>Ga0209249_1002602_pt1 | contig 14386 bp, 12 predicted proteins | sample SaaInlV_200m_DNA_4_FD_184653 | JGI IMG/M metagenome (GOLD analysis project Ga0209249, IMG submission 184653) | Marine microbial communities from expanding oxygen minimum zones in the Saanich Inlet - SI037_S3LV_200m_DNA (SPAdes) (version 2) | ecosystem: Environmental > Aquatic > Marine >...
CAAACTTTATAATACTAAGATACTGATATCCCTGCATTTTAGACTGGATTAAGATAAATATTTATTAACACTTATTGCTAATTATCAACTTGTTATATGGATTCTTGTGCTTTTTCAGCAGACCCTATTTATCTTTTGTATTCTTTGCTATCCATGAATTACATGCACTTCATCTTAATCTATCAAACTTTTAACCTATTCAAATGTATCCAAACTAACACCTTAATCTTGTAAGAAAATTCTGATTTTCTTGTAGGATAATTCCTACAAAAATTGGATTCTAACTAATGTAGCATTTTATACTTTGGTGTGGATTGTTACGAGGCTGCGAACTAGATGTGTTCGCTTAATAGACATGCGTTCTGAATCAGAATAGAACCTTTTCTGTAATAGTACAGTCTTTTAGCGGCATTTTGACTTCATTTCGAGACCTTCATATAGTAGAATTATTGAAATACGAACAGGGGGCGGTCTAAAACAAAAAAGAACGACAAGCTGAAATGCTTGTCGCTCTAGTGTAGCGGGGACAGGACTTGAACCTGTGACCTTTGGGTTATGAGCCCAACGAGCTACCAACTGCTCCACCCCGCAATGTTTATGTTTAAGAACTTATTCTTTCAATTTTTGAGAAGGCAAATATACTAAAATTAATCATCCTACAAAGCTTAATTATCCAATAGACCCTATTAATTTTTTGGCTTTTGAATAATAAATTTATTTTGGAAATACGGATCCTTAATTGAATCGTAAATATTAAATATCTTAGCTCCATCAAATTTCTGAAAATCGTCCTCCTCACCCCCCGTCCAATAATAGATGAGTCCGTTAGAATTCAAAGTTTTTGAGGCTATTTTTGAAAAAGTTCTAAAATCACTAACCGCTCTTCCCAATGCATAATCACATTTTAATCCCAAGTCTTGGGCTTGAGCTTGAACGGCTTCCACATTCGTTAATCCCAGCTCTCGTGATACTTCTGAAACAACATGCACTTTTTTGCTTCTTCCATCAACTAATGAAAAATGGCAATCAGGATAAACGATAGACAAGGGTATACCAGGAAATCCGCCTCCAGTACCAATATCAATAATTGAAGTATTTTCCACGAAATGGTCAAATTTCAAAATGCTTAAGGAATGTAGTATATGATGGACGAATAAATTATCAATATCTTTTCTTGAAATCACATTAATTTGCTCATTCCAATAGCGATATAAGTCGTTGAGTTGAGCTAATTGCTCTAATTTAGAATTATCTAATTCTGGAAATAACGATTTAATATTTTGATCTGAATTTACCAATATTTTTTATTTGAAAAGCTTGCTATAAATCCAAAAAATGGCAAGATAATAAGTATGTAAATTATCTCAAGTAAAGGCATAAACCAAATAAGTTTTCGCTGGTTTAATTTAGCAGCTACAAATGAATAAACAAGCATTGCAGCAATGCTTCTAAGAGCGAATATAGCCCATGTTATTATGGAGCTATGGTCAACAATAAGGCTTGCTCCAAACAATACAAAAAACACAAAATAGGATGTCCACACTGCGCTTAACCAAAAACGATGAGATTTTTTATACTCAATACCACCTTTCAGATGACGTTTTTTTTGTTTAAACCACTTACTAAATTTAGTATGTGGTACTGAGTACACAAAAGAATCTTTATCTATTTCAATAGCAACATTGGTCTCGTTGGCATTTTCGTTGATAAAAAGATCATCATCACCATAAGGTACGTGTAAATGAGAAGCAAATCCGGTACGGAAGAATAATTCCTTTTTATAAGCCAGATTCCTACCCACTCCCATATAGGTCATGCCTGCCAAACTAAACGAGAAATATTGAATAGCTGTATAAAAAGTATCAAACTGAATCAACAAATTCAAGACAGAGTTCTTCCATTGATAAGGCGAATAGCCCAGAACAATATATTTTTCTGTCGAGATGTTGGCAACCATCTTACTAAGCCATTGGTTTGAGTTGGGTTTGCAATCGGCATCAGATAAAAGGACCAAATCAAACTTTGCTTTTCGAATTCCCAAGGTGAGCGCAAGTTTTTTTCCAATATGATCTTTAATATGCTCACTAACAGTTACAATTTTAAGATGATTGTTCTGTTTAGCTTTTTCCTGTAAAAAATCAAATGTTCCATCTTCTGACTGATCATCAACAACAACAACCTCAAATTCCGGATAGTCCTGCCCTAGAAATGAATTCAGAAACTTTCGCAAGTTTTCCTCCTCATTCTTTGCACAAATTATAACCGAAACACCTTGACTTGTAGCTAATGGTTGTTTTTTCTTTTTATAAAAAGCCAAACGGGCAAATAAGGCAAAGAAGAATAAAAACTGAAATAGTAAAGCAAAAATCAGTGGTGTTAGAAAATTATTTTGTGTTAGTTCGCTCAGCATACATCGTGTTATTCAAAACTGAGAAATAGCTTCTCAAGTAAGCTGCAAATTTCAAAAAGAATTATGCTTTATCGAAAAGAATTAATAAACAATTTTTTAACCTTTGTGAGTCTTACTAAAACTTGTTATTAATTGATTTACAACCATCGAGTATTTTGAGTTTATCCTTTACTATAGAAAAAACAGATTCTGATTCAAAAGCCCGTGCGGCAACAATTGAAACGAAAAGAGGCGTTATTCAAACACCTATTTTCATGCCTGTTGGCACATTGGGTACGGTTAAGGGCGTACATCAAAGGGAATTGGAAAATGATATCAATGCACCTATCATCCTTGGAAATGCCTATCATCTATATCTTCGACCAGGTTTACCAATTTTGGAAAATGCAGGCGGTTTACATAAATTCATGAATTGGAAAAGGTTTATGTTAACCGATAGCGGTGGTTATCAAGTTTTTTCATTAGCCCAAACCAGAAAAATATCGGAAGAAGGGGTTAAGTTTAGTTCACATATTGACGGCTCCAAACACTTTCTATCGCCTGAATCTTCTATAGATATTCAGCGTTCTATTGGTGCAGACATTATGATGGCTTTTGATGAATGCACCCACTTTCCTATTGACCATGGCTTGGCTAAAAAGTCAATGGATTTAACACATCGATGGTTGAAAAGATGTATTGCACAATTCAATTCAACACAGCATAAATATGAATTTCCGCAAAACTTATTCCACATTGTTCAGGGAAGCACATTTAAAGATCTGAGAACGGAATCAGCCAACTTTATTGCGGATCAAAATGCTGTTGGGAATGCCATAGGCGGTTTATCAGTTGGTGAACCGGCTGAGGTAATGTATGAAATGACCGAACTGGTTTGCGAAATTTTACCTGCTGATAAACCCAGATATCTGATGGGAGTTGGCACTCCTGCAAATATTTTAGAATCTATAGCCTTAGGTGTTGACATGTTTGATTGTGTTATGCCAACACGTAATGCTCGTCATGGAATTTTATATACCACCGAAGGAATTGTTAATATTAAAAACGAGAAGTGGAAAAATAGTAGTGAATCAATAAATGGGCAGCCATTAAGCTTTGTGGATGAATACTACTCAAAGGGATATTTGAGCCACCTTTTACGATCAAAGGAGCTTCTAGCTGGCCAAATTGCTTCTGTTAATAATCTTGCATTCTATTTATGGTTGGTTCGGGAAGCACGTAAACATATTTTGCAGGGAGATTTTGCATTCTGGAAAAAAGAAATGGCCGAAAAATTGAGTCAACGATTGTAACATTAATTAATGGGCAAATACGTAAGCATAATCGATAAATACATTATCAGGAAATTCCTGTCAACTTTTGTATTTATCCTTGCTTTATTTATAATGATATCTGTTGTCTTCGATTTTTCTGAAAAAATTGATGATTTTCTGAACCGAAATGCACCTTTAAACGAAATAGTTTTTGACTATTACTTGAACTTTATTCCCTATTTCATGAATTTGTTCAGTCCTCTTTTCATTTTCATTTCAGCCGTTTATTTCACTTCACGAATGGCCTATAATACAGAAATTGTGGCCATGCTATCTGCTGGAGTAAATTTTTATCGTTTGCTTAAACCCTACTTTCTGGTTGCGCTACTTTTAGCTGCATTTTCTTGGTATCTCACTGGTTGGGTGATCCCTACTGGCAACGAAAAACTCATTGAATTTGAATCAAAATATATCAAAGACCCAGTTATCAGGGGCAATTCATATTTGCATCGCCAAATAGCACCTGATGTTTTTATTTATATAAGAAACTACAATCGCAAGGAAAACTCAGGCAGCAGGTTTACATTGGAAAAGTTTGATGAAACCAAACTTAAATTCAAGATTATGGCCTTGAAAATCCAGTGGGTTGATAGCACTGAAAAATGGAAACTTACAAATTATACAATTCGCAAAATTGAAGGGCTTAAAGAAACTCTGGTTAAAGGAGACGATTTGCAATTAAAATTACCCATGCATCCACGGAATTTTGGCAGAAAAACAGAAAACATCCAGTCGATGGATAATAGAGAATTGTCTCAATTTATCAAAGCTGAACAATTGAGAGGTGAAGATTTGGTCACCTTTTATGTGGTCGAAAAGGCAAAACGTACTTCTATGCCAGCAGCCACATTTATTTTAGTATTAATCGCTTTTTCGATTTCAAGCAGAAGAATTCGTGGAGGGATAGGACTTCATTTAGGAATTGGCATTATGATCGCCTTTTCCTATATTCTATTCATGCAATTTTCAACAATTTTCGCCATAAATGGCAATCTAAATCCTATTCTTGCATGCTGGATTCCTAATATTTTATATGCTATTTTGGGAATTGTATTAGTCATTAAAGCCCCTAAATAGGCATTTTACTTGCAGCATAAATGTGAATAAGTTGTATTTACCATCTCTTCTTCAAGCCTAAAACAATGTAAATTCAGATTCGCTTTTCTTTATCAGTCAATCATTAAATTAATAAAGCAATGATTTTCGGTTAATTTATCACACGCTTAAATGCAATTTAATTCGTCCGAAACTATTACTTCATAGGCTCAAAATATCTATCACCTTGTATTTCTTGGACTTATAAATTATTCCGATACAAATTAATAATTTGGGTTGTGTAAATATTTTGCCTGCTATCTGCTGTATTTCAACTGCTTAATTGAAAATAAAAACTTTTCCACAAAATTTTGATTTTATAGAATTCACTCTATCTTTGTGGGACAAAGTGGTAAAATGTGGGACAAACTATCACAATATTTATCAAATTTATAAAAAATATCAATGAAAGGCTTCATTGGAGAATATGAATGTAAGTTAGATGCGAAAGGAAGATTCAAAATTCCTGCTAATCTTCTTCGGCAAATACCCGAAGAGGCAAATAATACATTTGTTATAAATAGGGGCTTTGAAAAGCATTTAGCACTATATCCTGCCAATGAATGGGAAATAATAACGGAAGAAATTAATAAACTGAATAACTACGATAAAAAGGTTCGCGATTTCAGACGCTTTTTCTATCGTGGAGCAAGTGAAATAAGCCTTGACAGTTCCTCCAGATTATTACTTCCAAAAACACTTTTGGATTGGCCAAAAATTGACAAAGAAATAGTTTTATTTTGTCATTCATTCATTATTGAAATATGGTCAAAATCCTCTTATGATGGACTTCTAAGCAATGAGCCAGAGGATTTCTCTCCAATTGCACAAAGCGTAATGGGCAACAAAAAAGAACATGACGGAGACTAACGACTATCATCAACCTGTGCTATTGAATGAAAGCATCCAAGGATTAAACATTAATCCTGCAGGGAGTTATGTCGATGTTACTTACGGAGGTGGAGGACATTCCAGTGAAATTTTAAATCAGATCACGTCAGGAAAACTTATTGCTTTCGATAAGGACAAGGATGCTCAGCAAAATACTTTAAACGACAAACGCTTTACACTGGTGCAACATGATTTTTCTTACATGAAAAATTTCTTGAAGTATCTAAATACCATTCCAGTAGAAGGCATCCTTGCCGATTTAGGAGTTTCATCCTATCAGTTTGATACCGCTCAAAGAGGATTTTCTTACAGGTTTGAAGCAGATCTTGATATGCGAATGGATCAGGACAGTAAACAATCCGCTTACAATTTGTTAAACGAATCCAGTGAAGCTGATCTACATAAGTTCTTTGGCATGTTTGGCGAAGTTAAAAATGCTAAAACACTGGCAAAAACAATAGTTGAATCAAGAAAAATCAAACCCATCCAAACCACATCTCAACTTTATACAATCCTGGAAAAGTGTACACATAAGAATGATCATTTACCACGATACGCAGGAATGGTATTTCAGGCATTGCGTATAAAGGTGAATAATGAATTAGAATCGTTGACACGCTTCTTAAAGCAATCCGAAGAGGTGCTCACAAAAGGCGGACGATTAGTGGTCATTACGTATCACTCCTTGGAAGATCGTTTGGTGAAAAATTTCATTAAAACCGGAAATGTGGAAGGAAAAGTGGAAAAGGATATGTATGGAAATTTTTCAACAACTCTTAAAGCAATAAACAGAAAGCCCATTTTACCTTCAAAAGAAGAAATAGAAAAAAACATCAGATCAAGAAGTGCAAAACTCAGAATAGCTGAGAAAATTTAGAATGAATAATAAAAGAAAAGAATCGGCAAACAAAAGAGATCGTTTAAACAAGATTTTTGATTTTGATTTTATGATCACCAAGGAAAGAATCCCAAAATTCCTTCCTTTTGTCCTTTTCATATCAGTACTGATCATTTTCTACATTGGCAATAAGTACTATGCAGAGAAATCATATTTGGAAGAAAACAGACTAAACAATGAAATCAAAGAATTGAGAGCAGAATCATTAACCACTAAAGCAGAATTGGTAAATAAAACGAAAGAATCAGAAGTAGCCAAAATTGTTGAAAAAATTGGATTGGAAGAAAATAAAGAGCCACCAAAAAAAATCGTAGTCGAGAAGGGTGAATACTAAACGTGACATATTGATCAGGGTATATCTGTCGTTTGTTTTTTTTCTATTAATTGGAATAGCAATTAGTACTCAAATTGGCAAAGTTCAGTTTAAGGAAGGCAAATACTGGCGATCCATTTCAGATAGCCTGACTACCTCCTACCGATCCATTGAGCCGATCAGAGGAAACATTTATTCAGCTGATGACAAGCTATTAGTCACTTCAATTCCTATTTATGAATTGAGAATTGATTTTAAGACAGAAGCTTGGATGGACGAGGAATATTATGATCAAAATATAGATAGTTTTTGCTTCAAAATGTCTCAACTGTTTAAAGATGCATCCTCCAAAGAATACAAATACCGCATTTCGAGAGCAAAAAACAGAAAAGAAAGATATTACCTCTTGAAAAGAAATGTTAATCACAATTACTTAAAATCTGTTAAAGAGCTTCCTTTCTTGAATAGGGGGAAATACAAAGGTGGATTTATTGTTGAGCAACATAGCATTCGTATACATCCTTTTCAATTATTAGCAGAGCGCACAATTGGTTACAAGGTTCCTAATGTGCAAGGTGTTGGTTTGGAAGGTGCATTTGATGAATATCTGGCAGGAAAAAACGGCCAGCGCCTTATGCAAAAAATATCAGGAGGCCAATGGATACCAATCAATTACGATAATGAAGTAGAGCCCGAAGATGGCAAGGATATCATTTCCACTATTGACGTTAACATTCAGGATTTCACCGAAGAGGCTCTTTTAAAAGCATTAATGCGTCATGAAGCCCAGAATGGTTGTGCTGTTGTTATGGAAGTTGAAACAGGACATATTAAAGCCATTGCTAATTTAAAAAGAAACACCAATGGTTCTTATGGCGAGAAATACAATTATGCAGTTGGAGCCAGTACGGAACCGGGTTCTACATTTAAGCTAATTACTGCACTAATTCTTCTGGAAAAAAACATAGTGAAGTTGACCGACAAGATGGATATAGAAGAAGGAAGCATTGAGTTCTATGACCGTGTTATGCGTGATGCAAGTTCTGAAGGCTATGGACGAATATCCTTTAAAGAAGCATTCGAGCATTCTTCGAATGTTGCTTTTTCAAAACTTGTGTTCGACAATTTCAAGAACAACCCAACTGCCTTTATCAACGAAATCCAAAAAATATCGATTGACAAACCTCTTGGATTAGGCATTGCCGGAGAAGGGAAACCTGTGTTTAAAAGCCCTGAAAGCTCCGATTGGTCTGGCATTACTCTTCCGTGGATGTCGGTAGGTTATGAATTACTCATGACTCCACTTCAAATGTTAACAGTATATAATGCTGTTGCAAATAATGGGGTAATGGTCAAACCGCTTTTTGCCAGCGAGGTCAGGCATATTGATAAAGTTGTAAAACGATACGATACAGAAGTTATCAATAAACAGATTTGTAGCAAAAAAACATGTGAGCAACTCAAAATATTACTGAATGGTGTGGTTCAAACTGGTACAGCTAGTAACATTCGCAGCTCACAGTACAAAATAGCAGGAAAAACAGGAACAGCACTGGTTGCCTACCAAGGCAGCTATAGCAAGGATAAAAAATACCAAGCTTCTTTTGCCGGCTACTTCCCCTCAGATAATCCCAAATATTCCTGCATAGTAGTTATCACGGATCCCAGCATGGGGCTTATTTATGGATCAAGTGTGGCAGCACCTGTTTTCAAGGAAATAGCTGATAAAATTTTTGTTAAAGGACAGCAAAATTATCTGACACAAGATAGAGCAAAAGACAATGATTACAATAGCATGCCCATTGTAAAGTATGGGAAAAAGGAAGATATGATTAACATGAGCTCATATTTAGGCCTTGACATGAAAATGAATTCTTCAGGAACAGAATGGGTCTATGTACGTCCTGAGAATAACAAAATTCAACTATACAATAAATTGATAAAAGATGAAATTATTCCAGATGTAAGAGGAATGGTTTTATCAGATGCCATATACATTCTTGAAAATCTGGGACTTAATGTAAAGGCTCAAGGGGTTGGCAAGGTAACAACACAGTCGTTTAAGCCAGGAAGCCATGTATACAAAAATTCGATTATACGATTGAAATTAAGTTAATTGATACGATTAAAAGACATATTAAAAACAACAGAGCACCAATTGATTTCAGGAGATGCAGATATGCAAATCAATCAAATTCAGTTCGACTCCAGAAAAATCAAAACAGGTGATGTATTTGTTGCTATAAAGGGAACTCAAGTTGATGGTCATGATTTTATTGACACAGCCATTAAGCTTGGAGCTTGTGCTATTGTATTTGAAGAAACTCCTGCAGAAATGATATCGAATGTTTGTTATATTAAAAGCAAACAAGCTGCAAAATCATTGGCTCTCATGGCAGCTGAATTCTACGGAAATCCAACCCAATCATTTAAGCTCATTGGTGTAACAGGAACAAATGGAAAAACAACTGTTGTTAGTTTGCTTTACAAACTATTCAAAGATCTTGGTTATAAATGTGGTCTTCTTTCGACTATTCGAGTAATGATAGATGATGAAGAAATTCATGCCACACATACAACTCCTGATTCGCTGCAATTAAATCAGCTTTTCAGGCAAATGGCTGATCAGGATTGCAGTTATTGTTTCATGGAAGTTAGCTCTCATGCAATCGACCAATTCAGAATAGAAGGCCTACAGTTCAATGGAGCCTTGTTTACAAATATCACACACGATCATTTGGACTATCATAAAACATTCGATAATTACATCAAGACCAAAAAACGATTTTTTGATGAACTGCCAAAAGATGCTTTTGCAGTCATTAACAAAGACGATAAGAACGGCCAAATCATGGTTCAAAATACAGTTGCAAAAGTGACTTATTATGCCATTAAAAGCCAAGCTACTGTTAAAACAAGAATAATTGAGTGCGATCTAAGTGGTTTGCATTTACAACTAGATCAAAAGGATTTTTATACCAACAAAGTAGGTCGGTTTAATGCATACAACCTTACAGCCGTATACAGCACAGCACAATTGCTGGGTATTGATGATGAATCCATTTTAAAAGCATTGAGCATGCCTCATGCTGTTGATGGACGTTTTGAACTCATCTACAAACATCCTGCATTTAAAGCAATTGTCGATTATGCGCATACGCCAGATGCTCTTGAAAATGTGATAGAAACTATCAATGATTTAAAGAAAAAAAATGAACGCTTAATTACAGTTTTTGGTTGTGGTGGTAATCGGGATAAAAGCAAAAGACCAGTAATGGGACGAATTGCCAGCACAAAATCAGATTTGGTTTTTATTACCTCCGATAATCCACGAAATGAAGAACCGATGGCTATAATTCAGGAAATTGAGCAAGGCGTTCCTGAAAAGTTAGCTTCAAAATGCATCAGTATTTCAGATAGGGAAAATGCGATCAAAACAGCTTGTTTAATGGCTAATCCCAATGACATTATTCTTGTGGCTGGTAAAGGGCATGAAACCTATCAGGAGATTAATGGTGCAAAAAATCATTTTGACGATAAAGAGATTTTAATCAAGTATTTAAAAGAATTATAAGCATGCTCTATCATTTATTTACATATCTCGACCAAAAATTTGATCTAATAGGAGCTGGCTTATTCCAATTTTACACTTTTAGAACAGCAATGGGCGTGCTTCTATCGCTGGTTATTGCCACCTTCTTTGGGAAACGAATTATTCGCTATTTACAGTCGAAACAGATTAGTGATGAAAATCGAGATCTTGGCCTGGAAGACAAATACGACAAAAGCAAAACACCTACAATGGGTGGAATTATTATTCTATTAAGCATTCTTGTTCCTACTATTCTTTTTGCCGATTTAACGAATATCTATATTATTCTGGTTATCGTTTCTACTATTTGGCTTGGCCTAATCGGATTTATTGATGACTACATTAAAGTATTCAAAAAAAATAAGGATGGTTTATCCGGCAAGTATAAACTACTGGGACAGGCTAGCCTTGGTGTTATTGTAGGTCTGACACTTTATTTTAGCCCGGCAGTTGTTATGCGCGAAACATTAACAGAGAAGCAATATTTTGCACACCAAGAAGAGTTGGAGGCCAGCAATGCTATTATTAAATATAATGAAGAAAGCAATACCTATCAGGCAGAATATAAATCCACAAAAACAACAATTCCATTTATAAAAAACAATGAATTGGACTATGCCAAATTTATAAAGTTTGTTGGACCAAACTATTTGGACTGGGCCTGGCTCATTTATATACCCATTATTATCTTTATTATCATGGCCGTTTCAAATGGAGCCAACCTAACAGATGGCCTGGATGGACTGAATGCAGGGGTTTCCGTTTTCATAGTTCTGACACTCGCCATATTTGCCTATGTATCTGGCAACACCATTTTCGCTGATTACCTGAACATCATGTATATCCCAAATTTGGCCGAATTAGCCATATTTTCAGGTGCTATGGTTGGAGCCTGCATTGGATTTTTGTGGTATAACGCCTACCCTGCCCAGGTTTTTATGGGCGATACAGGCAGCTTATCAATTGGAGGCTTAGTAGCCATATTAGCCATCATCGTTCGTAAAGAATTATTGATTCCAATTTTATGTGGAGTTTATTTTATTGAAGCCATTTCGGTACTTATTCAACGATATTGGTTCAAATATACCCGTATTCGATATGGTGAAGGAAGACGTGTTTTCCTGATGGCACCACTTCACCACCATTATCAGAAAAAAGGTTATACAGAACCTAAAATTGTTGCTCGTTTTTGGATTATCGGAATATCCCTTGCCATTTTAACTTTTATCACGCTCAAACTTAGATAATGGATTTAGCTAAAATCAAATATATTGTCGTTTTAGGAGCTGGTGAAAGCGGAACAGGGGCAGCGCTCTTGTCGGACAAACAGGGTTTCAAAACTTTTGTGTCGGACGGAGGAGAAATCAAAGAAAGTTTCAGAAATGAGTTAATCGAACAACATATTGATTTTGAAGAAGGTCAACACAGTTTTGACAAAATACTCAGTGCCGATTTAATTATCAAAAGTCCTGGCATTAAAGAAAGTGCTGACGTAATGCAAGCTGTGTTTAAAAAAGAAATTACCGTTATTTCGGAAATTGAATTTGCCAGCTATTTCACACAAGCAAAAATAATTAGCATTACCGGTAGTAACGGAAAAACGACAACCACCATGCTTATCTATCACATCCTCAAAACAGCAGGATTGAATGTGACTTATGGCGGTAATATAGGGGTAAGCTTTGCTCGTAGGATTTTAGAAGGATCATTTGATTACATAGTATTGGAATTAAGCAGTTTCCAGCTCGATTATCTAATAGCGTTCAGGAGCCATATTGCAATACTATTAAACATAACACCCGATCATTTAGATAGATATAACTACAGTTTAGAGGAATATGCCCTGTCTAAAATGCGCATCAGCATGAATCAAACAGAAGACGATTACTTTCTTTATGATTTGGATGATGAAATAAGTATGCAATACATCAACAAAGTAAGCTCTAAAGGGATTAAACTTCCCTTTACACAGAATCAAAAACTTGAAAAAGGATCCTGGTTAGAAGGTGAACATATTAAAGTCAAAATAAACGAACAATTTAAAGTAGATATAGACATGAACATTTTATCATTAGTCGGAAAGCACAACCGCTACAATTCGATGGCCGCCTCAACAGCTGCGTGTGCATTAGATATTAAAGATGATGTACTTAGGAAAAGTCTTTCCTCTTTCCAAAACATTGAACATCGACTTGAATTTATTGCTAAAATCCAAGGGAAGGAATTTATCAATGACTCAAAAGCTACGAACTTAAACGCGGTGTGGTATGCTTTAGAAAGCATGAATAAGCGTGTTATTTGGATTGTTGGGGGAATTGACAAAGGCAATAATTACAATGAAATTATGCCTCTGGTTAAAGAAAAAGTTAAAGGGATTATTTGCTTAGGAGTGGATAATAAAAAAATACTTGATGCCTTTAACGATGAGATCGAAATGATTTTTGAAACAACATCCATGAATGATGCAGTCGAAATCGGTTTCAGAATGGCTATCCCTGGTGAGGTAATTCTATTGTCACCAGCTTGTGCCAGTTTCGATCTTTTCAAAAATTATGAAGATCGGGGCAATCAATTTAAAAATGCAGTTAAAAATTTATAAATCAAAAGAGATAATATAATTCATGAACTGGCTTTTATCACGCATTAAAGGAGATATTCATATCTGGTTGGTTGTATTCCTACTAACCATTATCTCTGTTATTATGGTGTATAGCTCGAGTGCTTCTCTGGGCTATGCCAAGCGTGCTGGTAATATGGAATATTATCTTTTCAGGCAAATTGCTTTTATTCTTATTGGATTGCTATTTATGTATGGAACACATCTGGTCAACTATATCTACTTTTCACGTATTGCCCAGATTTTACTGTTCCTATCCTTCCCTCTATTACTGCTTACCTATCTTTTTGGACCCGATATTAATGAAGCAAAACGTTGGCTAATGGTTCCGGGAACCAACTTAACATTTCAAACGTCCGACCTAGCCAAATTGGCTCTGATCATGTATTTGGCCAGAATGCTTTCCAAAAAGCAAAATGTTATTAAAGACTTTAAAAAAGGGTTTTTACCCATGGGCGCAGCTGTACTTGGCATTTGTGCTTTTATTGCTCCCTCTGATTTATCTACTGCTACTTTACTATTTGTTTCCAGTTTATTAATGCTTTTTATTGGCCGCGTTAGTTTTAAACATATTTCTCTATTTGTTGTAACCATTCTTGTCATTGGCGCTCTTTCTATATTTCTGGCGCTCAAACTTGGAAGTCCCGGCCGAGTTAGTACATGGCAAGCAAGAATAGATAGTTATGTTAATGAAGGAGGCGAATCCTATCAGGCCATTCAATCTAAAATTGCCATTGCCAATGGAGAAATATTCGGCAAAGGGCCTGGTAGTAGTGTTCAAAAAAGCTTTTTACCAAATCCTTTTTCTGATTTCATTTTTGCCATAATTATTGAAGAATGGGGCTTTATTGGTGGATTGTTCGTCATTTTCCTTTATTTATGGTTGCTTTTCAGGACTATTCGGATAGTAATAAATTCCCCCAATGCATTTGGAGCTTTGCTTTCCGTTGGGCTTAGCATGAGTTTGGTTCTGCAGGCATTTATAAACATGGGTGTAGCCAGCAGTTTATTACCCGTAACCGGACTTACCTTACCCATGATCAGCATGGGAGGTACATCTGTAGTTTTTACCAGTGTTTCTTTAGGAATTATATTAAGTGTGAGTAGGCATATTGAAGAAAATAACGACATCGATAATCAATTTGAAACAACATGAGCAAATCGAAACATAGTGAAATATCGACCGCACATCGCTTTATTTTAAGTGGTGGTGGCACCGGTGGACATTTGTTTCCGGCAATTGCAATTGCTAATCAG
>Ga0209249_1002603_pt1 | contig 14376 bp, 5 predicted proteins | sample SaaInlV_200m_DNA_4_FD_184653 | JGI IMG/M metagenome (GOLD analysis project Ga0209249, IMG submission 184653) | Marine microbial communities from expanding oxygen minimum zones in the Saanich Inlet - SI037_S3LV_200m_DNA (SPAdes) (version 2) | ecosystem: Environmental > Aquatic > Marine >...
CACGTCGCGCCCTCGCGTGCAGGCAACCGCAGACAACCTTCCCGACCTGCGACGGCGAGCCAGAGAGGCCTTCGGGGAGGGCTGGCCTGCCGGCGTGCGCCAGGCGGCCGAACGGGCGCAAGCCGAAACGCTCCAGCCGGAGCCTGACTTCCTTCCCGACCGCAGCAACCCGCGACGGACAGAGATTTATCAGAAGATCTTCCGCACGACGCGGCCCTTTTTCAGGCAGATGGCGAAACTCGCGGAGAACCACTTGCTGACGGGCGATGAATTGTCGGGATTGGAGGCCAAACGCCATTTGCTGCACATCATCTCCTGGGATCCGCGAGGCAGCACCAGCATCGGCCACAACGACGAACCCGCAACCGAGGTCATTCGGTACTGTCCCACGGTCTTTGACCGCGTGTATGCCCTGCTCAGCGACGAGGAGAAGCGGCAGTGCCTCGACTGCCTCACAATCCGTATGAACGAGATGATGGCACGCTGGCGTCGTCAACCGTTTGAGAAGCACCCCTACTCCAGCCACAACATGGGGTACTACCTGCCTGATATGACCCAGGCCAGCCTCGCGCTGGTCGGAGAAGCCCCAGTGGAGGAGATGCTGCGCTACACGATGCTTCAGCTGTGGTCGCCGTTTTTTCCGCCCTATGGCGATGCGGACGGTGGATGGGCTGAAGGGCCGAACTACTGGAGTTGGAGCACGGCGCGCTTCGCGGTCACGTATCAGCTGGCGGCCGACGTCACCGGCATTCCTGTGCATTTGCGCTCAAACGTGCGCAACATGCCGTTCTACAAGCTCTACGGCAATCCGCCCTACTTCCAGATGTCTCCGTTCGGCGATGGGCATGAGAGCCGGGCGCACGGCGGGGGGACCATGCTCATGTTGGCCGCGCTGTATGGCAACCCCTACGCGAAGTGGTACGCGGAATGGCAGCACGCAAAGCTCAGCGGTTTTGACCGTCTGGCCTTCGACGCGAGCCCCGTGCAGGCCAGAGCACCCTACGACCTACCCCAGGGCCGGGCGTTTTTCGATATTGGGTTGGCGGCAATGCACAGCGTGCTGCCTGATCCCACGAGCAACGTGGCCGTCCTCATGCGGAGCTCCCCTTACGGTTCCATCAGCCATGCGTATGCGGATCAGAACACGTTTGTGCTGGACGCCTATGGCGAGCCCCTCATCATTGCGACCGGCTACTACCAACTGTACGGCAACCCGCACCACGCGCAGTGGACGCGGCAGACGAAGGCATCCAACTCTGTGCTTGTTGACGGCGAAGGTCAGAAGGTGCGTGACTGGCGTGCAAAGGGCCGGATCACGACCTTCGAGACAACGGTCGCCGGCGATTACACTGTGGGCGATGCAAAGGAAGCGTACATGGGGAGGCTGGACAGATTCGACCGGCACATCGTCTTTCTTCGACCCGTCCACACCGGCGGAGAGCCCATTGTCGTTATCCGTGATGAGTTGTCCGCGCCGAAGCCCTCTACGTACCAGTTCCTGCTTCATGCCCTCAATGAGATGAGCGTCGCTGCCAACGAGCAGCAGGTGACCGTTGCCAAGGCCGGATCGCGTTGTCGAGTCGATTTTCTTGCGCCTCAGGGACTGACCTTTGACCAGCACGACAGGTTCGTTGAACCCCCGTTCCGGAAGGCCCCGAATCAGTGGCATCTGACTGCGTCCACGGTCGAGCCTGCTGCCCAGGCCGGATCGCTGATCGTGATTCAGCCGTACCGAGACGGCCAGTCGACTGAGTTGTTGTCCGCTGAGACGGTATCGGGCGAGGGTTGCATCGGCGTACGGCTCAGTGATAGCAGGCGGACCGTGGCCGTGGTGTTCCGCACGGATCCCGATGCCGCGACGGTAACGCTTGGTGATGTGACTACCGATGCACAGGCCGCGAGCGTTCGGACAGCGGATAGCGTTGCCCGGGCGGCTGTGCAGTTCGGAGGTAGGCGGGTGACGCATGTCGGCACGCCCCTGCTTGTGGGCGACAGGGTTTGGCCCAAGGCGACTGATCGCACGCGGTCTCCTGTTCCGGCAATGTTTGAGGTGCAAGGGCAAGCTCCCGTGCCGTTTGCACTGACGCTCCACGATCAGGTACAGCGACTTGTGGCCCGGGCTGACGTTGCCGGACCAGTCGTGCATCGTGAAGTGGCGGCCACGGTTGGCAACATCGGTGATGGCCGGTTGCCGGTGGTCATGTCGGTCGGCTCGGTCTCGATCCGGCGCGTGCTGGAGCCGAAGCAGGAGGAGGCGAGACTGATGCTTCCGCTGGCTGGGCTTGGCCGTGGCCGCGGGTTGAGTGTCCTGGCCGACGAAGCACTTGGTGGAGAACTTGTCATTCGGCATGCGTCGGCGCGTCGGGCGTACGGCGTCAATCTGCTCCCAAACGCGTCGTTCGAGGACAGGGACCATGGCAAACCGATCGGCTGGCGGCCTGCCTCAATCTCGGGGGGTGCCCAGGCCGCGATCACCAATGAGCCCGGCGGGCACACCGGCGAATGGTGCATCAAGGTGACGTGCACCAAGGCTACCGACGGTACCTTTGGCGCAAATCTGTCGTGGCCCGGCGTGGCCCCCAGTGACGTCGATCGCAGGTTCCGTATGAGCTGTTGGGTCAGGACCGATGCGACCTCGGTCGCCGGTTTGCAGGTCACCAGCGCGGACTGGCAGTGGTACAAGAACAACGAGAGACTGAAGAACTGTGAAAAGTGGACCGAGACGGCCGTCGAGTTTGTCCTTCCCGCCGGCGTGGACATCACTCACGCCCGGCTCCATATGAGGGCGGACAAGACCGGTTCAGAGCTGTTCGTGGACGACGTGGGGCTCGTCGAGATGCCGTTACCAAAGGACAAGGGGAACGCCAAGTGAAACACCTCAAGCTGACCACCGCCGAAACATGGGCTCCCCATGCTGCGGCTGCACCTGTGTCTCGACAACGTGACCCCGACACCTTCCGCGCGTCCGGGAACGGGACGCGGACCTGTTCAGGTGGGTGGCAATTCGCGTTCGTGGGAGTTGAGCCTGGGCGTTACGTCTCGATCAGTCTCGATGCAGAGCATGAGGGTATCGATTCCATGCGGGAGGCCACCTTGTGTTCGGCAGTCTGGGGAGACGTTCTTACGGACAGTTCCCGCCCCCACGGGACCCCTGACAGAAACCACCTCATCCCGCATGAGACGGGACCTTCGACCGTGCGCCTCTCTCGCATCCTGGCCGTGCCCGACGGTGTTGATCGCTTGACCATCCGCTGCACGTTGCGTTGGGTTGCCAAAGGTCATGTGGACTGGCAGACGCCACGGGTCGAGTACGTCGCCGGTCCCGAGCGTTCGGGGCGGAGTGTGTCCATCGCCGTGGTGACGGGGCGGCACGGGGGACGCCCTAACGTGAGCAGCGTGCAGGACAACGTCGAGTACTACTCGGCTTTGTGCGAGGGCGTATGCCGCGAGAACGACGTGGATCTCATTGCCTTGCCTGAAATCGCTTTGACCTGGGGTGTGGGCAACGCGTTGGATGTTGCGCTCTCTGTTCCAGGCCCTGAGACGGATGTGTTTGCGGACATCGCGGAACGCCATGGTACACGTATCGCCTTAGGCACGTACGAGCGGGACGGTGATGCCTGCCACAACAGTCTCATCCTCGTTGGTCCCGACCGGGCGATCGAGGCACGTTACCGCAAGGTGCACCTGGCATCGGGGGGAGAGAATGAGTCCGGTTTGCTCCCGGGCGATTCTTTCCCGGTGGCTGGTACCGAGATTGGGCGTATCGGTTTCAACATTTGCATGGACAGTTCGGCCGCGGAGTCCGCACGCATGGTGGGACTGAACGGTGCCGATTTTCTCGTTCTGTCCATCATGGGAGACCACCGGGCCGACCGGTTGAGCCCCGGCTCTCCGATCTTCAATCCGGATCGCTGGCTGGCGATCCAGCGCACTCGGGCTCTGGACAACCAGCTCTGCATGGTCATCGCGCGAAACAACGCCATTGGGAGCTGCATCATCGACCGCAAGGGCGCTGTCGTGGCCTGGAACGAAGGCGACCGAGATTGGGTGACCGCCACGGTGGATCCACGGGATGGCTGCCGGTACTGGAACGGAGAGGAATTGCGCGATGTGAACTGGGCTCAGCGACGGCCCCATCTCTACGCACAGTACACCGACCCAGGCAACTACGGCTCGTTGCGCTGACGGCAGCGCGTGCGCAGAGCCACTCCGCAACGGCGCCCTCATCGTCCGCTGAACCCAATCAGTACACAACCGTCGCTGACGCCGTGCTCGCGTATGGGCTTAGTGCGAATGCCGCACCACGGCCCTCCCGCTCAACCCACTCCGTAGCGCCTGTGGTGTGATCGACGTCGATGACCGCTGTGGGCTGAAGGACGCCGACACTGGAGTGGGACAACTCGAGCGAGGACACGCGTAGCGTCCCTGTCCAGGAACTCGTGCGGAACGTGAGTGATGCCGGACGCCGCGGCAGAAGCAAAACGATCTCACGCTGGGCGTCCGCCGTCTGGCACGGGTACTCCGCGTAGAGCTCTCTGCTACTGCCGTCAGGCCGGCTCGCGGTTAGCGTGACCCGGACATTGAGCGGAATCTTGTAGCCATTACTAAACACAACGCGCAAGCGGAACGACCGTTCACTGCCCGCCCCGCGCAGAATATCGTGGACACCGTGAAAGTGCGTCGTGGCCGCCTTGAAGTCTTGCGCCCTGATGAGCTCGGTCAGGCGCTTGGTATCGGACACGAACCGATGCAGCGGGGCGCCGACAAGTCCCGACGGCGGCCGCTGAACGGCTCCAGCGATCTGCGCTGCGAGCTGCTTGGCGTTGATCGCGCTCCGGGCCAAGCTGGCAGCGACTGATTCGTAGAAGCGAGGCACACTGTCGAATTCCTTGGACAACCGTTCCCACTTGCCGAGTTGCGTTGAATCGGGCGCCGGGCCGTACGCAATGCCTGCGGTTACCATGCCCTCCGCCGCCAACAGGTCAGCGAGGCGCGGGATTGCCGTCAAGGCTCCAACGCGTTGCAGGTCCTCATACGCACGGTCAAGCACCCGTTGGCGAAATGCGTAGATCGCGTTTGTCCATTGCACCAGGCCGTTACGCGATTCCCAGGCTTGCTCCGGAACAGATGGCAGCTCGGACGCAGTGTTTTCCTCCCGTTCCATGAGCTCAGCGGTTACACGCCGCGTCTCAGTCCACAACTGCTCCACATTCCGCCGGTGTCGCGCCATGTCGTCGGGTTCGTGGCCCCGGGTTCCATGCACGTCGAAGAGCCGGTGCACTCGGTCTTGCAGCGCCAACTCCGCTCTGAACACACCCAGGTTCCGGATATCGCGCCCGAGCAATCCGGCCACCATGCGGTCAAACCGATCACACTCGAGATGCCGGTCGCGGTCGCCGTAGCCCCAAAGCAGGACGTATTGCTCGGTGTCAAGCCCGTACGCCTCGATCCAGCGTTCGATCTTCTCTTCCTCCTTGCCGGGGGGCGGATAGAGGTCCATCACAACGGCATCCATCTTCAGCGTGCCGGGCTTGACCCAATGCGGATAGAAACCCGGCGAGACCTTGAGTTGGGGGTAACGCGTCTTGACGAAGTCGTACAGGGCGTTGTGTACGCGCACGAGTTTCTTCCGGACCTCCTCGCGTCGCTTCCCGTACATGGCCCCGCCCTTCTGACCAAGGACCACATTCGCACCGTGGTCGGGTTCTTCCTCCGAGAGTACGACGCCGTACAACGCGTCCTTGCCGCAATGCCGCAGGATCGTGTCTATCTGCCACTGAATCGTCTTCTTCACGCTTGCCATAGCGGCTTCGTCGTGGGCCAGCGCAAGCCAGTCTTTGCCCCTGATGTCGTCGCCGCCAGGCTGGATCCCGGACTCCTGGAGTTTCGTCAGGACCCACGGTGGGATGTGGGCTCGGGCGAAGCCGTCGCGGTGGGCACCGTCACCCCAGCGGGAGTGATCCCCCCACCAATACGCCTCGTACCAGATTTTCGCCCGTCCCTTATTCTCGGCAATCGCTTCGCGCACCTTGCACGTGCCACTCTCGAGATACGGGACGACCCACTGATGTCCGAGCCAGAACCACGCGATGTTGTGCCGGTCAAAGTAGGCCCGATCGCAGTGCGGCGGGTAGTACCCTTTCACGTTGTGGAAGTCCCCAAGCCAGCCGTACCAGCCGGGATTCACACGGGTTGCGGGGGCGTCCTCCGTCGGCATGGCAGCCGAAGCACCAAGGATGCAGAGCAGGGGAATAGAGACCATGATGAAGACTCGCTGTTTCATGGTTGGGGACTCCCGGTGGTCTCATGTACCTTGCCGAAGCAGGTTCAGTGGTCTGTCTCAGTGGTTCCTTCAGAATGGCCATGATACCTTACTACCCCAAACGCGGATGTGGTCGACGTCCCCAGCATTCCCCGTACCCCCTCAGTCTCGTGAGGCGACTCGACGGAGTCTCGCCCTCCAAGGACTCTCTGAGCCATCCATGCCCGATGGAGGGCGAGACTCCGTCGAGCCGTCTGATGCTCTCCCCCCACGTAACTGAGGCCTTACCATTCCCCAACTCTACCCGGGAATCGTGTGGCATCCCGTCCCCATGCGGTCGCTGCTCTCCTGCGGGGGTCTTGCATTCGTCTGGCTCCACATCATCTTCCCCGTCGGCAGAAGCCATGAGAACCCATAAGCCGTTTGTCGCGGGCCGCCAGCACGATCGGAGAGCATCGCATGCTTCGGGGGGCGTCGTCACGTTCGTCCTGGCGACCTTGCCGTTTGCTCTCATCATCCGGGAGAGTACTGGCTCGACGAACTGTGGCTTGAGAAGATGCAGGCAACTTCCGGGCCGTCCATCGCGGAACGCCCACCACCACAACCGGGAGATTTTCTGTGGCCGCAAAGTTTGTTCTAATAGGCGGGGGAAGCTATGGCTGGACCCACAGATTGGTGACTGACATCGCGTGTCTGCGCACGTTGCACGGCATGCACATCGTGTTGCATGACATCAATCCTGACACCCTCGCAATCACGTTGCCGCTTTGCCGGAAGATCTCGGCGGCCCTTGGGGCGAACCTGAAGATCGAGAGTACAACGGATCTCGATGCGGCGCTTCAAGGCGCGGACTTTGTGGGACTGACCATCACCACAGCCGGGCAGGAAGGGAACCGTCTCGACCATCTCATCCCCATGGACTACGGCATTTTTCAGACCGTGGGCGACACCGTCGGGCCCGGTGGATGGAGCAGGGCGTTACGCAATATTCCGGTTGTCGTTGACATCGTCCGCCGGGTGGAACAGATCGCACCGAATGCCTGGTTCATGAACTACTCGAACCCGATGACCGTTCTGACCCGGGCGCTGCTACGGACGAGTGCCGTCAAGTCGGTGGGGCTGTGCCATGAACTGCAGGGATTTCTGTTGCATGCAGCCACCTGGCTGGGGGTGGACTGGGAGAAGGACATGCGCGTGCGGGTCGCCGGCATCAACCATCTCATCTGGATCCTGGGGCTTGATGTGAGAGGCCTCAATGGGCTCGAGTTGCTCCGGCAACGGGAGATGTCTCCAGACGCTTTCGAGCCGGTTGGCGAGCTTGGACCTCCCGAGGAACTGCTTGAGGCCGGCGGCGTCAATCCGCACCACGCCATCAAGTTCGATTTTCTGCGTCGTCTCGGCATCATGACCGGGGCGGGCGATGGGCACACAGCTGAGTTCTTCAGCCATTACCTGCGCGACGAGGCGAGTATCCGACGATGGGGGTTCGATCCGACCAACAAGGCGCACACGTTCTCGCACACCTCGGACTACGATAAGCGCAAGGCGGTCGCCGAAGACCTCTTGTCCGGCCGCCAGGAGCTGTGGCTCAAGCACTCGCACGAGCACGCCAGCCGCATCATTGCGGCGTTGGTCGGAGCCGAACCCGGACTGTTGACACCGGTGAATCTGGCGAACACGGGGCAGATCGAGAACTTGCCCAGAGGTGCCGTAGTAGAGACCCTTGCCAGCGTCGATCAGCTGGGCATTCACCCGCTGTGTGTTGGTCCACTCCCTGCCGCCCCCGCGGCCTGGACCATGCGGCATGTCCTTGTCCAGGAGATGATCGTCGAAGCGGGGTTGACCGGGAATCGGGACCTGGCCGTCCAAGCCTTGAGCTGCGATCCCCTCGTCCCCGATCCGGACACAGCCCAGAAGATTGCCGACGACGTGTTCGAGCAGTTCCGAGACTGGCTTCCCCAGTTCCACGGGAAGTGGACGCCATAGCGTCGACAGGTTTGGGCAGCCCGTGGCGGGCGGGTGACCGGGCACGCATATTGGCTCGCCCAGGGACCGCGATCAGTAGGATTGCTGCCAGTGACTGCAAACAGGAGGGAGCGAGGCCGGATGAAGAGCACGATGATAGCGCGACGGGCTTGGAGGACGTTTGCGGCCACATTGCTGGTCGGCACGGTCAGCGCCCCGACCCGTGCTGCACCAACCGATGTGCCGGTCAAGAACCCCTCGTTTGAGGAGGAGGCCGGGGCTAACGGCGTTCCTCCCGGCTGGCGTCTTTACATCAGTCCGGGCGGGAAGGCGCCGGATCTGGCCCTGCGCGTTGCGGAGTCCGCAGCGCACGGGGAACGTGCCTTGCGTGTTGACGACAATGACCCGGGAAAGGAGATCGGCGTGCAACAGGAAGTCGCAGTCAAACCGAACACGTGGTACGAAGCCAGCGCCAGCGTGCGCGCCGCACCCGGATGCACAACAGAGGGCGGGCATTTCATGCTCGCTTTTGGGCCGACCTACAAGCTCTTCCGGGCTTACCTTGGGAGAGAGAACGACAAGGGCTTCTCGCGCATCAGCTTCAAGGCCAAGTCCCCTGCTGACGCGAAGACCGCAAATATCATCATCTATACCCACGCGATACCCACGCCCAACTTCATTGTTGATGACGTGAAACTGGTGGAAGGGGTGGAGCCGCCACCGCCGCCGCCACCGCCTCCCCCGAAACCGACTCCGCCTGTGTACGCGAACGTCAAGGACCTGCACTTGGCGACCCCGTTGGTCACTGACGGCAAGCCGAATGCAGCTATCGTCGCCCCGGCTCGGGCACCGTTCAGGGCTTTGGCTGCACGGGTGCAGAGCGCAGTGAAGGCCCGCACGGGCGTGGTGCTGCCGATTGTCTCGGACACGTCTCAGGAAGCGGCGATCCCGCTGCGTGGCAATCTGGTCCTTCTTGGGAACCGCTCGACCAATCGCGCGGTCGAGGAGCTCTACAACTTCCATTACACGCTTCTCGATCTGCGCTATCCCGGGCCTGGCGGGGCGGTTGTCCGCACGCTGCACAACCCGTTTGGCGACGGGCACAACGCGGTGTTCGTTGGTGCCAGTGACGACGAGGGGATGGCCACGGCAACGGAGCTGTTCGAGACGGCAATCGAGCGTATCCCAGCGGCGGATGGCTCACTCGCGCTCGGGCGTCTGGCCGAGATCAAGCTGGGGCGCGGGGTAGAGGTCCCGACCGATGTTCGCGAACTCCGCATCTGGGAGGCATCGCGTGGCTACGGGGACATCGGCTACTTCGGCTGGAACAGCATCAGCAAGCACATGGCCGCGTACTACATGACCGGTGATGAACATCACGCCCGGGAAGTCATCCGACTCGCGTTCCCCGACGCTGAAGCCAAGCAGCAGATTGCCGACATCGATGGTGAACGGATCGAGAACAAGGACGAGCCGCTGAGCGGTCCCTACCACTACAACGCACACATGCTGGTTCTGTACTGGGATCTGATCGAGGAGAGCCCGGCGTTCAGTGACGAGGAGCGTCTGCTGGTCACGAACGCGCTTTCCAAGCAACTGACGCACCATAAGGGCACTCGGTCATTCGCGGTGAAGGCGCCGCCGTCCGTGGGGTCGCGGCACGGCCAATGGACAGCCATGTCACTGTATTGCCTGGGACGCTATTTCCAGAACTACTACCCCGATCCGGTCTGGAAGCACTGCCGCGAAGAGGGACGCCTGCATTTCGGATCGTTGCACAAGTACGTCTGGGTTGTCGGTGAGTTCGATTGCCTGCCCTGGTATCCGACGGGGATCGCGCCGATCTTCGCGTATCTCGCCCTGACCGGGGACCGCAAGCCGATTGAGAACGGGGTCATGGACACGCTTCTGAGTGGTCTCGATATTCTCAGTGACGGCAAGAATCCGGACGGGGCTCTGGGGTCAGCGTCCATGGGTTTCCTCCACAAGGCTGCCTACCTCTGTCAGGATGGTCGTTGTCTGCACTGGCGGGATCGTGCTGGGGTGGACACGGCGGTCTTCCGTCTGGGCCAATCGTTCTGGCCGGAGCCGGGACTCAAGCCCAGACCCTTGGATGACATCGTCGGGAAGTGGAGCGTTCTGGGCCTCTCCAAGCCGGCCTGGCGCTCCCGACGGCCCGGCTTCAGCCACGACGCCACGTTCCGCTTTGCCAGCTACCGGAGTGCCTCGGACGAGACCGGCGACCTCGTCTTCCTCAAAGGCATCAACCGCCAGCTGCGCAACCCCTACCACAACTTCTCGGTGCTCAAATTGCGCTTGGCCGGGCATGATCTTCTGGATGGCTATGGGACGCAGATCACCACGCGTGCCGATGGCATGGTCGAGCCTGCCGTCGCCATGAACGGGGCCTTGCGCACGTGCGATGTCGTGGGCGCTACGACGCATGCTGTCGGCGAAGTCCCTGACCTTGCCTACTGCAATCTGCGGCGGCACCTGGCGTTGCGCCGTGACCGTTACGTGCTGATGGTCGATGACCTGACGTTCCGCAGCGACAGCGAAAACATCGAGGCTCAGTTCGGCTGGGAACGCGCTGCGAGCATCGGGCATAGCGTGCCCGGGAACGGCGTGATGGCGATGGCCACTGGCAGTGACCCCGTCATTACCGGTGATGGTTGGCTTGAGGTACGTGCGCTGGCAGCCCCGTGTACGACGAACATGAACGCGTCCCAGGACATGGTTCGTCTAGGCAGTCTTGACACGCTGCTTCTGCGCTGCCGGGAGGTCGGGCAATGGCTTGAGCTCCCGTTTCGGGTCAACGGTGACGTGACCGGGGGTCTTTTCGTCGATGTCCTCAAGTATGCCGATCGTGGCGTTGTTCGTGTGCTCCTGGACGGCCAGCCGGTTGGCACCGGAAAGCACGATCTGTATGCGTCCGGAGCGGAGCGCGAACGCATCGCCCTGGGCACGCACACACTCTCTTCCGGCGAACACCGCTTGCGCCTGGAGGCGGTCGACATCAATGAGACTTCGGGCAAAGGGTACATTGCTCTGATCAGTCTCCGGGTCGAGTCGAGCGTACTCAAACCCGATCCCAAACGCCAGAGGAAGGCCATCGACCTTTGCTTCGCCGATGCCACCCCGACTATCTCGGAGGGGCGCATCGTGCGCATGACGTGGCGCGGCCCGGCCAGGGCCGAGGAGCATCGGGTGTTCTTTACCTGTATCGCCAGGAACCCGGGCCCGGCGATTGATGAACCGGTCTGTGCCCGTTTGGCTCCGAATGCGGCGGCGCTGTCCGTGCCGCAGGCGGCTGTGGCTGTTCGCGGTACCTTTCGGGAGCTTTCGGGGGAACTGGTCGTGCTCGCGGAGGACCATCTCTTCGGCACGGGGTGTCGTGCGGCGGGTGGGGAGAGTGCGCTTTTCACGGCGGATAGGCCGGTGTCCGTGGATTGGGACTTTAGCAGTGGCGCGGTCGCGTTGGTGGCTGATGATGAGGCGACCGTGGTGTTCGCCGCGGAACCCGGCGAGGCGCGCCTGGACGGCCGGCCTCTGACGCGTTCGGGAGCGACCCCCAACGCGGTAACGGCAGTGTTGTCAGCCGGACGCCATGAGCTTGAGGGGGTCAGGCTACCGGCTGACGTGAAGACTGCACTTGAGGCATATCTGAAGGCTGCAGTTGCAGAAGGGCGACAGCTTCGGAAGGGGGCCTCGAAGTCAGCGGCCTCGCAGGGCGTTCGGGCTACAGACGCGCCGCGTCTGCGTGAGCTCTTTTCCGCCAGCGTCGGCGGGCCGGTCACGGCCCTGATCACGGCTCCGCGTGGCGACGGTCGCATGATCTGTGCCGCCGAACGTAAAGCCGTCCACGTGCTCGACGCCACTGGCAAGCCGGTCCGGGATCTGGCTGCTGACGGGAAGGTGCGGATGCTCAACTGGTGGCATGACCACGACCTCTTGCTCGCGGGTTGCGCGGACGAGAAGGTCATTGCTTTCGACGCCGACGGCCAGCGCAGATGGGTATTCGTTTCGGAGATGGATCCCGCTGTTTTCCGTGCGGCGAAGACGTATTGGTTCAAGTCTGCCCCGGGGCACGGCGGCATTCACGGTCTCCATACCGGCCTGTTCAAAGGCGGCAAGAGCCAGGCTTTTGTCGGCAGCGCCTGTACGCTTGAGATCATCGACGAGCACGGGAAGCTGGCCAAGCGGATGGCGCAGTTCTGGGGGAAGGTCTCGCACTTCACGATCGTTGACGGACCTGACGGCAGTCTGAACCTGTTGGCGGCGCGCAAGTATGCCGGCGGTGGGGCGATGCGCATCATCAACAATCGGCGCATCACGCCCGGCGCGGGGGGATTCCTCACCGTACCCAAGGGGCACACCTTCATGCGCGGCTGGGCGAACATGAGTCGGCGCCACATCCTGTACGCGGATCTGGATGGGGATGGCGTCAAAGAGGTGATTCAGGACATGAACGGGGCCTGGAACCGGATCACGGTGTACACCGCGACGGGCGAGCCGCTCCACGACGCGAGCTTCGGTCCGGGGAAGAGGATTCCGTATCGTAACATGCGCGGCCTCGATGTCGCGGACCTGGACGGCGACGGCAAGCTTGAGATCATCGCGGCCACCTCGAGCGGACTGGTGGTCGTGCTTGATCACCAGTGCCGAAAAGTGTGGTCACGACTGCTCCCCAGTCCACCGGCCCTGCTCAAGGCCGTGCACCCGAAGGGCGCGAAGACGGCGCAGGTGTACGTTGGTTGCGAAGATGGGACCGTGGTTGTCCTGGATGGCAGTGGCGAGTGCGTAGATGCGGGAACGGTCGCTGGATACCCAACCTGCATCGCGGCGTTGGACGACAGCGCACATGAAGCTGGGATCGTGATCGCGACCGCCAAGGGGCAGGTCACGCTGTTCGACGTCACGCATTGACCGCTTCAACAGCGTCCGAGGTCGAGGCCCCAGAACCGCCGGCGCGGGCCGCCAAGCGCGGAAATCCGGGGGCCTCCCCCAGTGATAGGGGACACAGTAGACATGCAGAACATGGCAACCGCCCAGCTCTGCGGCCCCAGCCGCCTCGCTGTCGGCGCAACCGTCGTCCTCTTGGGATGCAGACTCGCTGCGGTGCCCCCCGAGTGGCCGTGTTACCGACACGACAACGCGCGCAGCGGGGTCAGCCCCGAGCCGCTATCCACTCCCCTATACCTGCAGTGGACGCATGTGCCGCGGCACGCTCCCCGACCGGCCTGGCCTGAGCCGGGGAAGGAGTCGCACCGCATGCCGTTCGACTACGCCTTCCAGGTGGTCAGTGATGGAGACCTGGCCTTCTTCGGCTCCTCTGCGGACCACAAGGTCTACGCCCTTGACCTGAAGACGGGACGGGAGCGCTGGAGTTTCTTCACAGAAGGACCTGTCCGGTTCGCGCCGGCGCTGGCAGGAACGCGCCTGCTGGTGGCCTCGGACGACGGGTACCTCTACTGCCTGGCGGCCGGCAGCGGCAAGCTGCTGTGGCGGTTCCGGGGTGGCCCGAGGGACGAGCGGCTCGTGGGCAACGAACAGATGATCTCCCGCTGGCCCGCGCGCGCCGGCGTGCTGGTCGACGGCGAAACCGTCTACTTCGCAGCGGGGATGTGGTCGTCGGACGGGATCTACCTCTATGCGCTTCGCGTGGTGGACGGAGGCGTGATCTGGAAGAACGACACGATCGCCCACATCTACATCCGACTCCCGCATCCCCTTCAGGAAGGGATCGGCGGCATTTCGCCACAGGGATACCTGGCGCTCTGGAAGGACACGCTGATCATGGCGACGGGGCGTTCGTCGCCAGCGGGGTTCGACAAGGAAACAGGCGAGTTCCTGTTCTTCGATAACGCGTTAATGAAACTGCATCACCCCGGGAGCTCCTGGGTGATCGCCGGCAGAGATATGGTCTTCAGCGAACGGCGATTGGTGGAGCCGGACCGCCATGTCAAGCTGGGCGAAGCAGAGCCGGCTTTCGGCGAGGGCCTGACCGCGTGGCACTACCGCACTGGGAAACAGGCCCTTGCACTGCACAACAAGCATCGGGCCGTGATCGGCCCCGACACGATGTATGCAACCGGCGGTGGGAGTCTCACGGCGATCGATTTGGCCGCGCTCACAGCGGCCGCGCC
>Ga0209249_1002604_pt1 | contig 14368 bp, 15 predicted proteins | sample SaaInlV_200m_DNA_4_FD_184653 | JGI IMG/M metagenome (GOLD analysis project Ga0209249, IMG submission 184653) | Marine microbial communities from expanding oxygen minimum zones in the Saanich Inlet - SI037_S3LV_200m_DNA (SPAdes) (version 2) | ecosystem: Environmental > Aquatic > Marine >...
AATTTTAGTATAAATAATAAATATATATAAATGAATAGCATTATATAACAGGTGAAAATTTGTATGAATGATAATTTAGATACCTTTTTAGATAATCTTCAGGAAGAAATATTTGATGATGCAAAAGAAGCATTTGGTGAAGCAGGATTTGAACGATGGCGAAATCCCAAATATAATGGCCGTATGGAAAATTTTGATACATCGGCATGCATCAAAGGTGAATGTGGTGATACAATGGAAATGTTTCTTAAGTTTGACGGGAATTGTGTTAAGTGCGCATCATATATTACGGACGGATGTGCATCAAGCACAATATGCGGGTCTATTACAGCAGAGATGTCAATAGGGAAAGATCCTGATGAATTGACGGAAATTACAGGTGACGCAGTACTTAAAAAGATTGACAGATTCCCGGAAGAAGATAGACATTGTGCTTTTCTTGCTTCAGAAACCCTTCAGGAAGCACTTAGGTGTTATATGATGAATGGATCAAAGAAAAAATAATTTATTACATGGAAATACTAATTGATTTTAGGAATTAATAATTATGAAGGAAAAAGTTCTTAATTTGATTGATAAAATAAGGCCGATGCTTCAGCAGGATGGCGGAGATGTGGAACTTGTTGGTATTATTGATGGGGTTGTCATAGTTCGATTGAAGGGGTCTTGTGCAGGTTGTGCAATGTCCCAGATTACTCTCAAAGGGGGTATAGAAAAGCTTTTAAAGAAAGAAATTCCTGAAGTCAAAAGTGTTGAAAATGTTAACTGAGAAAATTATGAGTAAATTAGTAGTAAAATGTATTTAAAAAAGAACCTGATATTATAATTATAGATGTTGCCATATAAGATAAAGAGATTTTTTGACGTGATAGGTTTTAAAATATATGAGAAAGTTAACAAAATGAGGATTTAAAATTTGAGTAATACCATTATAAATAATGACAGATATGAATTTGACAGCGAAATTGATGATTATGGAAAATTATTTGAGTTAGTACCATGTATTATTACCGTCCAGGATAAAGATTTCAGGATTGTTAAATATAACCGTGAATTTTCTGATAAGTTTGGCTCAAAAAAAGGAGATTATTGTTTTGCAGCTTATAAGGGCCGTAACGAACAATGTGAAGATTGTCCTCTTGAAAAAACCTTTAAAGATGGGAAAGTACATTTTGATGAACAAAGCGGTTTAAATAAAGATGGTACTACTATTCACTGGATTGTGAAAACCTCCCCTGTTAGAAATCCAAATGGCGAAATTATTGCTGCCATGGAAATGAGTATCAACATTACTGAGCAAAAGCTGCTCCAGGAAGAATTAAGGAAATCAGAAAATAAGTATTATGCGATCTTTAATAATATTCCCAATCCTGTATTTGTTCTTGATAAAGACACACTTAAAATTCTTGATTGCAACGAAAGTATGGAGTCTGTTTATGGTTTTAATAAAAGAGAAATAGTTAAAAGGTGCTTTCTGGATCTTTTTATGGATGACGATAAAGATAAATTTATTGAAATGATAAAAACGTCTAAGCTTATTAACATGGTAAAACATAAAACCTCTGATGATTTAATAATTTTTGTTAATATAAGAATCTCACCCTCGGAATATTTAGATCAGAAGGTTCTACTTGTTACTATCAGTGATATTACTCAACGACTTGAAACTGAACAGCAGTTATTACAGGCAAGTAAACTGGCTACTTTGGGAGAGATGGCATCAGGAATTGCTCATGAATTAAATCAACCGCTTTCAGTAATTAAAACATCCAGCAGTTTTATTATTAACAAGATAAAGAAAAATGAATTTATAGATGAAAATATTTTATTAACGATGTTTGATAAAATTGATGGCAATGTTGACAGAGCTTCAAATATTATCAATCACATGCGGCAATTCTCCAGAATGTCAGATAAGGGCGTGGAAAAAATCCAAGTTAATGAAGTTCTGGAAAAAGCATTTGAAATTTTTAAGCAGCAGTTAAAGATAAGAGGGATTGAGGTTACTATGGAGATTGATGTGAATATTCCTCATACAATAGGTGATCCAAATAGACTTGAACAGGTATTCATAAATCTTCTATTAAATGCCCGATCTGCTGTTGAAGAAAAATGGGAAAATAAAGATTGTTCACCGGGTGATAAAAAAATATTTCTTAGATCTAAATGCGAAGGGGAATGGATTGTTATTGAAATTGGGGATAATGGAATCGGAATCCCTAAAAATATTTCTGATAAGATATTTGAACCTTTTTTTACAACAAAAGAGGTGGGCAAAGGTACAGGTCTTGGTCTTTCTATCAGCTATGGAATTATAAAAGATCTTGGTGGCGATATCAAAATTGATGCCAATGTTAAAGAGGGGGCTTTGTTTATAATAAGGATACCAATAAAGGATTAATAATGGTCATGGAAGATTCAAAAACAATTTTATTGGTGGATGATGAAGAAGATATAAGGGATGTTCTTCGAATCGTTTTGTCAGATATAGGTTATAAAGTCCTATTGGCTGAGAACGGTATAGAAGCATTGGATATTTACAGAAAAGAAATCCCTCCTATTGTTCTTACGGATATTAAAATGCCTGGCATGGATGGATTAGAACTTCTGAAAAAAATAAAAAGGGAAAATCCTGATACCGAAGTTATTATGATTACAGGCCATGGAGATATGGACCTTGCTATCGAAAGCCTTAGATATGATGCAGTAGATTTTATTCAAAAGCCAATAAATTCTGATGTTTTAGAAATCACTTTAAAAAAGACCTTGGAAAAAATATTTACAAGAAAACAGCTGAAAGCTTATACAGCACGATTAGAAAAATTATTACAGGAAAAAGCAGCGCTGCAGGATCATCTCTCGTCTTTAGGAATGATGATTGGTTCAATCTCCCATGGTATGAAGGGCCTTTTGACAAGACTGGATGGAGGTGTTTACCTTATTGATTCAGCTGATACAGGTGATGAAATTAATGAAGGTGTCGAAATACTGAAGCAAACAATAGACCGTTTTAAAAAAATGGTTCTTGATATTCTTTATTATGCGAAAGAACGAGATTTAAAAATTGAAAGGGTGGATGTATTAAGCTTTGTAAGTAATGTTGCAGAAGTTATAGAACAAAAAATTGGTGATCATGAAATTGAATTTGTTAGTGACTTTGGGAATGACTCCATTGAAGCTGATATTGATGTGGAATTTCTTCATTCGGCTTTGATAAATATTCTTGATAATGCAGTTGACGCATGCATTGACGATGAAAAAAAATCAAATCTCAAAATTACATTTAGTGTGAAACAAAAAAAAGGAAATGTGATTTTTGATATTTATGATAATGGGAAAGGCATGGACATAGAAGCAAAAGAAAATATTTTCAAGCTTTTTTACTCGTCCAAGGGAAGAAATGGGACCGGATTTGGTCTTTTCATAGCAGATGATATTATTAGAAAGCACAGCGGGGTCATAATAGTTAATTCTGAAATAGGAAAAGGAGCACACTTTTCAATAATATTACCGAAAATTCAGTAAGATAGACGGATATTTATTAATTTTATCAGGAGTAAAAAATGTATAACTTTATAACAGGACCATTAGCATGGTTTTCATTTTTAGTTTTTTTTATCGGACTGTTTATAAGATCTGTGTTCTATTTAATAGGCCTTGATTCAAAATTAGACAGGATTTCTTACCGGGTTAATTCATTTTACGGTATTAAAGAGGCCTTTAGATCTATTTTATACTGGATGTTGCCTTTCGGTACAAGAGGCTGGCGAACTCAACCCGGAATGACTTTTTTGTTTTTTATTTTCCATTTAGGTATCGTTCTTCCAACTGTTTTTCTTGGTGCACATAATATGATTTTAAAAGAAAGGTGGGGATTTAGCTTATTTGCTTTTCCGGACTATCTTTCGGATATTATGACGATTGTTGTCCTGGTTTCTGCTTTCGTTTTACTTATTCGACGAATTATACTTCCTAAGGTTAGGATCCTTACAAAATCATCAGATTACATGGTTTTGTTTGTAGCTATATTACCTTTTTTCACCGGTTTTATGGCTTTTCATCAATTTTCTAATTATCCTTTTTGGATGATAGCTCACATAATTTCAGGTGAAATCTTATTGATAGCCATACCGTTTACAAAGCTTTCTCATTGTTTTCTTTTTTTTCTTACAAGGGCTCAACTTGGAATGGATTACGGTATAAAACGTGGTGGAATGAAAAGGAATAATAATATTTGGTGATTTTTACTTTTAATATTCTATATAGGAACGTAATGTAATGACAGAAAATAAGCTCTGTAACAGAATTCCAGTCAATACTAAAGAAGAACTCAATGGTTTGTTGCAGGATAAAAGCGGTAAACAATATTACGAAGAAATGGACAACTTAGAAGTTGATGCAAAAGCTTTGTGGAGAACCATCCAGACAACATGTAAATCACGTATCAGGACCTGGCTGAATATTTGTGCTCATTGTGGCATGTGCGCTGATAGCTGTCTTTTTTATTTAGCTAATGATAATGATCCCGAACAGGTTCCATCCTATAAAATTCAATCAACCCTTGGAGAGATAGTAAAAAAGAAAGGGAAGGTGGACACAACATTTATGAAAAGAGCTATGGATACAGCCTGGGGAAAGTGCACCTGCTGTAATCGTTGTGGTCAGTATTGTCCATTTGGCATTGATATGGGAGTAATGATGAGTTTTTTAAGAGGGGTTTTATTTTCGCAGGGTTTTGTTCCCTGGGAAATGAAGATAGGGTCCGGTATGCACAGAATATTCAGGGCGCAGATGGATGTGACCACTGAAGACTGGGTGGATACATGTGAATGGATGGAAGAAGAATCCGAAGATGAATGGCCGGGTTTAAAAATCCCGATTGATAAAAAGAATGCTGATATTATTTATACTATAAATGCCAGAGAAGCTAAACACTACCCTGAAGACATCGCAGAGGCCGCCATACTGTTTAGTATTGCAGGTGAAGATTGGACTGTACCAAGTGAAGGCTGGGAAGAAACAAGTATTGCCATGTTTGCAGGGGACTGGGAAGGTGCAAGTATGCAGGTTGAATCAGTATATGAAGCCATTGATAGAATAAAACCGAAGAGAATGGTTGTAACTGAATGCGGTCATGCATATCGCGCAACTGTCATTGAGGGGCCATACTGGACAGGACAAAAAAACGGGAAAACACCTGTTGAAACCTTGCATTATGTGGAATGGGTCGCAGAAGCACTGCGGTCCGGTAAACTAAAAATCGATCCATTAAAAAAAATAAAAGAACCTGTTACCTACCATGATTCCTGTAATTATATCAGAAACGGCGGTCTTAGTGATTGCGGAAGAGAAATAATGAGCTATATAGCGGAAGATTTCAGGGAAATGAAACCAAACCGGGATCACAATTTTTGCTGCGGTGGCGGCGGAGGTCTTAATGGAATAGGCCGTTATAGAAAACAACGCAATACTGCTTTAAAAGTAAAACGTGATCAGATCCTTGCAACAGGTGCAAAGTTGGTTATTACACCATGTCACAATTGTTGGGATGCAATACGGGATTTAGAAGAAGTATATAAAATCGGAATTAGATGGTCTTTTTTAAAACCTCTATTAATTAGTATGGTTGAAGTACCTGAACATCTTAAACCAAAAGATGAATAAAGATTTTGCTAACATTAATAATTTTCTTTAAAAAAACAACTTTATAAGAAAGGTTATGGCGAATGTTTAAAAAAATATTGTTTTCTACAACAGGCACATCTTTATGCGATGCTGCAGCCAGGGTTGCTTTTGACATGGCTAATAGATACGGTGCCAAGCTTTTTATAATACACATTTTTGGTATTCCTGATAGAAGCTACAGCCAGGCTGCAATTGATATAAAGACAGGGGAAAAAGTCGATCTTAACAGTGATCATTTTCAAAAGGTACAGGAGGAAATAAAACAAACCTATTCTGAACAGATAAAACATAATAAAGAGTGTGAGTTTGAAATCCTCGCAGGTATTCCCGGTACGGAAATTTTACGAACAGCACGTAAAAAGGACATAGATTTGATAATCATGGGGGCAAGGCATAGTAAAAAAGAGAAGAAAAGCCCACAGCAAAAGCTTATTATTGGCAATACCCTTCAGACTGTTGCAAGATCTGCTCGGTGCCCTGTCCTTATAATTGGCAGAACTGCAGCATCATTTTGGGGAGGAATTTCAAATATATTATTTGGAACAGATTTTTCCAAAGCATCAGATTCAGCTTTTTTGTTCGCTTATAAACTTGCCAGGACATTAAAATGTACATTAAATTTTTTCCATGTGATCAATATTAGTGAAGATTCATCAGGAAATGTTATGGATCAAAATGAAATTGATGACAGAATCAGGGACGCCAGGGCAAAAATAAGGGAAAAGTATTTGAGTAGAATGGAGGAATTCGAAGATTATGAAATTGATGTATGGGAAGGTATTCCCTATGTGGAAATAGTAAAATATTCTCGTGAGAAATTTGCGGATTTAATTATTATGGCGCATCATTCAAAAAAAATAGATCTGGAAGAAGCCAATATCGGGACTACCATGGAGCAGATAGCTTTGCGTTCAAATTGTCCTGTTATAAGTATCAACCACACTGATAAAATTTGATTGCAGATATCGTATGTTTTTTTAAAAAAAACTTAATCTTCATATTTTATAATATATATTTTCAATCAGAATATATAGTTGATTTAAAGGAGATACACGTCATGAAGAAAAAGATTATGATAGTTGATGATGATCCAGGCATCGTTAAATATATAGAGAAGCTTTTTATAAATAACGGATACGATACCTGTATAGCCCGAGATGGTTCTGAGGGTATTGGTATTCTTAGAAAAGAGAATCCTGATTTAATCACGCTGGACCTTGAAATGCCGGATGAATGGGGCCCAAGGTTTTATAGAAAACTTTCACAGGAGAAGGAATTCAAAAATATACCTGTTATTGTTATAAGCGGTCTATCCGGGAATAAATATGCAATACATAAAGCAATTGCCAGTCTCACCAAGCCGTTTGACAAAGATGAGCTGCTGAAAATCGTAAAAGAGACCATTGGTGATTAGGTGCTATGCTTTTTTATGTTTGAGTGTATGGCAAATAAAAACAAATAGTTGAAATGAGGATATTGTGAAGTATATAATATTAAATATGATAATGCTAATAGTATTTTTATTTATTTCTCTACCGGTATTTTCGCAAGATGAGATGGTTTTAATAAATAGTGATGAATTCGGTAATCATGAAAGACCTATTGTTCAGTTTCCACATTTAAAACACGAGGAAGTTATTGATTGCAGTGACTGTCATCATGAATATGATGAATTTGGAGACAATATTGGTGGTGATGGTGGATATTGTTCTGAATGTCATACCCAGGAACCTGATTTGAATCCTGTTTCATTGGTAGAAGCTTTTCATATTCAATGTAAAATCTGCCATGCAAAAATTGCAAAAATTGAAAAAAGAGTTATGCCTCAAATGTGCGGACAGTGTCATATTAAATAAATTGATATAAAAACTTCCTTTAGTGCAATATTAAAAATTTATTTGTTTTTTTAAAACTGAACGCGAAAACCGGGCCATTAATTTAATAGATTGAATAATAAAAGGAGATTGTTATGGGAAAAAAAATTTTAATTATAGATGATGATGAAGTTATTGCAAAATATCTAAAAAAATTTTTAGAAAATAATGGATATACCACAACTAATGCTATTGACGGTAAACTGGGAATGGATATGATTAAAAAAGACAAACCCGATCTTATTTTACTTGATGTCATGATGGAAACTTTGTATTCCGGTTTTGAAGTATATAGGCAGGTTAAATTAGATTCTGAACTAAATACAATTCCAATTATAGGAATTTCCGGTATGAGTGATGAGATCGATGTTAAATTCGATCCTGCAAGGGATGCAGAATATTTCAGCCCGGATGATTTTCTGGAAAAACCTGTTGATAAGGAATTGCTTTTAAAAAAAATAGATAAATTGATTAGAACACTATAAAATCTTTCCCTAAATAAAATTTAAGCGCCCCTCATTGGTAATACAAAGAGGCTCAAAAGGCTCACATTCTACTTGCATGTTCTGCTTTTTAGCCCCTTTGTACCTTGTCAGGAACCCCATCATTTTTGTATAGTTTCAATATTATTAATATTAGACTTGAAGTAAAATAATCTTTAGTTTGAAGTTTTATATATTCGTCTATTGGGGGGAGGTGCATCTACAGTTTTTTATCTTCCTGAAAAGTGAACTTATGTGCATGTCAATATCAATGGTTACAGCCATCCGATTATCTCTGGTGCTTAATCTTACATTATGATATTTAGTTCAGAATTATACTGAGTTAAAAAATTATGCAAATAGAAGCTTTTAAATTGCTGTGCTTGAAAGTAGCTGTGGAAATATTAGAATAATAAATGGCTATCCAAAACGAAAAGTATTTGTCAGCCATTAATAAAATTAAAGTGTACGGTCATATAACTTTTTACGCGTTTAGCAGTAATGAGAAAAATTTAAGGAGGTATCAATATGTCGAATAATATCTCGAAATGCAAAATAACTGTATTAAAGAGAACGATCAATCGTGATTTAGCAGAGGAGTATCTTAAAGGTGGTGGAGATCTTTGTGAATGTGAGGTGCTAAGCGATGGTCAGGAAATTATTGTTGAAGATCCCTTCAGTATGCCTGAAGGTTTCTGTAGCTGGGCCTGGGGTGATATTCGGGGAGATGTAATGTCTATTGCTACGGGAAGTTCCCTGCCATGGATGAAGAGCAAGGGGACAATGATTACCGGCTGCACCGATTATTTCAGGCCTGTCATATTCAAGTTAGAGAGGATGGAAGAATAATCCTTTTGCATAAATCTGGTCAAATATTAAAAATTTATACTATAAATTTGAATAGTTGAATTCATACCGGCAAAGCACTCGTGTTCCTGTGCGGGCGCATAGTCATTATGGGAGCAGGCTGCTGGACATATAAAAGGATTATGAAATAATGGAGATAAAATCATACACGATTGAGCTCATCAATATGATCAGGGAAAAATCCCCCTTAATTCATAATATAACAAATTTTGTTGTAATGAATTCTTCTGCCAATATACTTTTGGCTATCGGAGCCTCACCGGTTATGGCGCATTGCCGGAGTGAAGTTGAAGAAATGACTTCAATTGCAGGCGCTCTGGTGCTTAATATAGGAACGGTTCAGGAAGACTGGACTGAATCGATGATATGTGCAGCAAAAACGGCTAATTCTAAAGGAATTCCTGTAATACTGGATCCTGTAGGAGCAGGGGCAACAAAGCTCAGGTCAGAAACTGTAGAGCGAATTTTGAAAGAAACCAAAATCTCTGTTCTTCGTGGTAATGCTTCAGAAATTTTTTCATTAGCCTCTTCAGAAGTAAAAACCAGGGGAGTTGACTCTTCACTTTTAATAACATCTGATCATATTGACATAGCAAAGGAAATCGCAAATGATTTTAAATGTATTATTGCAATTTCCGGTGAAGAAGATCTTATAACTGATGGTAACCAGGTTTTACGTGTGGCTAACGGTCATCCATTAATGACAAGGGTTACCGGTACAGGGTGCGGTCTTACAGCCGTTACTGCTGCATTCTGCGCTGTTGCAGGAGAGAAACTTCTCGAGGCCACCACATCGGCCTTTGCTTTTTACGGTCTCTGTGCTGAAAAAGCGGTAATAACAAGTGACAATCCCGGAAGCTTTTCGGTTGCTTTTCTTGATGCACTTTATTCCATCGAAAATGAAGATATCAGTACCTTTATTAAGGTGAGGAAGGGTTGATTTATGTATTGCCTTCCGGTTTTTGAAACAGTTCCAGCCTGAACCCGACTTTTTCCATAGTATCTATCATACAGGTGTTTGGCTCAGCAGGCTTTGAAGGGTCAGAGCCAAGAATAGCATCCAAAGATGTTTGCCAAAGGGGTTCACATCCTTCTTTTTGAAGAGCTTTTATCGCATCCTGAATATTATCAACTTTAAAAGTAATATTATGTACACCCGGTCCTTTTTCTTTCAGCTGCTTTTGCCATGTGCCGGATTCTGCCGGTTCAATGAGCTGTAATACGGTCCCTCCCAGGTCGACATGAATTATCCTTTTAAATGGTGATAGGGTTTCAGCATATGATGAAAGATCTTCCTCGACCTTCTCAGCTCCAAAAACACGATTAAGTAATTGATAAGTCTCTTCAGCATCATGTACGACTATTTCAATATGCACCAGAGGTGACACTTTTATTTTCATATCAAACTCCTTGTTTTTTTTATGCAAGAATAATAATATCCAGGCCAACATGGCATGATATTGTTATGTAGATATTCAAGTAAGTAGTACGGAATTATCATGACTGAATTAAAAAAAAATCAAATGTATCGTTATTTACTGGTTTTAACCATTTGCGCAACAGCAGGGCTATATGTATGGCGAAGCCTTTTTGATAATTTTGTTGTAAATGAAATAGGCTTAAACGGGAGTCATGTCGGAATATTACAATCGGTCCGTGAAATCCCGGGTTTTCTTGCATTGCTTGTCGTTTATGTACTCCTTATCATAAAAGAACACCGTTTGTCTGCATTATCAGTTTTGATACTTGGTGCCGGAGTTGCGGCAACAGGTTTTTTACCGAGTTTTTATGGTATCCTTGTTACTACTCTTATTATGAGTTTCGGTTTTCATTATTTCGAGACAACTAATCAGTCTCTGACACTTCAGTATTTTGATAATAAAACATCACCTCTTGTTTTTGGAAAACTTAGAAGTTTTGCATCTGCCAGCAATATATGTGCAGGAATTATTATTTTTGTCCTTGCACCCATACTGAACTACCTGCAGTTGTATCTTTTATTTGGAGGCCTTATTGTTGTCGCAAGCTTATGGGCGCTTTCCCAGGACCCCTGTGATAAGAATCTTATCCCTCAGCGCAAAAAAATGATCTTGAAGAAAAGGTACTGGCTCTTTTATTTTCTGACTTTTATGGCTGGAGCAAGACGCCAGATTTTTGTTGCTTTTGCGGTTTTTCTTCTTGTTAAGAAATTCCATTTTTCAGTTCAGGAAATAGCCGCACTTTTCATTGTAAATAATGTTATTAACTTTTTTCTAAGTCCTTTTATAGGAAAATGCATAGTCATATTCGGAGAGAGAAAGGTTCTGTCCCTTGAATATTTCAGCCTGATTATAATTTTTCTTTCCTATGCTTTTGTTGAGTCAAAAATAATTGTGGCATTTTTATATATTGCGGATCATATTTTTTTCAACTTTGCTATCGCAATAAGAACCTTTTTTCAAAAAATTGCCGACCCGAAAGATATTGCACCAAGTATGGCTGTGGGATTTACGATAAATCATATTGCCGCAGTTTTTTTACCAGCCATAGGAGGATTTCTATGGCTGGTAGATTACAGGATTACGTTCGTTGTAGGTGCTGTTCTAAGTCTCTTTTCACTTATACTTGTTCAACTGATAACCGGACAACTTGAATAGCAGACCTTCTACTCCCAGTCCTTCTGACAGATGGCTGGAAACGTTTTTCAAAGATATTGCTATGCTTTGAAGTCTGTAAGTTATGTAAGTGTCAGCTGTCATTCTTTGCAGCTGCAAACATTTCCAATACATTGTCAGCAAATATGTTAAGTTTGTCCACATACTCCTGATTTGTATAGTTGAACAGGGGGCGATCAAGTATTTCCTGTGTTTCCGTAGTGATTTTTCCTTCTTTTACAAGTTCTGCGCCGGCTTTTCTACAAGCATCAAAAAACCATTCTAATGATCCCGGGTCTTCGGGGGCTTTGGAAAAAGCGCCTCCCATTCCCTTAAGAATAGTACCAACCAATGTGGCATAACCACCACCACCCGAAAGAATTGTCATCCTCTTGATATTTTCCAAAAGAAGATCAAAATGTTTGGCTTCAGGTAATCCTGCATTCGAAATAAGTATCCATTTTTTTTTCATTTTATCAGGATAGCGGGGGGGGTGTGCCATTTCACCGTCTTCATTTATTAGAAGTTGAGGGCAAGCCAAAGGATGTTCTCGTTCAAGAAGCGCTTTCATATGCGCTGTCATAGTACAATTATAAAGAGGCGTGGCAAAGATAAGAGCATTTGCTTCAAGGATTTTTTCAAGTATTCCTGCCATGTCATCTTTAATTATACACACTCCGGGTGTCTGCAGCCAGCAGCTGTTACATCCTGTGCATGGTTTGATTCTATGATCTTTAAGGTATAGCGTTTCAGTAGTGGCGCCGGCTTCTCTGGCTCCTTCAAGAAATGGCTGAAGAATGTAATCAGTATGGCTATCTTTTGCCCTTGGGCTTCCGTTAAATGCTAAAATTTTCATTCTAATCCCCTTTAATTATGTTGTGGAAATCTAAATGTTCACATTACAGGCTCAAATAAGTTTTTTGATTTTTTCAGCAATTTCCTCAGGACCTGGCATCATTGAGTTTTCAAGGTCTTTTGCATATGGAATCGGGCATTCCTGTGCTGCTATACGTAATGGAGCAGATTTTAGAAGGTTAAACCCGGCAGTAACTATACGTGTTATAACTTCTGAGCCTATACCCAGTGTTGCGTGTCCTTCTTCAATTGTGACAAGGCGGCCTGTTTTTGCAACTGATTTGAGAATTGTTTCCGTGTCCATGGGATAAAGAGTGATAAGGTCAATTACTTCGGCACTGATACCGGATGCTTCAAGAATGTTAGCAACTTCACGTGCAACACCAACTCCAAAAAGATGTGTAACGATTGTGACATCTTTACCGGTTTTTAACACTCTGGCTTTCCCCAGAGGAAGTGTGTACTCTTCAACAGGAACCATCGCTGTTTCCAAATAAAGAAGTTTGTGTTCAAAAAAGAGAACAGGGTTGTTGGAGCGAATGGCAGTTTTCAGTAACCCTTTGGCTGTGGCAGCATCTGAAGGGGCAGCTACTATGAGCCCCGGTATGCCTGCAAACATTCTTTCAATTGATTGTGAATGCTGGGCAGCCATTCCGAAAGCGCTTCCCGCAGGAGTTCTTATTGTTAATGGAATAGAAACCTGTCCTCCTGTCATGTACCTTAGTTTTGCGGCCTGATTCATAATTGGATCCATACAGCATGTTAAAAAATCGGAAAAAAGAATTTCCGCAACAGGCCGCATCCCTGTCATGGCTGCACCTACAGCACCACCGATAATGGCGTTTTCACTAATCGGTGTATCAATGATTCGATTTTTACCGAATTGGTCAACCAGGCCGTCAGTAACATTGAAATACCCTCCGAGAGTTACATCCTCTCCCCACAAAAAAACATTCTCATCACGTTCCATTTCCTCTAAAATGGCTTCCCTGATTGCTTCTGAAGTGGTAATTTCTTTTGTTTGTTTATCAGGTATTGAAATTTCGCCCTGAAAAATAAATTCCTGTTCCGGGGAATATGAATTTGATAAGAGTTCTGATGGTTTTGGTTCTTCAGACTGCTCTGCAAAAGCAATCGCATCTTTTACCTGTTTTTCAGCATCAGATTTTATCTTTTGAATTTCTTCTTGGTTTAGCTCTTTGTCCTGCAGCATCTGATTTTCAATTCGCAATATCGGATCTTCTTTCTTGTATCTTTCCTTTTCTTCTTCCGTTCGGTATAATTCACCATCACCTTCCATATGGCCATGCCAGCGATAGGTCATAAGCTCCACCAAGCGCGGTTTGCTGTCAGTGCGGATTTTTTCAATTATTTTTCCTGTTTCGGTAAATACTTCTTTTACATCATTTCCGTTAAGCCTGCATGATTCAATTCCATATGCTTGTGCTCGTTTGTACATTTCTGTTACTGCAGAATGCTTATCTATAGGAGTAAATTCTCCATAAAGATTGTTTTCCACTACAATAAGAACAGGCAGATCAAACAGTGAGATCATGTTCATTGATTCATGGAACATGCCCTGGTTTACAGAGCCATCCCCTGCAATAACAACCGAAACATCATCTCTTCCTTTATTTTTAATAGTATATCCGGCACCCATTGCAAGAAGGTATCCTGCACCAACTATCCCGTTGGCACCCAGAATCCCGCGGTTGCCATCAGTCACGTGCATTGATCCTCCCCGCCCCATGCATTGGCCATCTTTTCTACCATAAATTTCTGCCATCATCCTATTCAGATCCGCACCTTTTGCAATAATATGGCCATGACCCCTGTGAGTTGTATTGAGATAATCCGTGTTTCTAAGGTTCATACATACACCGGTGGCAACTGCTTCCTGGCCAATTGAAAGATGAATGGCAAAAGTAGGAAGAACGCCTGTTAAAATCGCCTCTGACAGGTGCAGCTCAAA
>Ga0209249_1002608_pt1 | contig 14340 bp, 7 predicted proteins | sample SaaInlV_200m_DNA_4_FD_184653 | JGI IMG/M metagenome (GOLD analysis project Ga0209249, IMG submission 184653) | Marine microbial communities from expanding oxygen minimum zones in the Saanich Inlet - SI037_S3LV_200m_DNA (SPAdes) (version 2) | ecosystem: Environmental > Aquatic > Marine >...
ACTCAGCTTTGAGTAATTGTTGTACACTCAAAAAAGGTTGCTCACGCTCCCTTAAGGCAGCCAAGTTCTCTCTAGAGAGACCAGCGCCTGCTACACGTTGCAACATACCTGTCTCTGCATGATAAGTACTGATCAAAACCACTTCAAAAGGAGTCGAATCTTGAATACCTCGGGAAATCGATTGGAGAGAATCGCCCAAAGGCTCTCCCAACGCCAATACTGAGGTCGTATTTAGGACACTCGAGAGCGTTTCAGCACGTCGCGCAAGTAAACTACCATACTGTACTTGCTCTTCGTAACGATAGGCATTTCCCATTGCAATTGCAGCTTGGATCGCTAATGTCTGAACAACATCCAAGGTATCCGCATTAAATTTATTTGGATACATAGAATGCAGGTGAAATAGCCCGACTATTTTCCCCTGATAGGCAATTGGCGCAACCAAAGCTGAGCGAACGCCCTCGTGATTGGCTGGATACTCCCCATTAGCAATATCCTCGACAAGCAATGGGTTACCGCTACGCGCGACTTCTAACTCTACATCTGTAAGCCCCACACCTTCGGCACACCCCAAAGCTAAAATGCTTTTAGGCATCATCTCATCAACAGAATCTTGGTCAAAAATCGTAATTGTGCCACAATCTGCTTGGGTGATTTTTAGGCCTTCTTCATATACAACACCTAATAAATGCCTTAAATTAAGATTACTATTCAACTCTCGGCTAACACGTGAAAGAGCTGTCAATTCATCTACACGTAGACGTAAACTTTCATCCGTTTGGGCCGAAGCTAGAGAGCTTTCAAGAGCAATAGATAGTTGTTCTGCAACAGACACTGCAGTCTGGAGATCATAATGTGTAAAGTAATCAGAGATAGAACTCCCCAGCATCATTTCCCCTACGCCGCGGCCCCGAACAACCAGAGGGACAACCAACCCCGACTGCATCCCAGTTTCTTCTACCAAGGGACGATAATACGCCAAAACACGACGATCCTGTTTTAAATTCCCAGAAAGAAAAGAACGTTGACTACCAGTTACTGTTTTTCGATATTGAGGTGTATCAACATAGAGTTGAGTAAATTTTTCTACCTTTTCTTCTGAAATACCATAAATTGATTCTTCATGCGCATTTAAGACACTTTGATCTTCATTCAACAAGAAGACAGCGGCTGTCTCCACACCAAGAAGCTGAACCAGCTCTCGTACGGAAAATCGAATTGTTTCTTCCATAGTTGCCGAAGAAGAAACCAAGCTCGCAACGCGGCGCATTGTCTCCGCGCGCCGTGCGCGCTGACGTGTCTGCTGTACAAGGCTAGCATTATCTATAATTGTCGCAGCCTGATTTGCAACAACATTCATTAAATGCTCTTCGTCTTCTGTAAATTCTCGCGCGCCCTGGCTATGGTTAGCAAGCTGTAAATATCCTAGAAAGTGCCCGCTTGAAACAAGGGGAACAAGAGCCGATTCTGACAAACTTGATGCCTGTGCAATATTATGAATACGTAACTCTTCCCAACGTTTATCGCTCTTGGCATCCTGTGTAAGCAATATCTTCTGCCCCTTGATGATCTCATTTGCTGAGCTATCAACCGCAACCTCTGTTCGATAAATATTCACAATATGAGCAGGAATCCCCACAAAGGGAACCTGCCCCTTTAATACACGACGATCTTCGTCGTAGAGCAGAAAGCCAACGATATCAACATCAAAAAGGGGTTGAATGCTTTTCACTAAAGCAGCAAAATAATCTTCCCTATCTTGCAATGAGCCAACTGATTGTGCTAAGCTCGCCAAACTGGAAAGCTCCTTTGCCCGTCGCTGCTCATTCTCGTATAGCAAAGCATTACGAATAGCAACTGCGGCCTGTCCTGCAAGGAGTTTCAAAATATCTTGATCTTCATCGGAATAGACATCAGGCGCGATCTGCCCAACTTCCAACATACCAACAAGTTCGCCTCCCGCCAAGAGAGGAAGTCCCATATATGAACGAATGGAATACTGATCAGTCTCCTTGAGAAAAGCCAACTCCTGATAAGATTCTGTATCAGATACAAATAAAGGGGCTTCTTCTTCAGCGATATACGTTGAGTAATTTCCAAAACGCGTATCCATACTGCGCTCAAGGCGCGCCCTACCATCTTCCATTCCGAAGCGATATGAAACAAAAACGTTCCGCATTTGATCGCGAACTTTTACTTCTAAAATATCAGAGGCAACGAGTTTGTCTACATTTTCGAGCACTGCGCTTAAGGTCGCATCCAGATTTAGGTTTTCAGCAATAGCTTGTCCAAAATCTGTGATGATCCGTAAAACAGAACCCGAAACATCTTGTGAATCCGCAAGACCTGAGCTTATCTCTGGTTGACGTAAAGAAAGCAATATCGCGGAGTTTCTGCCCGGTACCTGATAAGAAACTGCCTCCACCAATTTTCCCCCAACGGAAAAGCGCGCTTGTCCCTCTGAAGCGCATAATTGCCAAAAAATATCACTGGGACGTACTCGACGCGCAAAACGCTCGAGATTGGGAATTTCATTCTCATCCAGCCCAAATAATTGACGAGCTGCCATATTCACATAATCGACTCCCCCACCTGTATGCACTAAGAGAACAGCATCATTGTGTTCTGGATTCTTCTCAACCGTAGATTCGTTAATAGCAGCTTGCCAGGAGGCTTGTCCGCGCAAAGCCCAGCGCGTTAAACCCCAAGCAAGAGCAATTAGCAAAATCCCAATTGCTAGAAAAAGCAGTCCAGAATCAAGGCCTATTCCCATTATGGACAGAAACCTTTATGCTTCAGTTTTTGTGTCATTACGACGGGCTTCTGCTGCCATTTCTGTAATTTCTCGAATATCGGCAAAGCGATGTTCTTTCGGAGAAACTACTCCTGAGGTCATAGTCATTAGCGGTGACTGGATCATTTCCCCGTCTGCATTAGGCGTTTGCACAAATCCTTGTTCCCGATCCATAAAGTTGTAATGCGTTTGGACTTCTTCATCAAAACGCTCTTTGATGACCTTGATCGTTTTTGGGGCAGCATCATCTGTGGAGATGATTATAAAATTATCTCCGCCTGCATGACCAATGAAATCATTGGGAGTTCCAAATTCGTCCACCACTTCGCCTAGCAACATGGCGGAGAAGCGTAAAACGTCATCTCCCGCAACGAAGCCATAGACATCATTAAAGCTAGCAAAGTTGTTGATGCGCAAATCCATCAACGCCCAGTCTTCTTCACGGATAATGCGACGAAGTTGTTCTTCGATCAAGCGTCCAGCCGGCAAACCTGAACGGGGGTCTGTAAGACTCTCACGCTCAGAACGACGTATGGCACCCTTGACACGCAATTTGAGTTCTTCAATATCAAAAGGCTTGGTGATGTAGTCATCTGCACCCAACTCCAGACCTTGCAACTTATCGCTGCGTTCATCTTTTTGCGTTAAAAAGATAACAGGGATATGGCTGGTCCGTGTACTGGTACGCAAATTGCGACAAACCTCGTAGCCATCAATATCGGGAAGCATGATGTCCAGGATAATAAGATGAGGCAAGACTTGCCGGGTTTTCTCCAGCGCATCATTTCCTCGAAGAGCGACATCCACATCATAGTCCAAACCGCCGAAATAGATTTTCAGCATATTCGAAATATCAGGATCGTCTTCTACAACCAAAAGGCGGGCTTTTCCCATCAGGGACCTCCATAGGTCTTAAAATTATTCTCTTTTCAATTTTCTTTTGTTAATAATCTAATGCTAATTGCTTGCTCTTGATAAGTTCTTTTCTCTTTGCAGCACTACGACGCACCTTATCAATTTGTGCTGCACTTACTGCTTTTTCAAAAGAGCGAAAACCGCTCAGACGAAAACCATGTCTTTTAGCGATCTCTGTGATCTCATCTACACGTTCGCGGGTAATTTCTTTACCCAATGTGTAATCTTCAAAACGACCTTCCAAAGCCAAAGCCATTGTTTCTGCCATACAGGCATAGGCTTTGCCTTCTGGAAAGCCGAAGTTGAAATGAAAATCAACTGCGCCGGGGATGTCGACCATCCCGCCGTCTATCACTAATATATCATCTCTTGCGGCAGCTACCATTGCAGAAACATCACGAGGTCGGGCTACGTCACAGATCACACTTCCAGCGCGTAGATATTCGGGTTGAATCACATCTTCGTCGACCGCGCTCGTTACCGTTAGGATGAGATCGGCATCCGCTAAATGGGAGAGATCTGTGCTAGACTGCAAATCTGCCCGAGACAAGACATCCAATTTGGTTTTTAGTTTTTCCAAAGGCGCGATATGCCTTCCAAGCAAGTAGAGTTTTTTAACATCATCAGCCAAGAGTTCTGCACAAACGCGCCCTATGGTGCCGCCCGCGCCTACAACCGCTGCTGTTGAGCGAGCGAGGTCTATGCCCATCTCTTTTGCCGCTTCACGCAGAGCTTCTACTGCAATAGAGATGGTGTAGGCATCTCCTGTTGTGACTGGAACATCCAGTCCTTTGGCAATGGTAATACCTGCGTCGCCAACAACCGAAGTGAAGGCTCCCAAACCAAGCATTTTTGCGCCGAGCTTTTCTGCCATTCGACCAGTCTGCACAATTTTACGATAGACTGTTTTCTCTGGCAAATTCAACATGCGGCGCGGAGTGTAAGGACAGGCAATAAACCAGCCTTTTATTTCTTTGCCCGTTTCTTCTGAGCGGATACCTTCGATCTCTGAAAGGTAAACCGGCGGGAAAAATGTTGAGAAAAAATCGATCTGTTTTTCGCTAAGAATGCGCCCCAGAACGGGGAATTTTCGGCTCACATCGCGTTTAGGGTTGATGGGATGTATGATGAATGCGAAATTGTCCATGTATTACCAGGATTCTTCTTCTTGTTGTTTTTGATATTTAGTGATGTGCAGATTTGCCAGGCGCAAGTTATGATGGTCGCTATCTTCAAAGGATACGTTTTTATCAATAACACGGCGTTCTGTTGAAGCTGCTAAAACAACATCCGATTCGATAGTGCGGCCAGGATAAATGATCATGCCAGAGCCAATACGGCAGTTGTGCCCCACGCAACCACCAATAACAGGACGATTGGCATCCCTGAGCTTATTCGCACCATCCATAGCCAGGATAGGCGCGGGAATTAAGTTGTAATCCGTAAAGGTTGAGCCAGCACCAATAAAGGTGTTTTTTCCGATCACACACATTTGCAAACAAGTATTTTGCGCAACCATGCTATTGTCCATGATCGTGGTCATAAACAGAGCCGCTTTAAAAGGCAAAAACGTGCCATCCCCTACTACAGAGAGCATGACTTGCGCATCTTGAGAGATATTTACATTATTTCCGATAATACTATTGTCGATCACAGCTCCTGCGCCAATGGTCACTTTATCACCAATAACGGTTGGGCCATGAATAATTGCGCTGGGGTCGATCACACAATCTTTGCCAATTTTAACAAGTTCAGAACACTCTAAAACCTGCCGTCCTTCGTACAGCGCTTTTGCCAAGACTTTAACCTTAAATTTCAGGTCATTTTCCAATCTTTTTTCAACGCGCGCTCCGCGAGAGAAGACCCCAAAAACAACATCTGCAATAAAAATATGCACCCATGAGTCAATGGCTATCAGAGAGCGAAGGGGCACATTGAAAACCAGATCACCAGAATCGCTCGCCATATAAGTCGGCACACTATAGTAGCCAACTTCTTTAGATTCCATATCTACAAGTAATGGCCGAGCATCTGCAACGGGACCGTGTGGGTAATACCAAAGATCGGCTAAAAAGAAATTTCCTGCTGGGGTATAAGATGTCGAAAGAGGCAAGGCATGTTCCCTAAAAGCTGGGTCTTCCGCATGAAAAGCCGCCCTGCAAGCCCGCCCATGTTTCCTTGCTTCTCGGATAAAGGTATCAATATAGCCCTGATCAAAAAAGAGATTATTTCTATGCACGATCATCTCTTCTCTATCTTGCGGCAAATGCGCACCAATAGGCAGCTCGGTTGTATCTGTTACATGCTTGTCCAATACATCTTGTTGCAAGGTAAATAAAGGCTTATTATGAATACGCAAATTACGCGCTTCTTCGCCAAATGGGTGGATAAGTTTAGGGGCGGGCAGGATCACTCTTCGCATAGAAAATTAAAACCTTAACCTGATTTTTTATTAGAACTATCTTACCATCACTTCTACTATAGAAGTAAAAAATCTAGCCACCAGACAGTTTCATAAATAGTTACAAAGAGAGATGCGAATTGGCAATTTATTGACAAGACGCCTCTCGGTAAAACGTAATCCGATTTGAAAAATACTCAAGTCACGGCGGCCCTTGCGGTCAACCAGATGACGCAGGCCTCGGTGAATAGTACGAGCCCCGGAAGAGACCAGCCAGACATAAAGAAAGGCTACCGCCAGCGTCAATCTTGATAATCGCAGAAAGCTGTGAAGCATAGAACTCTCCAGGTCAAACCCATGTTTTTTCATGTCGCCGAACATTTCTTCGATCCACATACGACGCTTGTAAAAACGGAGAGCGGTTTGCAAATCAGGCAAATTGGTTGCCAGACACCAAGGTTCTTTTTCGTCGGGTTTCCAATGCGCGATTAGATTGGTCGGGTAAATGTGCTTCTGTGAAAGTTCTCTTCTTGCAAGCCAGAAACTCTGACCAGGTTTCTGGATATAGCTACCAAAGGGCAACCACAGGTTTTCAGTCTGTGACCAAACAAGCGTATCTGTTTTTTGGCGCAAAACATAGTACCAATACCATTGATCCAGTTGTTTGAGCACATTTACAGGCCCAAATTCGGTGTCGCCAACCAAAAATACGGCTGCGCCATGTGGGATGAGCGTTTTTACGTAGGACAGCAAGGCCAGTTGTTTGTTGCCAGTGCTATGCCCACGAACATGCTTGACCCAAGTCCATGCGATCGGGATGGCACGTTTACGATAAGCCATACTGACCATCAGTAATTGATGACCAAAACCGATCTTGGTGCCATCCACGATCAAGTGGATTTCTCCAATTCTGGCAAACTGTCCTGCTAGCCACTGAAGAGCGACCGGTTTATACCATTCACGAACTCGAATGGCTGGATTATTCAGGAAACGATCAAAACGCTTGACGGTACTTTGTAGTTTTGCTTTGCCAGGTATTTTCCCGGCAATCCGGCTCAAATAAACTGAACGGCTTTGGTAGATTCCGTACATCAACAAAACAAAGTTGCGAGTTTGGGTGATCCTTTGGCCTGGACGTAGTTCACTTATTTGCTGAATCCATGTATGATACAGTTGGTTGGTCGGCATGGTTTTCTCCTGATAATGTGTTTCGCAAAACAACTTTACCCGGTTTTACCTGTCGATCAACCTATTCTTTTGTTAAAGTGTCTGGTGGCTAGAAATTATCCTAAATAATTATTTGAAGGAAAACCTCATGATCAAAACCTACACCAACCGCAACTATCTCGACGCCCTTAACGAACGTGTACTCATCTTTGATGGCGCGATGGGCACCAGCATCCAGAACCAAAACCTGACTGCCGAAGATTACGGCGGAGAAAAATATAACGGCTGTGTCGATTATCTTGTGCTAACGAACCCCGCAGCGATCGAAAAAGTGCATCGTTCTTTCTTTGATGTAGGCGTGGATGTTGTCGAGACCGACACCTTCAGAGCCAATCGTCTCACGCTGGGCGAATATGGCCTTGCCGATAAAACTATTGAACTTAACAAGGCCGCCGCATCTCTTGCGCGTCGTTTGGCGGATGAATATTCCACGCCCGAGCAGCCACGTTTTGTCGCTGGCTCGCTTGGCCCAACAGGCAAACTCCCCTCCGCCGACGATCCCGACCTTTCCGATCTTGGCTACGATGACCTCGCCGAACTTTTCCGCGAACAGGCGACCGGTCTGCTTGAAGGGGGAGTAGATGTTTTGCTCATCGAAACCTCGCAGGATATTCTCGAAGTCAAAGCCGCCATCACAGGCATCCAAACTGCTTTCGCCGAGACAAAGATCGTTGTCCCGCTCCAAGCCCAAATCACGCTCGATACGACGGGCAGAATGCTCTTCGGCACTGACATCGCTGCCGCGCTATCCATTCTCGAAGGGCTGCCCATCGACGTCGTCGGCATGAACTGCTCCACCGGCCCCGAGCATATGCGCGCGCCCATCGAATTCCTCGGCGAAAACGCCAATCTGCCCGTTTCCTGCATCCCCAACGCCGGGATGCCCATGAACGTGGATGGCGAAGCCGTGTACCACCTTGAGCCTGAAGCTTTTGCAAACGATCTCTACGAATTTATTGAAAAGAATGGGATCAGCGTGGTGGGCGGATGCTGTGGAACGACCCCTACGCATCTAAAAGCATTGGTGGACAAAGTGCACGGTACCGTACCCGCACCACGCCCGGAACGCTCTACCCCTCGGCTTGCTTCCGGGATCCGATCATTTACCATGCGACAAGAACCGGCGCCCTTTATCATCGGTGAACGTTGTAATGCCCAGGGCAGTCGCAAATTTAAACGCCTGCTGCTCGAAGAAAATTGGGATGAAATTCTCGAAGTTGCCCGCCAACAAGTTGATTACGGCTCCCACGCCCTCGATATTTCTGTCGCCGTGACCGAGATCGAAGACGAAGCGGGCCTGATGCGCAACGTCGTGCGCAAATTGGTCACATCGGGCATTGACGTCCCGCTCGTTTTTGACACGACAGATGTGGCTGTGATGGAAGCCGGCTTGAAAGTCGCTCCCGGGCGCTCGATGCTCAACTCCACCCATCTAGAAAGTGGCCGCGAAAAAGCAGATAAAGTCTTTGCACTGGCAAAGAAACATAACGCCACTGTTTTGGTACTGACCATTGACGAAGTTGGCATGGCGAAAACCGCTGAGCGTAAAGTCGAAATAGCCAAAACCATTCACGATATTGCCGTGAATGATCACGGCTTGAAAGCCGAAGATTTAATTGTGGATGCGCTGACCTTCACCCTCGCCACCGGCGAAGCCGAATATATTGATTCTGCTAAAGATACGATCGAAGGTATCAAGCGAATAAAGGCAGAATTGCCCGGTGTCTTTACATCGCTGGGTGTCAGCAATGTCTCCTTTGGATTGAGCAAAGGCGCTCGCCCGATCATTAACAGCACCTTCCTCTATCACTGCGTACAGGCTGGCTTGGATATGGCGATCATTAATCCTGCCCACACCCCGCCCTTTGGCGAAATTCCCACCGAAGAACGTGAGTTGGCAGAAGACCTGATCTTCAACAAACGCCCCGATGCGTTGCAACGCGTGATCGAGCATTTTGAAGGACGCGAAGCGACCGCCTTAGATACCAGCATTGATCCCACCGAAGGGATGACTCTCGCCGAAAGACTCCACTGGCGAATCGTCCTTCGTCAGCCCGGCGCGGTTGGCGAATCTGCAAGTGTGGAAAATGATGTCGATGAAATTATCGCGGGCAAGATCATGGACGAGGTCGTCGAGAAGAAACACGATACCGCCATTGAAGTACTTAATAACGTCCTGCTCCCAGCCATGAAAGAAGTTGGCGACAAGTTCGGCGCAGGTGAACTGATTTTGCCTTTCGTGCTCCAATCTGCTGAAGTAATGAAAAAAGCCGTTGCCCGACTAGAGCAATATCTTGAGCAGGCAGAAGGCACATCCAAAGGCAAAGTCGTGCTCGCCACCGTTTATGGTGATGTACACGATATTGGCAAAAATCTTGTCAAAACCATTTTGACCAATAACGGCTTTGATGTCGTGGATTTGGGCAAACAAGTCCCCGCTGAGACGATTATTAACGCCGCCATCGAAGAAAATGCGGATGCGATTGGTTTGTCGGCGTTGCTGGTTAGCACATCCAAACAGATGCCGCTGATCGTCAATGAACTGCATCGTCGTGGACAGAATATCCCCGTCATGTTGGGCGGAGCAGCAATCAATCGGCGTTTTGGGTTGCGCATCAACAAAACCGATGATGGCGGTCAATACGAAGCAGGCGCATTTTATTGTAAAGATGCCTTTGAAGGTCTCGAAACGATGGAGTTATTGCAAAATGCCAAAGCCAAACCAGCGTTGATGGAGAAGCACCAAGCCCAAATCACGCGCGAAGCGGAACGAGCGGCGAACGCAAAATCCAAACCTGCGGGCAAAATCCAACGCTCGAAGGTTGTGCCCAATCCCATCTCACTACCTGAAAAACTTGGGGCAAAGGTTGTTGAAGATATGCCGCTGGAGATGGTCTTTGAGCATCTCTACAAAAAAGAGCTTTTCCGATTATCGTGGGGTGCAAAAAATAAGAAGGGCAAAGAATGGGCGAAGCTCGAAGCCGAGTTTGAAGCACGCCTAACGAAGATGAAGAAAGAAGCCGTGCAAACGGGCTGGCTGAAACCACAAGGCGTTTACGGTTTCTTCCCCTGCCAAGCAGATGACGATGAACTTGTTATCTACAACCCTGAAAACGCTAGAGAAGCGCTAACACGCTTTGCTTTCCCCCGCCAACCGAAGGGCGATAATCTCTGCCTCGCAGACTATTTCGCCCCCGTCGGCTCCGAGCAAATGGACGTGGTCGCCTTCCAGATCGTCACCGTTGGTCAGGAAGCCACCGAAAAATTCGATGCACTTGAAGCCGCTGGTGATTACTCCGAAGCCTACTTCGTGCATGGTCTCGCTGTCCAAACCGCTGAAGCGGCGGCAAATTATTTGCACGCACATATTCAGCGCGAGATGGGCATTGATTCCAAACAAGGCAAACGCTACTCATGGGGCTACCCCGCCATCCCCGATCTGGATGACCATACCAAAGTATTTGAGTTGCTCCCCGTTGAAGAAGCACTGGGCATGACCTTGAGCGCGGCGTATCAACTGATTCCTGAGCAGTCTACTGCGGCGATCGTGCTGCATCATGTGGATGCGAAGTATTTTACGGTCTGAGAAAATGAAGTCTAAATCTGAATACCTTCCCCTCGTCATCTTGGTAGCTCTCAGCCTCCTTATTGGGCTATTAACCATCCACGACTACGGCGAAAGCTGGGATGAATACAATTTCTATAATTACGCAGAAGAATCCATCTCGGCTTATTCAGGGATATTTCAGTCAGACTACAAACTGGAGTTTCACGACCCAACCTTGCGCTATTATGGGGCGGGTTTTTTGATGCTCATCGTGCAAATAGCCAAGCTCTTCCCAAATTGGATCATTTCCGATGTCGGGCATCTGTTGACCTTTCTCGTTTTCCAAATCGGGATCATAATCCTCTACCTTTTAGCACGTCGCTGGATGAAGAGGTGGAGCGCACTTGGTGTCAGTTTGCTCATTGCAAGTCAACCGGTTTTTTGGGGACACGCATTTTTCAACTCCCGCGACATCCCTTTTATGGTCGGCTTCATCGCGACGATCTACTTTGGCTTGCGGATGAGCGATTCTCTCGCCCAAATGCCAATAAAAGAGTCTCCCCCCAAAGTTGACCCTACGCCAATCGTCCGCGCTGATTGGGGAAAGCTCCCAAAATGGGCACGCATTATTCTCCCTCTAGGGAGCCTCGTCGGGATAATCGCACTGGCAGCTTTATCCATGTTCCTAGCAGGATACTGGCTGGAGCAGGGCTTGCCTAACACCGATGCATCCAGCGCAAGAGAGCTTGATTTATACTTGCGTCCGCTCTTGAGCAAGTTCTGGGCTGGGATATTCTTTTTTCTGTCCAGTCTCCTACTTTCTGCTGCACTATATCTTCCTTTCATGCCCGATTTTCGTAAATACATCTGGCAAGTGGAGTTGCACCCAAATTACGAGTTATTGAAATCTCTTTTGTCGAATAAAAAGCTGCTAATCGCTTCTCTCGCTCTGGGGCTGACGGTTGGCATTCGCATTATGGGATTTGCCGCCGCAGGGTTGGTCGGGGTATTGCATCTTATTCGAGTTCTAAATAAAAACAAACTGTCATCACAAGGCAACTCTGTTACTGAAGCAATTTCTAAAACGGTCAAAGAAAGTCTTCCTACATTATTGGCTTATGGTCTCTTGGCTTTTCCCATTGTCTATATCACATGGCCTTATTTATGGGGAGAGCCTATGTTACGTTTGGCGATCACCTTCAAGGTGATGATGCGTTTCCCTTGGCCTGGAAAAGTCTTATACGATGGTAATTTGTATGATGCCAATATGCTCCCATGGCACTACCTGCCCAAATTATATTCTTATCAACTTACAGAACCTCTTTTAATTTTGGCTTTTGTTGGCTTTTTTATCTCTATATATCAAGTTTTACGAAAAAAGAAAACTTTCGAATTGTTTTTTCTGGCAAGCCTTTGGTTTTTCATACCAGCAGGCGCTGCAATTTCTTCTCTACCATATCTTTATGATAATTTCAGACAAACTTTTTTCGTTTTGCCACCACTATTCCTCTTCGCTGGGGCAGCGCTTGATTTTCTTGAGAAAAAACTCACGAAACCAGTTATACAAGGTTTTATCTCTGTCCTTTTAATATTACCGGGACTTTTAGCTGGGGTGAAACTGCATCCTTATGAGTACATTTACTATAATAGTTTTATTGGTGGAGCAGAAGGTGCCTCTCGGCAATATGAAACGGATTATTGGGGAACAGCTTTTCGGGAAGTTGCGATATACACAAACGAAAATATAGAAAAAGACGCTAAAATTATTGTTTGGGGGCCACCAACAGTTTTTTGGAGATATGGTCGTTCAGATTTTAAGGTTTATGATTTTCGCCAAGAGAATTTACCGAAGGAAAATTTTTATGCTGTTATCTCTTCTCGTGTTAATAACGACTTAGTAATTTATCCAGATATTGCACCAGAGTATATTCTTAATAAAAATGGGGTTATATTAGCTGTAGTGAAGTATATTGAGTGAAAGAAACTACTCAGGGATGTCATTGCGAGGATGGCTTTTGCCCGACGTGGCGATCTCCCAAGCTCCGGGTAAAAAACTTGCAGTGACTTTTTCAGAAAATATTTCTAAACGGAACCAAGCCTAAAACATTTGCGAAGCGGCAGTTTATCCAAATCTAAAGAGTTTACAATGAGAGAAATCACTATTATTACTCCGGTGTACAACGATTGGGCAGCTTTTATCCTTTTAGTCGAGGAAACAGAAAAAGTAGCCAAAGAAAATGCGTTCAGGGTAAATATCATTGCGGTAAATGACGGCTCTGTGTATGTTCCGAAAATAAGAGATGATCTAGGAGAACTCCTTCATGTTGTCAGCATTCGGCTAATGCACCTTTCGCGTAATTTGGGGCATCAACGATCTATTGCTGTTGGTTTATCAGCATTGAACAAGATGCACAAGGAAGCAGATACACCAATTATTGTGATGGATTGTGATGGAGAAGATAAGCCCTCTGACATTCCCCGCCTGTTAGCTGAACATGATAGACACTCAAACTCGATCATTTTTGCCCAACGCGCTAGACGTTCTGAAGGTTTTTTCTTTACATTATTTTACAAAATCTTCAAATTATTCTTCCGAATATTAACAGGAAGTACAATTTCATTTGGGAATTTCTGTCTCATTCCTCCTGGAGCTTTAGAAAAAATTGTCTATTACCAAGAGGTATGGAATCATTTTGCTGCGGGGATCATGCATTCTAACCTGAAATGGAAAACGATCTCAACTAATAGAGGTCTACGTTATGCTGGGAAGTCGCACATGAATTTAGTGTCCTTGGTGCTGCATGGATTAAGCGCGATATCAGTCTACACAGAAACTGTTTATGTTCGCCTTATTCTCACTTCTTTTCTTGTTATTATTCTGGATATTATAGGATTTATCATCCTGCTCTACGTCAAATACCTTACTCCGCTGGCTATTCCAGGGTGGGCAACAAATGTTGCTGTGGGTTTGGTACTAATTATGTTGCAAGCAATTCTTTTTCTAACTATATTGTCTTTTGCTGTGTTAGGCTATCGCAGTATGAAAATGTTTATCCCTGCAATTGATTTTGAAAATTACTTGCGTAAAACAGAGATAATCGTGTGAAAATATCTGAACGATCTTACCCTATTGCTCAGTTAAAAAAATTCACCAAAGTAGAGAATTGGAAAAGCTATTTCTCTCGTTTTATTTCTCCCTTTTTGGGAGAAAATGTTTTGGAAGTTGGCGCGGGGATCGGTGCAACGACAGAGATTCTCTGCAATGATAGTAATAAAACCTGGGTGTGTCTTGAGCCAGACGGCGCGCTGTTGGCAGGAATTGATGAAAAGATCGAACAAAAAACCTTACCAGCTTCTTGCCAAACCCAAAAAGGACTTGTCGCAGACTTGGATAAGAAAATGCTCTTCGATTCGATCATCTATATTGATGTGCTTGAGCATATAGAAAAAGACGGC
>Ga0209249_1002612_pt1 | contig 14320 bp, 8 predicted proteins | sample SaaInlV_200m_DNA_4_FD_184653 | JGI IMG/M metagenome (GOLD analysis project Ga0209249, IMG submission 184653) | Marine microbial communities from expanding oxygen minimum zones in the Saanich Inlet - SI037_S3LV_200m_DNA (SPAdes) (version 2) | ecosystem: Environmental > Aquatic > Marine >...
TATGTTAGAAAGGAGTTCAGAAGAAGCGATCAGGCCTCCACCAGTCACATTCAGGGCGTAAGGACCGAGGAGGATGCCAAGGAGAATATAAGATGTTATGGCAGGGATTTTAAGATAACTAATGATTTTCTCTGCCACAAGTGCACCAACCAGCACAATTCCCAGGCAGAGGATGGTATTCATTTAAATAATTTTCCTCTCTTTGAAAAGTGCAATTATTATGTCAAAGAGGGTGATAAATCCTACAAGTTCCTGATTTCTTGTTACCGGAACCCTCTTGATATTGTGAAGTTTCATCTGTTTTCTTACCTCAGCTATTGTTTCACTATCTTCAATAATTACCACATTGACATTCATTATGTCTAAAACCTTCACGGTAGTTCCCAGATCCTCCGGAAGGTCCATCTCTAATATGTTTTCTTCCTCTGTGTCGTATAGATGTGTAGATTTGAGTAATTCTTCCAGTACAGGGTTATGAGGGAGGTACACCTTCATGATGTCCTCAGAATTAACTAGCCCTAACACTTTTTTGTCGTTATCAATGACTGGAAGTGTATGGTAGTTATACTTTCGAAATTTGGCTATAAGTTGGGCAAGAGTTTCATTCTCTCTTACCGTTATGACCTCTTTGCTCATTACATCTTTTACAAGCATCTGTGCCTTTCAATCAATAAATAAAATGTAAAGAAAAAGGACCTTGAGCCCTTCTTCAATTTATTAAACGTATGGTATTTTACATCACAATCACATCATTAAACAACTGATAATTTACCACTGAAATTCAATTAACGACGTTGAGTAAAGAAGAACAAAGAAGTGGTAAAAAAGAGGAATTACTGATGCAGAAAGAAAAAATACGGTGCATTACGCTAAGAAGTTATCAGATGATAGATATAGGATTGTTAAGGCTTGCGCACATTATTGAGAACTGCTTGCATCACAGGACATGTTTTAAATTACATGCCCTATGATGCAATTAGAAAAAAATCAGTCAATTTACTTTGCTGCAGCTTCTTTTGCAGTAGCGGTTTTAGCTATGGAAATTAACATACTGACAAATATAACTGTCCATCCCGCAAAAGCAAGATAGATAAAATATCTTGGTATATTTACGAGGAATGGAAGTTCCAATGCCTGTGAAAGTTTAAATGTACAGGCGGTATACATACCTAATGGGAAGACCATGCCCCAGTAAAGAGGGCTATAGGTAAACTGTGTTTTGTGATGTATATATTTCCAGATTCCCAGAATGATTAATAGCGGTATCCACCACGTGCCAAATGACCAGAAAAACAGTGTGAACCCTTTTGTGAATCCCATAAGATCGGTAAAAGCTCCACCGACCTTCGGGATATTTAAACAGAGGATCGAACCGGCCAGCGTTGTAATTGCAACCGCTCCCATATTGATCCAATATGGAGGTATAAGCCCCTCTGGCGGTAGCTTATAAAATACGAGTCTGAAGAAAAGTAATGTGATTAAAATCACATAAAGGAATGCGCCAACCATCCAGAATGCAAATGAGGTAAATAATACAAAACTATCACAACCAAATTTTGGCGCGAGTAAACCACCCAGAACAGCTACGGATTGTGTTCCAACTGTGGCAATCAACCAACCTCCATGCATTACCTTATTTATCTCTTCCGTATTTGTAATAAATAGTATGATGACAGTTGAGAATGTAATAGCAACCCAGAGCAAAAGACCAAAATACCAGAAGATTTTTGCTATTTCCGGTTGGTTTACGATAGAAACAAATTGCGCTCCCAGTACATTTGTACCAGCAACAATAGTAAAAAAGACAAAGCTTAATTTCGGATTGTGAAGATCTTTGCACAAGCTATCCCAATAAAAAATTACACGTAACACTAATATGGGTAAAAGTATTGCGTATGAGATAATATTTATATAAAAAAGTGCGTATGCTATGCTTGTAAAACCTAAAAGCTTGGCAGCAACGGAAATTATACCCGTAGACATTACCAGTGCGAAATAGGCGGGGTGTAACCCTTTGATTGTATTACTAATAACGTTCATTCAGTGTTTCCTCTCTTTCAATTTGAAGATAGATTTCAAAGAAATATGTCCATATCAATTTAAATACAAGGGCGTAATATTACATCAACTATAATAAAAATACCACAAAAATCAGCCTTAGTTGATTTTTGTCCTACTCTTAATAGCAAATTCATCATATGTATAGATATTTACCTCTATTTCTAGCTATTTATGGAGGTATTGAATTAACTTGCTTGACTTATTGCTGTGTGTGCCGTTATATAAGACAGCGGAAGCTTATAAAACATGTTTATAAAGGGGGGGGCAGAATGAACTTGTTGACGAGAGGTTGTTTCGGTGGAAATTTGAGTAGTGTTTTGTGTGTTCCAAAGATAATAACTTTTTCCATCCTGGGGTTGTTTTTTGTCCTTGCTTCAGTAAGTGACGGGTCGCCAGGTCCAGGGTATATTACCGGGGATGTAACAGTTTTCCAAAAAAAGCTTTTTGGAAAACTTAAGAAGAAAAAAGATATGAGCGGAGTATTCGTTTATATCACAGGTTTTAAAAGTGAAGCACCTGACGCAATCCCTGATATTGTGCAGGAAGACAGGAAATTTTATCCAGATATCTTGCCGGTAGTAGTCGGACAAAAGGTTCGGTTTCCAAATCACGACCATATATACCATAATGTCTTTTCCATATCTCCCACAAAGGTTTTTGATCTTGGCCAATATAAAGAATGTGATTCACCCAAATGTGTGACCTTCGAAAAACCAGGACTTGTGCCGGTTTTTTGTAATATCCATCCTCAAATGCTCACCTATGTTATCGTCCTGGAGAATAATGCCTACGCGATGACTGATAAAGAAGGTGATTTCCAGATAGGGAACGTACCATCCGGTACATATACAGTCAATGCCTGGCTACCTAAAGCAAAACATGTCAGCCAGAAAATCCTGATTCAGCCAGGGCAGGATGTTGAAGCTCATTTGGAAATAAAAGAGATAATCAAAATGAAACCCCATACACGCAAAGATGGTTCCGACTATCCTCCTGAAGAAGAGATGACCATTTATGCCGATTAAGTTTAGCTTTCACACCAAATTGTTTATTGCGTTGGGGGCTATAGTTTGCCTCTCAACGATGAGCATTTTGTTCATTCTTCAGGGAACTACGAAAAAACATATTACAAAAAATATCAAGAAGAAGTTTGAAGGCACACGTCTGGCCATAAGGCACCTTCAAGAATTGAGAGTAAAATTCGCTGTTAATTCCATAAATAATCTTACCATTAGCAATGCACAATTTCGATCAGTCATTTCCACTGCTTCAGTAAATGGCGATGATATGGGCTTTAGTAAGACAGATAAATGAGGGCAAAATCCTGAATGACGCACATTTAAGACTCTCCTCTATACTGCCCTTTCTTTCCATTTACCGTGAAGCAGACATATTTGTTGTAACCAACGCGGAAGGTATATTGCTATTTACAAAATCGTCTCCAAAAGTATTTGGGGATGATTTGACCAATCTGCGTATATTCGAAGAGCTGGCAGAAAGAGGCGTAGCGATCGATGTATGGTATGCACACATGCAAAAAGAAAATGGTTTTCTGCTTCCTGGCAGTGATAGTGATGTTGCCTATCAGGTGATTGCAAGTCCAATAGTGTTTAGAAATGAAATCCATGGAGTGGTGATATGTGGACACCGCATTGATAAGGACACTCTTTTTCGCCTTGAGAATATTTCCGGTGTAGATTTGGCACTCTATTCTGCTAAAGGAGTTATGGCTTCTACCTTAACCGTGTCACGGGAGCAAGCTCTCAATGCCCTGGTAAAATCTTCTAACTATGATATGAAACGCGATGTTCATGAAACCTTACTTGGTAAGGAGGATTTTTTGTCCATGACACTTCCGATTCTTGCGAAGACACGCGCAGAAGTAGGTGGTTTTATTGTTCTTGAATCCCTCACAAAGGAACTTAGATTTGTATCAAAACTTCGTGTTACCCTCTTTATTGTGGGGGGTATTATTTTTCTAATTTCAGTTGGTTTTAGCTTCATTTTGTCTAAAGGTATTACAAGGCCGGTAAAGAAACTGGCAATGGCTGCAAATAATATTGGTGCTGGTAAGTTTGATACAAAAGTTGATATCAGGACTGGAGACGAACTAGAGATGCTTGGAAATGCATTTAATGGTATGGTAGATGGGCTTAAGGAACGGGACTTTATAAAGAGTACCTTTGAAAGGTATGTGTCTCCTGCTGTGGCAACTGAAATTATCAATAACCCTGATATGCTTAATCTTGGAGGGGAACGAAAAACCTTGACTATTTTTTTTACTGATATTGGTAATTTTACAAATCTTTCGGAGAAGCTCTCACCTGAAGAGGTTGTTACACGTCTCAACGAGTATTTTCACGGAATGAATGATGCCATCATGGAGAGTAATGGAACTATCGATAAATTTCAAGGTGATTGTATCATGGCTTTCTGGGGGGCGCCTATTGATCAGGAAAATCATGCTATACTTGCCTGTCAGGCAGCCATTAAATGTCTTAGATTTCTAAATAAACTAGAAAGAGAATGGGTAGCAGGGGGGCTTCCTCCAAGAACGTATCGCTTTGGTTTAAATACGGGGGAAGTAGTGGTTGGAAATATCGGATCTTCTACCCGTTTTGAATATACAATTATAGGTGATGATGTTAATCTTGCGAGCCGCCTCGAAGGGGCTAATAAGAATTATGGAACACAGATAATGATTACAGAATCCACGTATTCTCTCATAAGAAAAGTATTTTTGGCCAGGGAGTTGGATATTATTAGAGTAGTTGGAAAAAGAAAGCCAATCAAGGTCTATGAGCTTGTGGGGGAAAAAAGTGAGATTGATGAAGAGAAGACCAGGATTATCAAACTTTTTGAAGTAGGTATTCTCGCCTACCGCAGCCGCCAGTGGGATGCGGCCATTTCCAGTTTTGAGCATGTACTTCAACTCTCACCGGGTGATAAGCCGGCAGAGGTGTACATTCAAAGGTGTCGTGAGTATCAGCAGGAAGCGCCTGCAGAAGACTGGAATGGAGTATACACCCTTTCTACGAAATGATAACCATAAATACGGGAACAACTGTTTCTTTGACTGGCTGTCTGGTTTATTATGCGAAAAATAGAGTGATATAAATGATGGATAATACCAATGGTACTGTTCCCTGGATAGCAAATATCTGGAGTTGTCTGTTCTTGGTAATTTTATTCAAAATAATCTTGTAAATTAGATGCTCGGTCACGAATAGTCCCGTAAGAACTGTGAGTAGCTGAAAGGTTGTTGTGAAATTGAGGTTTAGTTTATAGGCATTGAATATCATTAGCGTCCCCTTCACATTCCCTAAAACATCGGTAGAATAATGGGATATAAATCCAAATAAGATGAGTGGGATGAGTGTGTAGCCAAAGCGTTTGAGGTATTCGGTTGCAGTCTCTTTCAATATCAGTGCGGTAAAATAGTTGATTGTAAGGCTTAGGGTTAGTGCAAAGATTATGGAAACAGAGAACACGATAAGATAACTTACCTGGATGATATTTGTTGTGGTAAGGATTTCCGCAATTAACAAACCGGAAAGGATAATTGAAAATATTGCCCCGGGTAGAGATGGTTGTCTTAGTGAGCTTATTTCCGCGCCTGGAATTCTGATATTTAAGCGTGTCGCAAGATGTGCACAGTTTTTGATACAGTTCAGACAGACTTTGCAAACTCTGTTGTCCGACAGAAATTGCAGGTGCAAAAACATCGGACACGGGCCTGCTCTCTCCGACCCTTTAAAACAGTCATGTGTGGTGCATATTGTGGTACATACATTCCTGTTTGCACGAACTTCTATCAGAGAAGATATGGAAAATAGCCCACTCATTCCACCCAAAGGACACAGATGGCGACACCAGGCAGACTTTTCAAAGATAAGGTCAACAATTATGGCTGCGAACAAGATACTGAATATCAGATAAGCTGTCTTACTGATGGATGCGGACATATGAGTGTACTCTTCTAAGAACAAAATGGATATAAATCCGGTACCCATAATCCAGGCATCATATTTTTTAATAAAATCAGGTACAGGTAATTTTAAATTACGTTTATTGAAAAATTTGGAAATAGAGTATATCGGGCATATACCGCATCCAAAACGGGCCGCAAAAAGAAATAGTACAAATAAGAGAGGTATGCCTAACTGCCAGCATAAGATTAAAGTAACATTTCTTCCGCCTATTGAAATACTGGATTGCATTAAAAGCAGGCAAAGGAGTGCAATAAAAACTGTCAAGGCGGCTGACTGGAGTGCCGAAATAAACATGGGACTTTTACATAATCTTTCGACCATGCTTATACTCAATAGATTTACCCTTTTTCCATCCTCAAGACCGGCTGGAGCACCCAGGAAAATCACTTCCTCTTCAATGTCCGTATCTGCTTTTGAGAGCGTGATTGCGCGTTCAATCACATTTTCCAGCTCCTTTACATTGCCGGGATAGTCATATTTTAATAATTTGTTTATGGCCCCATCGGAAAATTCTTTTTTCGGCATGTGCTTTATTTTACTTATTTTATCTGCAAAGTGTTCTATAAGGGCTGGAATGTCTTTTTTGTGTTCACTCAGTGGTGTGATTTTCAGTTTATGTACGCTTAACATCTGGAACAATTTTTGACATAGTTGCTTCTGCATTAAACTGATATCTGTAGTAGTAACAATGATCCTTACATTTGAATGAACCGGTTCGTTGCCACCTACTCTCAGAAATTTACCGGTTTCTATAAATTGCAAAACACCTTCCTGGGTATTTAAGGACATGTTTTCTATGTTTTTGATAATCAGCGTTCCATTGTTTACCAACTCCAGGCATCCGATTCTCTTTTCCTCATCAGTAGTATATATAATTTTTTCTTTTCCGAATAACTCACATTCGATGTGATCGAGATGCCTTCTTTCATTGTGAATGACTGTTCTTTCCTTCCTTCTCTCTTTTGGTAATACCATTTCAAATACAGGGGATTTTGCCTTTGAACTGTCCATATGAATCTTTCTTGAAAGAGTCTCTTTTCCCGTACCGGGATCGCCGATAATGGTAACAGGTACATCATTTCCTGAATATTTTTCGGCTTCATTGAACACACTCTGCATTCTTTTAGACTTCCAGACTACTCCGCTATACTGGTATTCTTTTGATTTCTGAAGGTATCTACTTAAGGCAATTTCATGCTTATTAAGATCAACACTTCTTATGTTCTGCTTTCCAATCCGATCGGCAAATAATTTGTTGAAATGTTGGTTGATCTGGGGGTTGTCTGAAATAACATCATCAAAATCACTCTTAGTAATAAAGTAAAGAAGTGAATCTTCATTTGTTTTTACTGTGGCGCAACAAGGTTCACCGGTAAGCAGAGACATCTCACCAAAGCATTGTCCACTTGGTATAGTCGCAATAGTAAAATCATCAGATTCTGATTCGGATACAACTCTGGTGCTTCCCGACTTGATCAAATAGAGACGATTTCCTGGCGAATCCTTTTTGATAACAATATTATCTTTGGCAAAGGTAAGCATCTGTATTTTGTCTGAGATTTTCTCTAATGATTCTGTTGAAAGCTCTTTAAAAATAGAGGTTCCACCTAAGAATTTCACTATATCTCCATCGCCTTCTTCAAACATTGTTGGTTTCTTTTCCATGTTTTTTACTTTGTTGTTAATTCGTAAACGCCATCCCAGTTTTCCGGAGGAGGATTTTGTACGTAACCTCTACATCTTTCTATGTATGTCAGTGAGGGGCCGTCATGAGGATCCTTGTTAAGGGTCTCTTGAAACATGTTTATTGCCTTCTGCCACTCTTTTTTTCTATACATTTTCAGTCCTTCTCCAAAGAGCTTTAATACCTCCTGTTTTGCTTCTTGTAGCTGCCCTTTTCTATTAATGAGTTCATATACTTTGACCGGTTTTTCTTTTCCGACAACCCGTATCATATCCAACTCTCTGGCCTCTATGTGGTCTTTGGCCAGTTCATAAGTTCTTTCGCTTATCATAATGTAAGTCCCATAATACTTATTGGCCGCTTCCAGTCTGGCGCCAAGATTAACTTCATCACCAATTACGGTATATGAAAGCCTGTTTGCGGAACCAACATTTCCCACAAGCACACTGCCAGAATTCAAGCCGATTCTGGCATTTATCTGGAGCCTTCCTGCCTCTTTGAATTTTACGTTCAACTCTCGTAATCTTTTCTGATTGTCAATAGTAGCCAGGCAAGCCTTCACCGCATGGTCCGGCTGTTCCAGTGGCACACCGAATGCAGCGACGATTGCGTCACCGATGTATTTGTCCAGAAATCCGTCATGTTCGAGTATCTGGTCTGTCATCTCACTCAGATATTCATTAAGGAGTTCGATTAATTCGGTTGGTTGCAGTTTCTCTGAAATAGAGCTGAACCCTTCAATATCTGAAAAATAGACGGTGACTTCCCTCTCTTCACCACCGAGCTTTATGTCCTCCGGTTCCTTTAGGATTTCATGAACAACCTTTGGATCCATAAAGTTTTCAAATGCGGATTTTACCCCTTTTCTTAATTTCTCTTCTGATATGAAACGATACAGAATAATTGAAGAAAAACACACAACCACTGTGATACTTGGGTACGTTACGTTCAACCACGTTCCGTCACCTACGAATCTTTCATAAACGTAATAGTTATACCCAAACCATAATGATGTACTTGCTACCCCACCCCATATTGATGGTAGCAAAGGCAGGAAAATGCCCATTAAAAGGCTTATGCAGATAATTGCCAGCAAGTCCTGAAACACCTCTCCCTTTCCTCTTATCAGGAACTTTTCATGCAGGATATTTTCAGTGACAGTTGCATGCTTCTCTACACCTGGAGTTTGTGATGAAAATGGGGTGGCTATATAGTCGCCCAGACCAGATGCCGTGGCACCAACAAAAACTATTTTATTCCTGAATGCGTCAGAAGGTATCTTGCCATCTATGACATCACAGACAGAATAATATTTAAAAGTGGCGGCAGGGCCGCAGTAGTTAATCATCATCCGGTTCCAGCTGTCTATAGGGATTTCAGTTTCCTTGAAGATCAGCTTTTCTGTCAGCACCAGCTTCAACTCACCGTAATCAAGATTCTTATATACTCTGGATACCTGGACACCAAGAGGGGGGTAAAATTCATTCTCGTACTGAATAGCCATATACTCGCTTCTGACTATGCCGGAATAGTCCACGTTTGTATCCACAAATCCCTGATAAGTTACCCATTCTGCAAACTGATCAATCATATTGGTAACTCCAACAGCCCTCTTTGGCCGGTAGTTTGCCAGTAGATTATTCATTACCTCTTTTCGGTTTTTGGAAGACAGGATAGTTAATGTGTTACCGTCAGAACTCTTTTCTTTTGATGTATTTCCTCCAGTACCTACCAGAACAGGGAAATAGGCAGACTCCTTTAGCAGTTCTCTACCGAGACCAGATACCTCTTTCCCCATATATTCAGTGGATCTTGCCTGTGCTTCATCAACAAATTCAATCGAAGAGATAATGTCTAAACCATTATCTTCAACAGCTCTTCTAAATGACTCCTGGAGCCTGGAATCTTCATCAAAATCTTTTCTTCTTTTCTGTAATGCCGCAAGAAATTTTTCTTTTCCCTCCCCCCCTGGTATGTAATCCTGCAGCTGTGAATTATTATACTTCCCCGTCAGGGTATCAAGAGCTTCCAGTATATCAACGTTTTGTCTCTCGGCGTACATAACATCCAGAGCGAGAAGCCTTGCACCAGAGTCAGTTATCCTGTCTACAAACTGTGAGACATAACGCCTGGGCCATGGATAGCGTCCCAGTTTTTTTATGCTCTTCTCGTCTATCGCAACTATTACAATCTCGTCACCTGGATCACGCTTTCCCCTAATTTGAAACCTGACGTCCATGGATTTTTGTTCAATAGCCTTGAAAATCCTCAGTGCCTTAAACATATCACGGTCTTCAAGATTATAAATTATAATTACGATGATGAAGACAAGGGTTGAGATAAGGATTGACGTGACTTTTGTTCCTGGTTTCGAAACTTTTAAAAACGAGGGAAACAATTTCATAAATTAGTTCCTTGTGTTTTGTTCCGGCGATGTGCAGGTTGTTCCATAAATTGAATTTCAAGGTGAATCTCCTGTCAGGTAAAGGTGGCCCTGACAATCGCATGATTATATATGAATACTATACCGATTTCACATAAAAATAAAACCTACTTATTGGAAATAATTGGGGAATATTACCCAAAACCCTGAGGATTCCAAAAGTCGCCAATCCCATCTATTGTACAATAATATCAGCTATTGTATAAAAACTCACCATTCTATCGTTTTCTATAGTAAACACTTGTGCCGATTCCTGAGTAAAATATTCGGGATACGCAATGGATTGGCACGCATAATGCAGAATACCAATACAGCATGCTGTACATATAAACATTTTTCAGGATGTACTGTGGATTGGCACACCTAATGCTTTTTTATTAATACAGAGTGCTATATTTAACATTTTGGGCTACCGAATATGAAATCTATCAAAGGCTTAATACATTTTCTGATTAGCATAGTTTGTCTCATATTTTTCTCTGCCTTACCTGTTTATGCACAGGATGCGCAGCTATTGGATGTGACCATTGATGAAGCAAAGGGTGATATTGAAATGATGCTTCCAAATACATTTGACTGGGTATCAATACCTGAAGAATCCGGCAATACTTTCTCTGAAGGTACACAGATCCGAACCGGTCCATTTTCCAGTGTCACTCTCGTCCTGGCAGAGAGCAGCGTTATACTTGTAGATTCTCTTACCTATTTGACAGTAGAACAGTTCTTCAGGTCTGGTAATGTGATCACGACCAGGATAAACCTGATTATAGGTTCTATCGTAAGCACGCTGGATGATGGAGCGAAGTTCGAGAATGACTATCAGATCATAACACCTTCATTAACTGAAACGTTGAATAGTGGTGAAATAAAGAAGGTAGTTTCAGGTGCTATGTACAAGGACAGTGTAAGGACAGGGCCTAGAAAAGGTGCAGATGTAGGAAGTGAAGAGACGGGTGGTTATAAAAAGGAACCGAGTGCCGGGCAGAGAGCCAGGGCAAATGCACAGAAAAGAGAGTCATCAACGGTGCAAGGGAATTGAGAAATTATATAATACATTTAAACAATAAATTGAAGAATATGAATAAAATTTGTTTTATCGCAGTCATTTTTGTTTCCACTCTGTTTCTGCTCCCTTCTGGAACAGCACTGGCTCAGCATGAAGAGAGACTGGCAGTGGTATCTGAATATGAAGGTGACGTCAAGGTAGAGCATGAGTCGATAAAGAAGACAGTAACAAGGATAGGCAACAGGATAAGAAATTCTGCTGTCTATGAAAATGGTTCTGTCATGACCATGCATGACTCAACGGCTGACCTGGTTTTTAATGACAATACCAGCCTGGAGATTGATGAGGACTCTTCTCTGATAATAAGTTCAAGGGAGATGTCCGGAGAAGAAAAAACTGAGGGTGGCTTTATCAGGCAGGTGTCCGGTAAACAGAGTGAAATTGTCAGGAATATTCACGTAAAGGCGGGAAAGTTCCTGGCAAATATAACTCCCAGTAAATCAGTGCTGACGGAATTTGAGACGCCTACCGGCACAGCGTCAGTAAGAGGAACGGCGTTCACCCTTGCCTATATTGCCGGTGTTACAAGTATTGATCTGACGCAGGGCCTTATAGACTTTGCTGATGCGGGTCATGATGTAAGTTTCAGTGTCGAACCTGGAGATAATATAGATATTTCTCTGTCGGAACTTGGTCATTCATCGATTGGTGTAAATGCAGGACAGTTAGATGTTGCTACTGAGACAGGTACATTGATAATTGAATCAGGTGAAAGTACCCATGTGGATGTAGATGCTGATACTGGTGAGGTGCATGTGACTGCTGATGAGGGTACGGTCGATTTTGAAACAAGCACAGGTATGGCGATAATAGAAGAGGGAGAGATGGCGGGTACTAGTGTTGATGCGGATACCGGAGAAGTAACAATATCCTCGGAAGAGGGTAGTGTGGTATTTGAGACTGAAACAGGAATTGCAACCATAGAAGAAGGCGCATCGGCAACTACCAGTAAGGACTGTACCGATTCATGTAAAATTTCATTGGGTGCGGAGGACGGTACAGTGGAATTTGAGACATCTTCCGGTAAGGTTGTTATAGAAGATGGAGAAGCGGCAGGTACCAAGGTCGATAAAGACACCGGTAAGATAAGTGTGTCTTCAGAAGAGGGCATGATTGGTTTTGAATCGCACATGGGTAATGTAATGATGGGGGAGGGCGATGTTATTGGAGCTTTGTTGAATGCAGAGACAGGAGAGGTGATAATGACTGCCGAGGTTGGGACAATGGAATTCGAAACAGCCATGGGTAGAGCAATGATGGAGGAAGGAGAGGTTGTAGGGGCCCTGTTAGATGCCGAGACAGGGAAGGTGATAATGACTTCTGAGGTTGGTATGGTTGAGTTCGAAACAACCATGGGCAAGGTAATGATGGATGAAGGAGAGGCTATGGGGGCTCATATTGACACAGATACAGGTGAGATGTTTATGTCAGCGGAGCAGGGAGATATTACGTTTGAGACATCAGCTGGAACAGCAAGTCTTGAGCATGGTGAAATAGTCGGGACTGCTTTTGATCAAGATACCGGTCAGGTCACAATGATGGCAATGGAGGGTGATGTAAGCTTTGATACGCCTATGGGTATGGCCGTGATGCAGGAAGGTGCGGTAATGGAGGTTACCTTTGATGACAATACAGGAGAGATGTCAATGTCTTCAGGTGGAGGCTCGTATACACTGGAGACTGACAACGGTATCATAACAATGGAAGACGGTGGTTCCATGGAGTTTTCGGTTGATCATAATACAGGGGAGATAACGGTTACCGGAGTAACTGGAGATGTTGTGATGACGAATGAAGATGGTACAACAATGACCATAGAGGCAGGAACAAATCTGGGAATCATGCAAGATGATGGTCATGACGGGCCAATGTATGATGACGGTCATGACGGGCCGATGGATGGTGATGGATATGATGGTCATCATGAAGATGGCCCGGATGACGGTCAGTTCGAAGGCACTATTATAGAAACCGATGGGGGAAAGATGTATGACGGTGTAATGACAGACCCATTTGGTGTGTGGTCAGGTTCCTTTAATGAAGCAACTGATCAATTTATCGGTACGCTTCAACTTAACGAAGGGGGCTTATTTACATTTAACGCTGACGGTTCAGTTGTGGATCAATATGGGAATACGCTGACCCAACAACAGATCCAGCAGCTTATGAGTCAAACTGATGGTGATGGTGATGGTGACCATGAGAGTGGTTTTGCTGATCAAAGTGGTGTTCCGACTTCATATACGATTGATGAAAATAATGAAGGTGATCCGACAGGTTATTGGGCCGAAGGGTCTAATGCCTACACTACCGATAACTTTGGCCCAATAAATACAATTATACCGGCCGATGCAAACACGCATACGGGAAGCTTTGAAGAGAGTTTTGGCTCTACTGCCAACTTTGCCGTAATCCATACAGGGTTTGGTAATAATGGTAATACGATTAGTGACACAGGCCGTGATACTGGATTTCTAGAAGCAGTATTCAATTTTGCATCTGCAAGTCACGAGTTTTCGTTTGATTACAATTTTATTACTACAGAAAACCCCAATGGGTCTAATCCGGTAAACGATAGGTTCACTGCAAAGTTGATTTTTGCTGATAGTAGTGAGTATATTCTTACTGAAGGAGGTTTGTATACTGCATCAGTTGTGTCTTCTAAGAATCTCTTTACCTCTGTAAGTGGACTGCCTAGCAATACTCTGGACTCTACAAATGGTTTTCAGACCGGTTGGATAAACTATTACGAGCTCGTGTCAGGCCTACCCACCGGGGAAGATATAAAACTTCGATTCGAAGTAGTTGATAATAGTGATAACTTTGCTGATTCTGCAGTCCTTATAGATAATGTGGTTGATCCTCCTGTTGTGGTTTCAAGCACGGATTATCTGCTTACGTTTGCCAAGATGCTTCGTGGCGATATTGAAGTTCACGATGCTGATCTTGAGGCTGATGCCGTAGCCAGTACAGAGCACCAGGCGTTTATTGCCAAGGTGAATGAGGTCATTAATGATATGGAGAATATTTCTGATTCTGAGTTTATGGCCGGCAGGGACGAGTTTTTTGATAGG
>Ga0209249_1002615_pt1 | contig 14296 bp, 13 predicted proteins | sample SaaInlV_200m_DNA_4_FD_184653 | JGI IMG/M metagenome (GOLD analysis project Ga0209249, IMG submission 184653) | Marine microbial communities from expanding oxygen minimum zones in the Saanich Inlet - SI037_S3LV_200m_DNA (SPAdes) (version 2) | ecosystem: Environmental > Aquatic > Marine >...
AGATAAAACCCAGATAGCGCCCGCCTTCGGGAAGAGGTTCCAGGTTTCCACCGTTTTTGATTGTTATTTGCAAATCAGTTATACCTTTCACAGCAAGTGCTGCTTCAATACCACGAAACTCTCTTAATATCCCCTTATTTTTAATCGGCATCATCATCACGCCTTTTACCGTTCCGCTAAGATTGGTCTTCCCGATATTTCTGCCTAACACGGAACGTAGGATTAATTCTTCAAGGCTCATACCTCCTTTGAATTCAAGGACTTTAGTACATAACCCCCCAATACTCCTAGCTGCACATTCAAGGATGAAATTTCCTTTTTTATTGATTCTAAATTCTAGGTGAACTGGACCTTTGATAATTCCAAGTGCCTCGACTGTAGTTTGTGCCGTTTCCAACAGAGACTCTTGTAGAGGCTTATCCAAAAGTGTTGGAGTAATCAAAATTGTTTCTGGAAAAGTGGGACCGTCTAGTGTCTCCGGTTTGTCAATAATTGCTAATTCCTTTAATTTACCCTTACTGACTATTCCTTCAAGGGAGACTTCTTTTCCTGGCAAATACTCTTCTACCAGCATCCAATTTGCCTGTTCTCCTCCACGTTTTATAACTTCCGCTTGTGCAAGAAGTTTTGACAACATTTCAACACCTCTGCAAAATTCCTCAGGGCTATTTGCCCGAACAACACCTTGACTTGCAGAGAGAAATGTTGGTTTTAAAATACATGGGAAGCTTATTTCCTTGAGATACTCCTGCGGTGCCTGGTGAACTGAAAAACGTTTGAACCATGGTACTTTAAGCCCTGCATCTTTTAATGCTTTACGCATTAGAAATTTATCTTTTGTCAGTTTCACTGATTCCAGTGAATTGTGTTCGAGGCCTAGAATTTCACTCAGTCTTGCAGCTAAAACTATGGATTCCTCATCAACTCCTACTACTGCTTGCAAATCGTGTTTAACTGACCATTCACGAATATTTTCTATCTGCACCCGCCAATTCTCAAAATTCATGGTGATGACCTTATCCGGATAATTTCGACTAAACACCTGAGACTTATCGGTTAGAACCAGTACTTTTAGCTCCAGTTTTGAAACTGCATCCATAAACGGACTGGTCCTGTAACTCGCAGAAGGTATAATGAGAATCACAGAGGTATTCGCTTGTTTCATTTGTTTATACTGTCTGAATGTCAAAGATTTTTTGCAGAGTCTCAATCTGCTTCTAAGTTGCCTACTTGCTTGCTTTCCCAGCATGCAGTCTATCAAGTATTTACTTTTTGAGCTATAAATTATGAACCTGTAAAAAGAACTTAAACCGGATCATTGCTTACGAAGAAGAGTTTCCGGTAAAATCGTTCACATTAGTAGAATTAAGCTTAGATGTTGGATAACTTTGAACCGGAGGTCTTGTAACGTTTCCTGCATTTTGCAAGAAAGTCGAGTGAGGTGTTTTGCGGGAATTATGGTGAAATTTAAATTCTGTAGAAATAAAGGAAGAAAAATGGAATTGGGACATCCTCTGCTGAACTTTTGAGTTTTCCCCCGAAACGGAGTTCGGGGCTACCGGAATGGACTATGGTCTAATTTTGAAACAGAGTTCGCTACCAACAAAGACTTTTGGTTAATTTTGTAACGTGGTTCACTACCAACAAGACCTATCGCTTACTGTTGATACGACCCTTCTATTAAGTTCAACCACCTTTATTGGCAGCATTTGCAATAATGCAACTTTCAGATTCCAGCTGATATGAATAAGTCACGCTTTCATTCTCAGCCAGTCAAAATACGATTAATTCCGGAGTATTTTCCAAGGCCGGCGCTGGTTTCCCAACTCCATCCTTCACTGCAGTTACAGTCAGGAACATGAGGAGCTTTTTCCGGAGGAAGAACTGTAATCGTGCGTCCTTTGGCTCGGAAATCCTTGAGTCCATCCAGAATCTGTTCCCGCATTACTATCTTGTCTTCTATCGATTTTACCGCAAGTTCACCTTTAGTCTGAGGAGTTCTTACTTCCTGTCTATCCGCTTTCAGGTATATCTTTCTCATATCACATTTATTTTCTGATGGAAAATCAGTCATCTGCTAATTCTCGTTTCAAGTTATTTCCGGTCTTGCTAAAAGCTATAGAAAACCTTGGCAGATAAGAAATATCACCTCCTCCAAAAACTGACTATCCGTAAATTTACTTAGAAGTGCGGGAATAATTATTTTACTCAATTATATCAATTAGTTATTATTGAAGAATTTTGTTTATATATTTATGATTCAGCAAATAAAGCTAAATTATTAAATAATCCAACTTGCAATAGACAATACGTAATTCATTCGAGGTAAACGCAATAGCGGAATTGTTTTTGTTAATCAGGGAATGATCATTTTAATGTTCATTACGATTACCAACGGTTTCGTCAGTTTCTGGTCATTTGATGCAAAACAAAAGTATGACACATGAAATCGTGACAACGTGGTAGATAGTGAAATGGGAAATATTGGAGAAACGCAGCGGGGACTAAGAATCGTAGGAGAAGTGCAGCGGGAACTAAGAGTCGTAGGAGAAGTGCAGCGGGAGCTAAGAATGTCAGGAGATAAAACTGCGGATAAAAGTCTAAATGATAAACCCGCTGAAGCTCCAAAATGGATTGTTGCTTTAAATTATCTTACATTTTCTGCTGGAATATTAATGGTAACAGCTAATTTCTTTATCAAGTAAAATTCCCGAAACGGAGTTCGGGGCTACCGTTCACATCACTTGTAGTGGCACGGCGCTCCGTGCCCCTACGTTTATCATTATTAACAAATCATAACCCAGATTGTCATTCCCGTGCAAACGGGAATCCAGAGAAACCGGTTCAAAACCTCTGCATATCCGTAAAACCCACAAAACGGAGTTCGGGATACCGTTCACATCATTTGTAGGGGCACGGCGTGACGTGCCCCTACGTTTATCATTATTAACAAATCATAACCCCGATTGTCATTCCCATACCCATACGTTCATCATTATTAAAATATAATAACCACGATTGTCATTCCCGTGAAAACGGGAAACCAGGGAAACCGGAACAAAACCTCTGCATATGCGTAATTCCCACAAAACGGAGTTCGGGGATACCGTTCACATCACTTGTAGGGGCACGGCGTGCCGTGCCACTACGTTTATCATTATTAAAATTTAACAACCCCGATTGTCATTCCAGTGCCCCTACGTTTATCATTATTAACATTTCATCATTTTAGCCTTTTAAGCAGTTTCAGCAACAGGCGGAGCAAAATATAAGGAGAAATATAACGCGAAAGGAAATGCAGGACTTGCAATAGCTTTTGAAATTTCTGTCTGTCTTTGAAAAGTTTAGTCATCGACCAAACTATCAAAACCAGCAAAACAAACAATGCAAAGTAGAATAAGATTCTCACCAGAATTATGGAGCAACTTTATTTTAGTGGAAGGGAGCGTTTATTCTTCCTATGAAATGAGGTCAATTTTCCCCTTTATTTCTTACTCCCTTCCTTAACATCAGTTTAGGACTTGTCCTTCAGAGGATTCTATTTCAATTCCCGCAACCCATTGTCCCTGGAAATTGTAATTATTTTCTTCCATCTGCTCAAAAAACCATTTGGGATCGTTTCCTTCAAGATGAATTTTGTGGGACTGTTTGTCCTTGAAAACCTGTGTATAGAGAAATACATTTTTCTGCTCTACATTTCTGCAAACAAAAAATTGCTCCATCCCGCTTTGGTTTTCCAGACATTTGTAACGGTAATCATTGATCAAGCTCTCAATTTGTTCGAGATCTCCCTCAACAACTGCTGTTACATGTACGACGTAACTCATTTGTAAAAGTATAACTAAAGATTATATTCGTGAGCAGGTTTGTAGATTAACCAAACTTGGTGCTCTCTGCGATAAAACATTAAGTGAAATTGTCTTTTATTCAACAGTTAAGTACAGCAGGACGAAATCTGTCATTGAGCATAATGTACTAGCTGTTAGGTTCAAATGCAACAACAGATGCATTCTCACTGGTTTAATTAACAGAAAGCATTACAGTGTTTTTAATCAGCATAGTGTAACTGAAGAAAAGTGTCAGGTTTTTGCTGTTGTAAATTATTAAAAGGCAGCTGACTGTAAACTAACAAGCACTTCATTCATTTTTCAACTGCAATTCAACTGAGAAACAAATTGACTCCGTTTTACGCATGAGCTACCTTTTAGCAAGTGTAAATACCAGCAATTTGAAAGAAGAAAATGAAAAATCGTTATGGTTTTGGAGAGAACGCACCTGGAAATAACAGCGTTTCTAATATAATTTCTGCACCATTAAAAGGAATAGTCAAAACTCTGCCGCTCAGAGTATTGAGCGCTGAGGACTTCGAGTTCTGGCAGCGTAATGGTTTTGTTATTATCAGGAATGCCGTGAGCATGGCAGCTGTCGAGGCAACCGTAGCGCTCTTATGGGAGTACCAGGAAATGGATCCCAGAGATTCTAAGAGTTGGTACCGCCCGCAGTTGAGAGAAAATAAAATGCAGGAACTCAATAATTCCGGCATGGTGGAATGTTATAATAATCAGTTACTGTGGAACAACCGTCAGAATCCACGTGTTTATGACGCCTTCGTTGATCTCTGGGATCGTGAAGATTTGTGGGTCACGATTGATCGTGCAAACCTCAATCCGCCGAATAGACAAGGACGCGACTTCAGCGGATTTATCCACTGGGATGCGGATACATCGCTAAATCCGTTGCCGGTCAATGTGCAGGGCGTGCTGGCATTATCAGATACAACTCCGGAAACCGGTGGTTTTCAGTGTGTACCCTCACTTTATCGTGATCTGGAAAACTGGCGCAAGAGTCAGCCTGCGGAGCGAGATCCTTTCGTTCCGGATTTGCATGGATATGAAACAGAATTTGTGTCGATGAAAGCCGGGGAACTGCTTATCTGGAATTGCCTGCAGCCGCATGGTGTACGTCCAAATAAATCGGAAACTGTACGATTGGCGCAATACATTTCCATGGTTCCGGCTGAGGAAGAAAATGAAACTATCCGTGAGTGGCGAACGCAATCCTGGGCAGAAAGTATTCCTCCGGATGGTTACGCATTTCCGGGTGATCCCAGAAATTGGGAGCAGACACGTTATCCCAAAGCCGAATTAAGTACTTTGGGAGAAAAACTGCTTGGCAGTCAAAGTTGGAATCTTTAACGTAGTTCCGGAACAGTTATACAACATGAGTTGATGCGCTAACTTTTAACTGTTCTTGTGCTGGATCGAAGCTGTTCAATAAGCGGAGTCAGTGGAATAGATGCCAAGGCACTATTTTTCCAGTTGCTTTAAATTCCTTTCAAACAAAGATAAAATTCTATACCAGTGCCTTTCAGCGGCGGCCCTGTGATATTTCTCGTTTCTACCTGGAAAGACGAAACCGTGCACTGTTTCAGGATACCATTCTATTCGATAATTAATGTCCGTTTGAGCAAGATATTTTTCAAGGGACTCTATCATTTCGTTGGGAACCCAAACATCATGTTCTGCACAGCCGAAATAAATTTCACCTTTTATTTTATGGGCACTAAGATGAGGTGATTTTGCTGAGTCGGTGAAGAGTTCAACTCCATGAATACTCGCAGAAGCCCGGATTCGATCATTGATTTCAGCTGCGGCAGCAAAAACGAATTGGCCGCTCATGCAGTAGCCCAGACAACCCACGGGGCCTTTTGACGCAGTTTCATCTTTCAGTGCTTCGGCTAACAGATGTTTACAATCATCTACTACCATCTCATTATTAAGACTGTCCTTGTGCTCAAACATAAGTTCCCGACTTTTATCTGATCCGTCTGAAACAAATTCTTCAACACGACGATAATATAGATTCGGCAGCATCACCCAATATCCACAGGCAGCAATTCTCCTTGCCATCTGGTGCAGCTCTTCTCTCTTTCCGGGAGCATCCATCAAAAATAGAATCACCGGATGAGGACCGTCTTCATCAGGATGAACAATGAAGGTGTTCATCTGACCGTCACCTGTATTAATGTTTATTTCTTTTTCCAGCATAATTGATTTAAATTCTCAGATTTATATTTTTAATAACTCACACTCATAGATGTTTTGCCACTCATTAATTTTTAACGATCAACTTTGCAACAGCAAAATTTTTCGAATATTGAGTTATTGCTACTGTTCGGATAATTATAATATCTTACTCTATGTACTAATAACCTGACAGCTCCATGTGCATGTAGATTATATTTTAAATTTTAAGGCTTTGGCTTCGTAAAACTCTTTCATACCAAGAATTAGAGCACCTGAAACAATGGTGCATGCTCCTAATGCACTTATCCAGTCTGGTTGGCTTTTGAAAATCCAAATATCATAGAAAGTAGCAAAGACAAGGGTGAGGTAAGAAAAAGGTAGAACATAACTAGCATCACTTCTGCGCAATGCTTGAATAAATAGTGATTGTGCTGTAACCATGATTACTCCCAACGCACATAACTCTGCCCATTGACGCTCAGATGGATCAGTCCATACAAAAGAAGCTGCAGTTATTGAGATTACAAATCCGATGCTGTTGTTTATGCTAAGTATCTGTAAAGGAGCCTCCATTCCAGAAAGCTTCTTGATCAGGATTACTTCTATCCCAAAGCAAACTGCAGCTACAAATGCAATAAGAGAGGCTAACTGAAAGCTGTCAAGACCAGGCCTCAAAAGTATAATTGATCCACCTAATGAAATTCCAGCAGCCAACCAACGTAGAGGACTAACACTTTCCTTTAAGATAAAAAATGCCAATATCATTGCAAAGACTGGATTAAGAAAACTTATGGAAATAGCATCAGAAACAGGAATTAATGTAACTGCAGCAAACATAGATGTAACACCCATCCATCCAAAAAACGAACGAGTAAAATGGATTAGGTAATTTGGCTTTTCAAATTTGTAACGCTTAATGATCAAAACGATTAATAAGGTTAGTAAAGCAAAGCCGAAACGTCCCGCACTAACTTGAAGAGGGTGCAGAGACTCTCCTTCAAAATGTTGACCGAGCATCTTGGCAATTATAGTGGTCATGCCGACTAGAGAACTTGCTGCAATCATTATTAATGCAGCACGGAACGAATTTGGAAGAGCAGGCTGAAACATAGTTAAATGACCAATATTAATTTCTTGAAAAATGTTTTTTGTGTAAGAATTTTCTGCTCTTCCTTGTTTTGCTTCAGTTGGAATTTGAAAAAACTATAGCATGAGTTAGTCGCTTTTTGCTTGTGTGGTTTTGTTTCAGCAATATTCGTTATGGTTATTTCTTTTTAAGCATAATTGACTTAATTTCTCAGCTTTAGATTTTTAAAAAATCACACTCATACATTTCAACAATTATGTCTACAGTAAATATTAAATATTTATTGGGGTAGCGAAGTTGCCAAGAAGGCAACTTGATTAATACAATGAAAGACAAACTAAAGTACACCTTAACTCATAAGAAAAACTGTCCTTGACTTGGGGGACACTTCATTTATCGATGTTCTGCGTGGCTAAAATAATGTTACTTTCTGTAAAACCAAAAAATACCGCACCAGATGTTCTGGCTTCAAATCCTGATTTTAACCTGAGCCTAGTCGAAGGTTCAGACAAATAAAAAAACCTCCACGTTACACAAAGGAAACGAGGAGGCTGATTTATTTTGGTGCAAACATCAGAATCATGACAAATCAAAGAATCAAAGGCCAGACTCGATTCCGTGATGTTTCATTCCAAGAGTTGTTTTCTAATACGGAGCTTGTCGTTATGAAAAACACAAAAACAATTCACAATTTGAAATGAGTATTTTTCCATAATTTGCTGAAATACCTCTAATTTTTCTTGCCCGGTTGCCTCTTCGAGTTTCAGTAACAAAACTCCTCTATGCTTCATTGAACAATGGTACACCAACTCCCCAAAATCCTTGTCCATCGTGACAACCATTCGGTTTTCTGCAACAGCCATACGAATGATTTCTTGATCCTCAAGCTGAGGATCAATCTCTCGCACAGCTTTTGTATCATATCCTTCTGCTCGTAAATATTTTTCAATTCCACCACCGACTCCGACATCAATTAAAAATTTCAATTCCCTTGAAATATTCATAATTTATGCGGCAATGTTCAATGGGAACACCTGTTCTTCTTCAACTAATCTGGCAACATATGCAAAAACCGCCTGAAAATCTTCCGTCTCAAGTTCTGGATATTCTTCCATTAGTTCTTGCTCTGAAACTCCTCCAGATAACGCATATAAAATTTGTTCAACCGTAATTCTCATATTCCTCACTATCGGTTTACCTAACATAATTTTAGGATTGACCGTGATTCTTGAAGCCAAATTATTTGCCGTTAACATATATCTCCTTTTTTTGCAATTAGAATTTGTTACCGCTGAACAGTTTATCACACTAGCTATAACTTTCCAAAATAAAAAAATGCCTTGCTCCACAATGGAAACAAGGCGGTTTTTGTACGGTATCACCGTATCACCGTATCGGGGTGTTTGAGTTTTGATTCTCCTCTCGTTACGAGGCAGAGCCACGTAATGAGTAAAAACTCCATTTATGATGGGGCTTTTTTGCCCAGGTATGAGTCATATCAGAAGGCTTATAGTAAGCCATCATGGTATGAGAGATGAGTAGATCAGGTTAAGATCATGATGAATGAGACACTTAAAGAACTGGAGGAGCGCAAGCTACAGCCAGTAAATGAGAAAGAAGAGGATATTCCACCACAGAAATTTAATTCTGAAGATAACGATTTCAGTACTCCATTAAAGAAACTATTAGAAGGTAATCATGGACGATTCCTTTGAAAATTTACAAAACAGATCACTAGTGTCCGGCAGATTATATTTTCACCTTGAAAGGTGTCATTATGATGAGAATACTCTTTATTCTAATTTTGCAAGTCAATGATATTATAGCAGTAAGCGAAAATTAAATATATTTCTCAAACTTATGTAGTAAATAAAATTTTTCAAATCGAAAAATTTATAAAACCTCGGAATACCTGATGCAATGAGGGCTTCCGTGGTTTTGCACTCAAATGTGCCGGACACTAGTGAAAACAGATAACTAAATGAGCTTAATGTGAGATAACTATATACTTATGTACAAAATTTGGATAGGATTTACTTTTCAACAGATTAAACTAAGAATAAATCAAAACTGATAAAATAATATCATTTTTCATTAATTTTACATACTGGTAATAACATGGAGTGGTGGGTATATTTACTTATTGGTTACTTTACAATTGGATTTGTAGTAGCAATTTATCATATGAAAATAAGAAGACTAATTGGAAGAGCAGGACCATTGGCCACTCTTTTAGGTTGTATGTTGTTTTGGCCTTTTTTATTAACTTGGGACATGTAAAGAAACAAATTAAATAGTCTCATTCTATAAACAGAATTTTGCAAAACAAGCATCTGCTCATAAAACAGATAGTGATTTGCAATGTTACATTGCCTATCATTTGATTGTCTAGTATAATGATACATGGGGGCGGAGTAGACATGATTAATGAACATAAACAAACACTTATATTTCAGATACAAATATAATTAGAATTAGAGTTTATAGGAAAGGTTTTCAATAATGGCTACTACAGACTATGAGCTAGAATCAATATTTTACGAAAATCATCCCCATACATCAAATGCTATTCAAAAACTCCTAATGGCTATGGCAGATGTTTATAATCACAGGGATAAAAGGTCATTTTTTGGACACGATAAGGGTTTAAAAAGCTATGAAAAATTCGACAAGAGGCTTAAAGAACTTATAAACTGTATGATACTTGATGAATTAATACCGTTAGATATTTCCAGCAATGATTGCAGAAGAGCATGTTGTGATATAATAAATATGGCTATGAAAATATGGCCGAACTGGCAGGATGCATATACATTTGCAAGTGAGTATTTTGACAAAAAACCAAATGAGGCTAATTCAAGGATAGATAAATTATTACGATGAATTACAAGAAAAGAGTGGCTAGGTTGTAAGGATGTATTAAGTGTACCCCAACTCAAGGACAGTTACTAAAATGGTCTGAAAAACACGCAGACTTGAGGTTTGCTGACATGAGTGCCGAAATTATTAAACAAATTCAACACTATATAGGAAGTGCTGGTGGAGGTGGGGGGAGTCGAACCCCCGTCTTACTAAGTTTCCATTTGGGCATCTACAAGTTTAGTTGGAAGTTTTCGTTTTCTTCAGCTATGTCGGCGACCAACCTCCTCAAACTGAAACACCTCCTTAAATCTTACTGTTGTTACGGAGGAATCCAACAGCCAGCCTGACTTAGATAACATTTCGCGTTACGTCTCAGACGAACCTAACGAAAAACGCCTACTTCAATTAAGCCGCTAGTGCGACTTGAGCAGGAGCGTAGTCAGCGTTGTTTGCAGCTAACATTTTGATGATCGTTTTAACGTGACCCCGATCATCACCCACGACTTGCTTCCCAATATTTCCACTTGTAATCGAATTCCATGACACCCCCATAAACAGTGTAAGAATTCACTGGAAAAATCAGAGTTCACATTCTACTCTTATTGCCGGAACAGTGCAATTGTTTTTACTTGTGCTGACACTTGTTCCAGAATCCCTAAAACTTCAGCTACAAAATTACTGGAAAAATTTCGGTAAAAATCACCACTCTGCTTAACTTGCGGCAGCAACAGCTTTTTCTGCTGCATCGCGGATTCCGTCTGCCATCAGCAAACTATCCGTTAATCCGGATTCCTTTACTAACTGGTGCGCTTCTTCGGAATTTGTGCCTTCCAGACGTACCACTACCGGAATTTGCAGATTTACGTTTTTGAAAGCAGCAATTACTCCCGCCGCAACCATATCACAACGTACAATTCCGCCGAATATATTGATCAGAATGCACTTCACATTTGGGTCTTTGGTGATTAGCCGGAACGCTTTTTCTACATTTTCCTGATTGGCAGCTCCACCAACATCAAGAAAATTAGCGGGATCTCCGCCATAGGATTTGATAATATCCATTGTTCCCATCGCCAGTCCAGCGCCGTTTACCATACAGCCGATACTGCCATCCAACTTGATGTAGTTGAGATCAGCTTCACTTGCTTCTACTTCCAGCGGATCTTCCTCATCTTTATCTCTCAAGGCAAGATTGTCCTTGTGTCGGTACATGGCGTTATCATCAAATGCCAGCTTTGCGTCCAGCGCGATTACACGACCGTCTCCGGTCAAAACCAACGGATTGATTTCAAGCAGAGAGCAGTCTTCCTGCATAAACGTTTCATAAAGCGACATGAAAACCGCCGCCGCAGGGCGTATCAGTTTAGGATTGATTTCATCAATTTTTAAACCGAAAGCTAATTCATTGGCTTGATATGGACGTAGACCGATTGCAGGATCTACGAATATTTTGAGGATTTTTTCCGGAGTTTTCTCTGCGACTTCCTCAATGTCCATTCCACCTTCTGTGGAAGCCAGTAAAACGACACACTGCCTTCCGCGATCTACGAGCACGGAGCAATAAAGTTCTTTCTGGATGTCCATACCTTCTTCGACAAGCAGTTGTTTTACCTTCTGACCCTGCGGTCCAGTCTGGTGAGTTACCAACTGCATTCCGAGAATAGCCTCAGCACTTTCCTTGATGGCAGCCTTACCTTTTGAAACTTTGACTCCGCCGCCTTTTCCGCGTCCACCGGCATGGATTTGAGCTTTAACAACACAAACTTCTGATGCTAAATCATCTGCAACCTGCGTTGCCTCATCCACTGAGTAAGCCACACTTCCACGCGGAACCGGTACTCCATATTTTGCTAAAATTTGCTTGGCCTGATATTCATGTATTTTCATTGTTTCCTTTATTTAACTCAGCATTTCCTTAACAGCGTCACGTTCCATTTCTAGTTCTGAACTTGTAGCCTGAATTTTTTCCTTTGAAAAATCATTCAGTTCAAGTCCCTGAACAATTTCGTAATCACCGTCACCTTTGCTGCGTAGCGGGAAACTGAAAATCAGACCTTCCGGAATCCCATAACTGCCGTCACTCGGAATTGCTGTGCTGAACCAGTCACCTTCCGGAGTTGGAGCATTGATTCTTGTGACAGTATCCAGCGCGGCGTTTGCGGCGGATGCAGCTGATGAAGCACCGCGGGCTTTAATAATTGCGGATCCACGTTGCTGGACAGTTTTGATGAATTCGCCCTGCAGCCACTCTTCGTCATTGATGACTTCCGGAGCAGCTTTGCCGTTAATTTTTGCATTATAGAAATCCGGATATTGTGTAGCACTGTGATTGCCCCAGATTGTCAGATTGCTAACGTCACGAACAGCAGTTCCGGCTTTTGCGGCTAACTGACTTTTGGCTCGGTTTTCATCGAGAGCAGTCATCGCGAACCAGCGGTCACGTGAAATCCGTGGCGCATTATTCATCGCAATCAGGCAGTTTGTATTGCAGGGATTTCCGACCACCACAATTCGTGCGTTGTCTCCTGCGTTGTCGTTGATAGCCTTGCCCTGTCCAACGAAAATTCCACCGTTTACACGGAGCAGATCATTACGCTCCATGCCGTCTTTTCTTGGTACAGAACCTACCAGCAGTCCCCAGTCAATATCCTTGAAAGCAACATTTGGATCTGAAGTGGTGACGATCTTATTCAGTAAAGGAAAAGCGCAATCATCGAGTTCCATTTTGACACCTTCCAGCGCCGGCAGAGCGTGTTCCAATTCGAGCAACTGCAGTTCAACCGCAGTGTCCGGTCCAAAAACACTTCCGGATGCGAGCCTGAAGAGCATTGCATATCCTATTTGTCCGGCAGCACCGGTAACAGCAACTTTTACAGTTTTCATAAGATCTCCTTTTTTATCGAATTAGTATTAATAAGATTATCAGTTGGTTTGTAAACTTCAACTGCGAAAATCAAAAGTGAGTTTTGCAGTTTAAGGATAAAAATGGAGCCTCAGCAGGCTGCTCCATCATGTTTCTCAACCACTAAATGCGGAAATTGCGGCATTCAGAGTTGCGCTGGGTCTCATGGCGGCAGTGACTTTTGTTTCATCAGGATGATAGTAACCTCCTAAATCAAGCCCATTGCCTTGAGCTGCATTCAATTCATCAACTATTCCTGCTTCGTTTTCACTAAGCGTTTTTGCCAGTCCGGAGAAACGCTGCTGAAGCTCAGAGTCTTCAGTTTGAGCTGCTAGAGCCTGCGCCCAATACAGTGCGAGGTAAAAGTGACTCCCTCGATTATCCAGTTCATGAACCTTACGTGACGGCGATTTGTTGTGCGTTAAAAACTCTTCGTTCGCCTGATTGAGGGTTTTTGCTAAAACAGCGGCTTTGGGATTGTCTGTTGTACGGGCAAGATGATTCAGTGACTCTGCCAACGCCAGAAATTCACCCAGGGAATCCCAGCGTAAATGTGCTTCTTTTACGAACTGCTGAACATGTTTTGGCGCAGATCCGCCTGCTCCGGTTTCAAACAAACCACCACCTTTCATCAGCGGTACTATGGACAGCATCTTCGCGCTTGTGCCCAGTTCAATTATTGGGTAAAGATCAGTATTAAAATCACGCAAAACATTGCCGGTTACGGAAATTGTGTTTTCTCCGGCGCGTGCGCGTTCAATGGAAAGTTTTGCTGCATCATATACCGAAAGAATTGGAAGTTCCAGACCGTCAGTATCAAGTTCCTTGAGATATGCATTGACCTTTTTAATCAACTCACGTCCGTGGGCCCTTTCTTCATCCAACCAGAATACAGCCGGCCATCCTGTAACTCCAGCACGTGTGACAGCCAGTTTGACCCAATCTCTGATCGGAGCGTCTTTTACTCTGGACAAGCGCCAGATATCACCTTCTTCCACATTGTGTTCGTGAATTATCTGACCGTCTGCATCCATGACACGTATTTTCCCATTTCCTGAAGCCTCAAAGGTGGTAGAATGGGAACCATATTCTTCCGCTTTTTTGGCCATCAATCCTACATTCTGCACAGTACCCATAGTTGCGGGATCCAAGGCACCGTGAGCGATACAATTCTCGATGGTAGCAGTATAAAGCGGTGCGTAACTGGAATCAGGAATTATGAAATTCGTGTCGTGAAGTTCACCGTCTGCACCCCACATTTTTCCGGAAGTCCGGATGGCGGCAGGCATTGACGCATCAATGATAACTGAGTTTGGAACATGAAGGTTCGTAATTCCATGATCAGAATCGACCATTGCTAAATCCGGACGGTTCGCATAAAGTGTTTTAATGTCTGCTGCAATTTCTGCTTTCTCTTCC
>Ga0209249_1002616_pt1 | contig 14294 bp, 18 predicted proteins | sample SaaInlV_200m_DNA_4_FD_184653 | JGI IMG/M metagenome (GOLD analysis project Ga0209249, IMG submission 184653) | Marine microbial communities from expanding oxygen minimum zones in the Saanich Inlet - SI037_S3LV_200m_DNA (SPAdes) (version 2) | ecosystem: Environmental > Aquatic > Marine >...
TGAGAAAGGGGCAATGATGTTTGCCCGTATACGCAGCTATCTCTCCACCTGCCAGAAGAATGGAGTATCCTCTTCCGATGCTTTGAGACTGCTCTATGAGAGACGGTGGCCTGAGTTTATGGAAATGACCCCTGAATAGTTACAAAATAATTTAATTAAATCCGAAGCCCTCCGCCAATCCATCCTGAAAAAAGCCTTCTCCGGCCAGCTGGTACCCCAAGACCCCAATGACGAACCCGCATCTCTGTTATTGGAACGGATTGCTGCAGAAAAGGCAGAAGCCGTAGCTCAAGCCAAAAAGATCAAGACAGCGAAGAAGAAAGCAGCAAGGAAAAGATCGTAATGGAAGCAGTGCAGTTACAAGGTTTGCTAGTTCAGCTTGTTGCCGACTGGGAAAGCGAAGTAGTGGAGTTCAAATCCGTAAAAGACTCCTACTCTACCTCGGATATCGGTAAGTACTTCTCTGCACTCTCCAATGAGGCGAATCTGCGTGATCAGGAGCGTGCATGGCTGGTATTTGGCGTGGATGATCGGACGCGTCAGGTTGTGGGGAGTGATTACCGTAAAGATCATGGTCGGCTGCAGAGCTTGAAACATCAGATTACTCAAGGCACAACTCCAGCGGTGACACTACGTGAAATTCATGAGCTGGAAACCGATCGGGGACGGGTGATTCTGTTTGAGATCCCTGCGGCTCCACAAGGTATGCCCATTGCCTGGCAAGGGTACTACCATGCCAGAGCGGGGGAGAGTCTGACCGCGCTGGGCGTTGATAAGCAGGATGAGATCCGCGCTCAGGGGAGTTTGTCGGACTGGTCGGCCCAAATTATTGATGCAGCCACATTATCGCATCTGGACCTCGGCGCATTGCAGAAGGCCCGAGAGGGATTTTTACAAAAGTATGCCAACCGTTTTGGTGAGGGTGAGGTCTCTGGTTGGTCCGATGCTGCTTTTCTTGATCGTGCCAGATTGACTATTGAGGGCCGGATCACTCGTGCGGCACTTTTGTTGTTGGGCAAAGCGGAGTCGGCCTATCTGCTATTGCCCCACCCTGCACAGCTGACCTGGAAGCTGGAGGGGGTGGAACGTGCCTATGAACATTTCGGCCCTCCGTTCTTGCTGAATACCACGACGCTCTATCAGCGGATTCGTAATATCCAGATGCGCATTCTGCCGGAGGATGAGTTGCTGGCTATTGAGCTGGCGAAGTATGATCAGAAGATTGTGTTGGAGGCATTGCACAACTGTATTGTTCATCAGGACTATGCACGCAATGGTCGTATTACCGTGACCGAACAGCTGGATCGTCTGATTCTGGAGAATGAAGGGGGATTCTTTGAGGGGCTGCCGGGTGATTACATTGCCGGTCACAAGACACCTCGTCGCTATCGTAACCCTTTTCTGGCTCAGGCAATGGCTGAGCTAAATATGATTGATACCATGGGTTATGGCATTCATGAGATGTTTTTAGGACAGAGAAGGCGCTATTTTCCAATGCCAGATTACGATTTGAGTGAGTCTGATGTAGTGAAAATGACGATTCATGGAAAAGTGGTTGACCCCGCCTTCAGCCGTATGCTGATTCAGAATAGTGACCTCTCTCTTGATGAGGTTTTGTCTTTGGATAGAGTGCAAAAACGGTTGCCTCTGGATGATGAGGCGATGGTTAGGCATCTCCGTCGAAGCAAATTGATTGAAGGACGAAAACCAAACCTCTACATCTCTGCAAAAGTCGCAGCAGTTGTTGATAGCAAAGAGGCGTATATCCACACAAGAGGTCAGGATGATCAATTTTACAGCAAACTGATTCTGGATTATCTGGCTAACTACCAAAGTGCAACACGCAAGGATATCAATAAACTGCTGTGGAATAAGCTCAGTGATGCGCTGGATGATGATCAGAAAGAGAATAAGGTTGCAGGCCTTCTGACCAATATGAGGCGTAGAGGGGAGATAAAGAACATTGGCTCACGACGTGCACCCAACTGGGTTATTGCAGAATAAATGCAGAATAAAAGTTAATAAATGCAGAATAAACAGAAGTAATCAATTGAAATATAGGCAGTTAATTGAGTCAAATTAAAGAAAGCTAAGTATAAATGCTGAAACCATTGTCTCCAAGGTCTGGGGTTTCTATACCACCCTGCAGGGTGATGGCGTAGGGTAGTCCTCCTCCGGGTAAGTGGGGAGAGTTACGACATAAGGTTGTTGAGTAGTTACAAGGAATTCTTACAAGTTCAAACAGATTGAGGTAAACAGAGTGCTTAATATACAGATTGACAACCCGGAGCTTGAGCAGAGCATCAAGCAGGCTTACGGCAGTGATAGCAACTCCATTGCGAGGGCTTTTGCCGAGTTTGTTCAGCAGCAGAAAATCAGGCAAGACATTAAGATTTCCATCGAGCAGTTCGATGCAGGGGAGGGAATCCCTTTAGCCGGCGTTATGGGTGAGATTCGAGCCAAGTATGAGTGACTATACAATCCTCTTCTCTCCACGCGCCAAGCAGCGTTTGGAAGAGATTGCAGAGTACCTCTATCAGCAGAATCTCTCCAGTACCTTTGTTGTCGATTACCTTTATGGATTTGAGCAGTGGCTAGAGACTGTGCTGATTCAATTTCCGGAATCAGGTGCTCCCATGTCAGATTATGGAGAAGGTGTGCGCAGGGTGATCTATCGAAGATACAGTTTTCTCTACCGAGTGAATGACAAGAGGATTGAGGTTTTGACGGTCTATCGGGAAAACCTGCCATGAATGCTGAAACCATTGTCTCCAAGGTCTGGAGCTTCTGTACCACCCTGCGTGATGATGGTGTGGGTTATGGGGACTATCTGGAGCAGCTCACCTACCTCATCTTTCTAAAAATGGCGGATGAGTACAGTAAGCCACCCTACAACCGAGATGTCGGCATTCCACAAGCCTACAACTGGAAAAGCCTGCGTAGTCGCAAGGGGGCTGATCTGGAGGGACACTACATCACCCTGCTCAGAGAGCTGGCGAATAAAAAGGGGATGCTGGGACAGATCTTTACCAAGTCGCAGAACAAGATTCAGGACCCAGCCAAGCTCTCTCGTTTGATCGATATGGTCAATGATACCGACTGGATTATGCTCGGTGCCGATACCAAGGGGACCATCTACGAGGGGTTGCTGGAGAAGAATGCAGAAGATACCAAATCAGGTGCCGGCCAGTATTTCACCCCGCGTTCACTGATCCAGACCATGGTGGCCTGTATGCGCCCGCAGCCGATGCAGAGCATTGCAGATCCCGCTTGTGGTACCGGTGGCTTCTTTCTCGCCGCCTATGATTATCTGGTCGCCAACCATAAGCTCGACAAGCGCCAGAAAACCTTTCTCAAACATGAGACTTTTAGCGGCAATGAGATTGTCCCCGGCACCCGCCGCATGTGTTTGATGAATATGTTTCTCCATAATATTGGAGAGATCGATGGTGATGGGGCTGTCAGTGCCAATGATTCGTTGATTGCTCCACCTGCCCAGACGGTGGATATGATTCTCGCCAATCCACCCTTTGGTAAAAAGAGCAGTATGACCTTTACCAATGAGGAGGGGGAGCAAGAGAAGGATGACCTCACCTACAACCGCCAAGACTTCTGGGCCACAACCTCAAACAAGCAGGTCAACTTCGTGCAGCATATCCGTACCCTGCTGAAAACGACAGGCCGTGCTGCGGTGGTTGTCCCTGATAATGTGCTGTTTGAGGGGGGCGCAGGTGAAATTGTCCGCAAGAAGTTGATGGAGACTACTGAACTCCACACTGTTCTGAGGCTGCCCACCGGTATCTTCTATGCCAATGGGGTAAAGGCAAATGTACTCTTCTTCGATAACCGTCCGGCGCAGAAAGAGCCATGGACCCAAGCGGTATGGATCTATGACTATAGAACCAATATCCACCACACGCTGAAGAAGAAGCCAATGCGCTTTGAGCACTTGCAAGAGTTTATCGAATGCTTCAATCCAGAAAATCGGCATGAGCGCAGTGAGAGTTGGAGCGCAGATACCAACCCGGATGGTCGTTGGCGCAGGTATGAATATGCAGAGATTGTAGCCAGAGATAAAACCAGCCTCGATATCTTCTGGTTAAAGGATCAATCGTTGGCAGACTTGGATAACCTGCCTGACCCTGAAGAGCTGGCAGCTGAGATTATTGAGAATATTGAGGCGGGGCTGAATAGCTTTCGAGAGGTTGCTGCAAACCTGAGAGGTGCCAGCGCTGATTGAGGTGGTATAAGACGAGCAAGACAGATGCATTTATTATGTCCGGTCGCCTAAGGGATAATAGGGCTAAGGAGCTGTAGATGGTGTGTGATAAAATGGTCTAACTTGAACATGAACCCAGACAGGAAGTAGTAGCTATGGCAGGACACAGTAAATGGCACAACATCCAGCACCGCAAGGGTGCGCAGGATGCAAAGCGTGGAAAGATCTTCACCAAACTGATTCGTGAGATCACCGTAGCGGCGAAGATGGGTGGGGGCATGGTGGCTGATAACCCTCGACTGCGCGCTGCAGTGGATAAGGCGTTGGGTTCCAATATGACCCGAGATACCATTGACCGCGCAGTAAAACGTGGCTCTGGTGATGTCGATGGGGAGGACTTTGATGAGATCCGCTATGAGGGCTATGGCCCCGGCGGTGTGGCGGTGATGGTGGATTGCCTGACCGATAACCGTAACCGTACCGTCTCTGAAGTGCGTCATGCGTTCAGTAAGCATGGTGGAAACCTCGGTACGGATGGCTCCGTCTCCTATCTCTTTACCAAGACCGGTGTGTTGGTCTACCCTGCGGGGAGTGATGAAGATGCCATTATGGATGCAGCCTTGGAAGCGGGCGCTGAAGATGTCGCTACGGATGAGGATGGCGTTGTTGAGGTGTTGACCGATGACACCAGCTATCTGGATGTAAAACAGGCGATGGTGGATGCGGGATTTGAGCCGGAATCCTCAGATGTTACCCAACGTGCAGCAACCATGTGTGAGCTAGACCAAGATGGTGCGGAGAAGATGATTAAGTTGATTGACCGTCTGGAAGACCTAGATGATGTGCAAAACGTCTACTCCAATGCAGATATCTCTGATGAGGTGATGGCTGCATTGGCTTCGTGATACCCTTCTGGCATGAAGCAGGAAACCTTACAGAAACTGACGGATACCATTGTTGGAACGGTTCACCCAGAGCAGGTGATTCTGTTTGGTTCCCATGCGCGAGGTGAGCAAGGCAAAGACTCTGATGTGGATCTGTTAATTGTTGAGTCAGAGGCATTTGATGAGAATCGGAGCCGCAAACAGGAGATTATAAAGATCTATCGTCAGCTGCGTTGGGTACGTTTTCCTGTTGATGTTCTAGTCTATAGCAAAGCAGAGTTTGATTACTGGAAGCAGCAACGTAACCATGTGATTGCTCAGGCGGCCCGTGAGGGGCAAGTGCTTTATGCCTCCTAACCAAGCAGTCGGTTTACTACTGAGAAAAGCGCAATCTGATTTGAAGGGCAACAGGTGAGCCTATTATGAATCGAATACTCGGTATCGACCCCGGCTCCCGTACCACGGGCTACGGGGTGATTGAGATGATGGGTAACGAGTTTCGTTATATCGAGAGCGGTGCATTGCGCATTCGAGGGGAGACCCTACCTGAACGTCTCCATGCCATTTTCGATAGTGTCAGTGAGGTGTTGGACCGTTGTCAGCCCACCGATTTTGCTATCGAGAATGTTTTTATGCACCGTAATGCCGACTCTGCGCTGAAGCTGGGGCAGGCGCGTGGTGCTGCGATCTGTAGTGTGGCTAATCGTGATATTAAAGTGTATGAGTACACCCCCGCCGAGATCAAACAGTCGGTGGTCGGCAAAGGCAATGCCGCTAAACCACAGGTACAGATGATGGTGCGTGCGTTGCTCAACCTGAAAACCAACCCCCAGGCTGATGAGGCCGATGCACTTGCCTGTGCGATCTGTCATGGTAACCGTGCCGGGGGTATGGAGCGATTGGGTAGTTTGGTCAGTGGAAGAAGCGGAGGGCGTTGGCGATGATCGGTCGATTGAGTGGGGTGGTGCTGGAGCGTAAACCACCGGAGCTGCTGGTTGATGTAAATGGCGTAGGCTATGAGTTAGAAGCCTCCATGAATACCTTCTATGCACTGCCCGAGAGTGGAGAGCCGGTGACGCTCTACACCCACATGGTGGTCAGAGAAGATGCGCAACTGCTCTACGGCTTTGCGGCAGAGCGGGAACGCCGTATGTTCCGCGAGTTGATCCGGGTGCGCGGTGTTGGGGCCAAATTGGCATTGGCGATTCTCTCAGGGATGAGTGCGGAAGAGTTTGTCGGCTGTGTTAATGAAGAGAACACCACGGCACTGGTGCGTTTGCCAGGTGTGGGTAAGAAGACAGCCGAGCGTCTGATTATTGAGATGCGAGATCGGCTTAAGGAGTGGGATAGCTTCTCACCCAAAATTGAAGGAGCTGCAACAACAGTCGCTGCTGTGGCTACTGATTCGCAGAGTGAGGCGGTTCATGCCTTGATCTCTCTGGGCTATAAGCCACAAGATGCCTCGCGCTTGGTGAATGCGGTAGCGGGGGCAGATGAGCTGAGTAGCCAAGAGGTGATTCGTATGGCGCTGAAGCAGAGCGTTAAATTATGAGCGAACTCGCTCGCACCATCTCTCCACTCTCTACACCAGAAGAGGACCGAATCGATCGTGCTGTACGCCCACGTATGTTGGAAGATTACCGTGGACAGCCTGCGGTGCAGGAGCAGATGGAGATTTTTATTCAGGCCGCGCGTAATCGCTCCGAATCATTGGACCACACCCTGATCTTTGGTCCACCGGGTTTAGGGAAGACCACGTTAGCCCATATCATCGCCAATGAGATGGGGGTCAATATGCGTCAGACCTCAGGCCCCGTACTGGAGAAGCCGGGGGACTTAGCGGCGCTGCTGACCAACCTAGAGGCGCATGATGTGCTGTTTGTGGATGAGATACATCGACTTGGTCCGGTGGTAGAAGAGGTGCTCTATCCGGCGCTGGAGGACTTCCAACTCGATATTATGATCGGAGAAGGGCCAGCGGCTCGCTCCATCAAACTCGACCTTCCACCGTTTACCCTGGTGGGGGCAACCACCCGTGCAGGCCTGTTGACCTCTCCACTGCGTGACCGTTTTGGTATCGTACAGCGTCTGGAGTTCTACAACACCGAAGATTTGGCTTACATTGTCTCCCGTTCGGCCTCTATTCAGGGGGTACCCTCCGACCCTAAAGGGGCGATGGAGATTGCCAAGCGCTCTCGTGGTACCCCTCGAATTGCCAACCGTTTGCTGCGCCGTGTGAGGGACTATGCCGAGGTGAAGGGTGATGGAGCGATTACTCAGCAGAGTGCAGAGCGGGCGCTCGACCTGCTAGATGTCGATGTGAAGGGGTTTGACCAGATGGATCGTCGTCTACTGCTGAGCATGATTGAAAAATTTGATGGTGGTCCTGTTGGGGTTGACAATCTTGCTGCTGCGATTGGTGAGGAGCGTGGCACCATTGAAGATGTGGTTGAGCCCTACCTGATCCAGCAGGGTTTTATGATGCGTACCCCGCGAGGTCGGGTTGTGACCAAAAATGCCTATCTTCACTTCGGTTTGGCTCCGCGTCAGCAAGAGCCGAGTAGTGGAGACCTGTTCTCGACATAAAGGCACCTATAAAATTCCACTTCTTGTGGTTTTACTGTCGTTGCGGTTGATGCAGAATAGACACCTATGGCCCCCTTCACTTTTCCTGTCCGTATCTACTACGAAGACACCGATTCCGGTGGCGTGGTCTATTATGCCAACTACCTGAAGTTTATGGAGCGAGCGCGTACCGAATGGCTGCGTTCTATCGGCTTTGAGCAAGATGCGTTGATCGAGGAGTTGGGGGTGATCTTTGCTGTGCGCTCGGTAACTATCGATTACAACGCTCCGGCGCGCTTTAATGATCAGCTGGAGGTGGTGACTACGCTGCTCAAGCAGGGCAGAGCCAGTCTTCATTTGTTGCAGGAGATCCACCGCAAAGGCGAAGAGACGGTGCTGTGTGCAGGAACGGCCAAGATTGCCAGCTTGCATGCGGAAAGTTTTCGTCCAACCCCCATGCCCGAAACCCTTTTTCAGGCGATTAAGAATCTATCGTGAGGATGTATGAATAACGAACTCTCTATTGCGGCGTTGATTCTCGATGCCAGCGTGGTAGTGCAGCTGATCCTGCTGCTGCTGATGGCCTCTTCGGTCTGGTCGTGGAAGGTGATCTTCGACAAGTTAAAAGATATGAAACAGGCCAAAGAGGCGGCGGATCGCTTTGAGGATCTGTTCTGGAGTGGTCGCAATCTGAGTGAACTGTTCCGCAAATTTGAGAACTCCAAACCGCGAGGAATGGCAGGGATCTTTGTTGCTGGCTTTCGTGAATTTGTACGTCTGCATAAACGTCAGGGGCTGACCTCCTCCGATGTGGTGGATGGCTCCAGCCGCGCCATGCGGGTGGCGCTTAATCGTGATCTGGATGGGCTGGAGGTTAACCTCTCGTTTTTGGCCACTGTAGGCTCGACTACCCCCTATATCGGTCTGTTTGGTACGGTCTGGGGGATTATGAACTCCTTTAGTGCCATTGGCGCGACCAGCAATGCGACACTGGCGATGGTGGCCCCTGGCATCTCTGAGGCGCTGGTGGCTACCGCGGTGGGTCTGTTTGCAGCGATTCCTGGGGTGATCTTCTATAACCGCTTTACCAATGAGATTGAACGGCTGAATAACCGTTATGACATCTTTCTAGAGGAGTTCTCCAGTATTTTACGGAGACAGTCACATCATGAAGAGGGTGATGTAGAGGGAGAAGAGGCGACCCTATGAGTCGTCAACGTACCCGCAAGCGCCCCATGGCCTCGATCAATGTAGTCCCCTACATTGATGTGATGCTGGTGCTGTTGATTATCTTTATGGTGACTGCGCCGTTGCTGACGCAGGGGGTAAAGGTGGACCTGCCGCAGACGGAATCTAAATCAGTTGAGAACAGTCAAGAGGAGCCGGTGGTGGTAACCGTGCGTGGGGACGGTGTACTGTTTATTAATGTAGGTGATCATCCAGAGAAACCTGTAGACCCCGATCTGCTACAGAAGCGTGTGGCGCTACTGGTAGAGCGTAACCCTGCGACCCAAGTGCTGGTTCGAGGTGATCATCGCGTGGATTATGGCGCAGTGGTTGGGGTGATGGCGCTGTTGCAGCAGTCGGGCCTCCCCAGTGTTGGGCTGGTGACTGACCCGCCGGAGTAATAGGATTGTGCCGCTGAAAGAGTTACTACAGCAAAAGGTCTCCGCGTTGGGGCTGTCGGTGTTACTGCATGGACTGTTGCTGGCTGCTGTGCTGTGGGCTGGTATGACTACAGTCGAGAAGAAGCCTGTAGCGGCCCCAAAGACCCCAGTGATTCAGGCCCATGCCGTAGACGGTAAACAGCTGAAGGCGAGAGAGGAGCGTAAACGTAGAGAGAAAGAGGCGGTAGCGCGTAAGAAGCGAGAAGCAGTAGAACGCAAACAGGCAGAGAAGAGAAAAGCTGCAGAGAAAAAGAAGAAAGAGAAGCAGCGTAAGCAGCAGGCTAAAAAGAAGAAGGCAGAAGAGAAAAAGGCCAAAGAAAAGAGGGCTAAAGAGAAAAAGATAAAAGAAAAAAAAGCGGCAGAGAAACGCAAAGCAGAAAAGAAGAAATTAGAGAAACAAAAATCTGACAAGAAAAAGGCAGACAAGAAAAAGGCAGACAAGAAAAAAGCAGATAAGAAAAAGGCAGAAGTAGCCCGCAAGGCCAAAGAGAAGAAGGCGCTGGAGAAGAAAAAGTTGGAGCAGAAGCGCGCAGCAGAGCGTAAGGCCAAACAGAAAGCAGAGGCGGCTCGTAAGCAGCAACAGCTAGAGATGCAACTGGATGCGGAGATGGAGGCAGAGCAAGAGCTGATGCAGGCCAGTCGACGTCAAAGTGCGATGAATCGGGAACTCTCCCAGTTACGCGCAACCATTCGTCAGCAGATCGAGCGGGTCTGGAGTAAACCACGCAACACACCGGCGGGGCGTACCTGTAAAGTACGGGTGAAGCTACTGCCTGGCGGTGAAGTGGGGCGGGTTACCGTATTGGTGGGGAGTGGAAACGAGGTGTTTGATGCTTCGGTTGAACAGGCTGTACGTAAAGCAGCCCCCTTTCCCTATCCAGACTCTGTAGAATTGCGCAACGAAGTGCGTGAATTGGAAATGACATTTGTCCATGAGGGGTAAGTTGAGATGAAACAGTTGGTAGTTCTATGTTGGTTCTGGGTGCTGGGAAGCCTCTCAGGGAGCGTCTCTGCGCTGGAGATTACCATTACCCAAGGCAATGAGGCGGCGCTACCGATTGCGGTCGCCCCCTTTGCGGGATCGGGCATTATCTCTAATGATCTGCGCCTTAGTGGTGAGTTTGCACCCCTCTCACAGAAAAAGATGCTCTCCAGGCCAACCCAAATCAGTGAGGTTAACTACACCGATTGGCGGCTGTTACAGGTGCCAACCCTGTTGGTCGGGCGTATGGTGAGTAAGCCAGAGGGGAAGCAGCTAGAGGTGCAGCTGATCAATGTCTACCGTCAACAGTTGATCGCACACTACCGCTTCTCTGTGGGAAATGCCAACGCCAAGCGTATGCGCAAGGTGGCACACACCATCAGTAATTTGGTCTACAAGAAGTTGACTGGGGCGGATGGGGTGTTCAGTACCCATGTGGCCTATGTCTCTGTGGTGAACCACAAAAATAGAAAACGTACCTATACACTAGAGATCGCCGACTTTGATGGAAAAAATGCACAGGTACTGCTCACCTCTAGTGCGCCACTGCTCTCGCCGAGCTGGTCTCCCGATGGGCGTAAGCTGGCCTATGTCTCTTTTGAGAATCGCCGCTCTGAGGTGTGGGTTCAGGAGGTCTACACCGGAAAGCGCACCAAGTTAGCAAGCTTCAAGGGCAAAAACAGTGCGCCAGCCTGGTCTCCCGATGGTCGCAAACTGGCACTCTCTCTGTCGCGGGATGGAAACTCTGAAATTTATCTGATGGATCTCAAGAAGAAGACAATCCAGCGTCTTACCCGTAATCGGGGCGCTGATACTGAGCCCGCATGGTCCCCCGATGGAAAGCGTATCGCCTTCTTGTCAGACCGTAGTGGCCGCCCCCAAATCTATCAAGTCAATGCGACTGGAGGGCGGGCCGAGCGTCTCACCTTTAAAGGGCGCTATAATACGACCCCAGATTGGTCTGCAGATGGCAAGCGCATCACCTTTTTGCAGGGGGATGCGGGGCGTTATCGTATTGCGGTGTTAGATGTGGAAAGTGGTGTGGTGCGCCTGTTATCCAACAATCGCCAGGATGAGTCCCCCAGTTTTGCCCCGAATGGACGCCTGATCGTGTATGCTACGCAACAAAATAACCGAGGCATTTTGGAGATCTCCTCGGCTGATGGGGGCAGCGTGCAGCGTTTAAGTCTGCCGGGTAAAGATGTGCGAGAGCCAGCATGGTCTCCATTTTTACGTACTAAATAACTGAACGGTAATGAGTGAGAGAGAAAAATGAAGCGTGTTGCGATAGTAGCGGTATTGGGAATGTTGGTTTCTGGTTGTAGTAGCCTGAATGAGTCACTGAATGGTGCCTTAGGGGGGGATAGCTCCGGTGAGCCTGCAGATGTTGAGGTGATCGAAATTAGTGAGATGGAGTCGGTCTCTGCGGGTAGCGCGACCCAAGATGGCGCGGTAGAGGGTGAGCAGGTGGCCTTCGAGAATCAGATGCAACAGGCTGATGCACCGATGGATATGGCCCAATCTGCCAATGGACTCTCTGCCCCTGCACAGCGTCTCTTCTTCTTCGGTTTTGATAGCAGCTCTATCACCGGAGAAGATTTGTCTGTAGTACAGGCGCATGCCGCATATCTGATCAATAATCCCGTGATGATTGTGCGCCTTGAAGGGCATGCCGATGAGCGCGGCTCTCGTGAGTACAATCTGGCGCTGGGTGAGCGTCGTGCACAGACCATGAGTGATCTATTGATAGCCGAGGGAGTTAACAACGGTCAGATCGAGATTCTCAGTTATGGTGAAGAGAAGCCGCTGGAGATGGGGCACGAAGAGGCGTTCTGGGCGCAGAATCGTCGTGTTGAGTTGACCTACCCACAGTAACCGTTTGTGATCAAGTTGCGACTCAGTTTCACCCTGCTTGCAGGGTTGATGCTCTTTCCCAGTGTAGAGGCGAGCTCGCTGGAGCAGCGTCTGCAGAAGTTGGAGCGGCAGATGAGCCGCTTCAGTGCGTTGATGCTGGAGGTGCAGGAGCTGCGAGCAGATCTGCAGCAGAACTTCGGTGCGGTGGAGGAGATGGTGCATCAGCAGCAACAGCTGAAGAAGCAGCAGAGTAGCCAGTATCTCGATCTTGAGGCGCGAATTCGTAAATTGGAGTCTGCATCCAAACAGCGCACCACAGCGACAAAAGCAGCACGCCCTGTGGTTCAACAGGGGCAGAGCAGTGAGTATGAGACCTACAATAAGGCCTTTGCTCTGGTGCGAGCCAATAAGAGCAAAGAGGCGCTGGTGGCACTCAATAAACTGGTTAAAAAATATCCCAATGGGGAGTATGCCGGTGATGCGTGGTACTGGATGGGGCGTCTCTATACCGTAACCAGTGATAAAAAGCAGGCTAAGCGCGCCTTTGCTCAGGCTAAGACCATTCTGGGGCGTACGGTGAAACGGTCGCCGGGTACACCGCAGGCTGAACGCGCAGCAGCCAAGCTGAAAAAGATTCCATAGAGCGTGTTTTGTGAGTGGTGAAGCAGCGCGTGAACGAGACACGCTACTGATTACCGAGATCTTCCTCTCTCTGCAGGGGGAGAGCCGTAGCGTAGGCTGGCCGACCACCTTTATTCGCCTTACAGGCTGTCCATTGCGTTGTCACTATTGTGATACGGAGTACGCCTTTCAGGGTGGAGAGCGCATCACTATTGATACTGTTCTGCAGCAGGTCGCCAATAACGGAGTCAGACATGTGACCGTGACGGGTGGAGAGCCGCTGGTGCAGAAAGAGGTCTACCCACTGATGAAGCAGCTGTGTGATGTGGGGTATAAGGTTTCAGTGGAGACGGGGGGGATGGTTGATATCAGTGAGGTGGACTCACGTGTCGAGCGGGTGGTGGACCTAAAAACGCCCGCTTCTGGTGAAGTGGAACAGAACCATTGGGATAATCTCAATCTGCTGACAAAACAGGATCAGCTCAAAGTGGTGATTCAGGGTCGTGCTGATTATGAGTGGTTTCTACCGATACTCAAACAGCATCAACTGGATCAGCGTTGTGAGGTGCTGCTCTCTCCGGTACAAGGGGTGTTGGAACCTAGCTTATTAGCTGAGTGGATTCTACAAGACAAGCTCAACGTCCGTTTTCAGCTGCAGCTACACAAGATCCTTTGGGGTAATGAGACGGGGCGATGAGTAGTTCTGAAGAGAGAAAAGCGGTGGTGCTGGTATCGGGCGGGCTAGACTCAGCGACTGTACTGGCATCAGCAAGGGCAGAGGGGTACGAATGTTACGCACTCAGCTTCGACTATGGCCAACGTCACCAGGCCGAGCTAAAGGCGGCAGAACGTGTGGCTACAAGCTTGGGAGCGGTCACGCACAAGACCGCAAAGGTTGATTTGCGAGCGATAGGGGGGTCTGCGCTGACCGATAGCAAAATTGATGTGCCTGAAGAGATGGAGGAGGGGATACCCGTCACCTACGTTCCTGCGCGTAACCTGCTCTTCCTCTCCTTTGCGCTGGGGTGGGCGGAAGTGTTGGGTGCAAAGGATCTCTTTATTGGTGTGAATGCGGTCGACTATTCAGGGTATCCTGATTGCAGACCGGAGTTTATCGAATCTTTTCAACAGACCGCTAACCTAGCGACCAAGGCAGGAATAGAGGGCGATGATTTTACTGTGCATACTCCGTTGATTGATCTCACTAAAGCTGAGATTATTCAGCAAGGCACAGCGTTAGGGGTTGATTATTCACAGACCGTCTCCTGCTACCAAGCAGATGATCAAGGAGCGGCGTGTGGGAGTTGTGACTCTTGTCGGTTGCGTAGAGCAGGTTTTGAAGAGGCAAATATTGTCGATCCAACCCAATATTTTAGGTGATTTTTATTGTAAGAGTGTGTACAATTTGCACTCACAGAATTTCGGGCCGTTAGCTCAGTTGGTAGAGCACCGGACTTTTAATCCGATGGTCGAGCGTTCAAATCGCTCACGGCCCACCATCT
>Ga0209249_1002619_pt1 | contig 14288 bp, 9 predicted proteins | sample SaaInlV_200m_DNA_4_FD_184653 | JGI IMG/M metagenome (GOLD analysis project Ga0209249, IMG submission 184653) | Marine microbial communities from expanding oxygen minimum zones in the Saanich Inlet - SI037_S3LV_200m_DNA (SPAdes) (version 2) | ecosystem: Environmental > Aquatic > Marine >...
CTTCTCCTTCTGCGTCGCCGTTCCCCTCCCTGCCTGTTCCTCTACTTCGCGCTCGCCGTGTACTGTGGAGCAACCGTCCTCTTCTACATGTTGGCGCGCTTCCGCCTGCCCGCAGTCCCGCTGTTCTGCGTCTTCGGAGGGGGTGCGATCGACCACGCCATCAGGCGAGCCCGCGCCCGGCGACCCGGGGACGAGCAGCGGCGGAAGCTGCTCACGGGCGTCCTGGTCTGGTGTGTGTCCGCGTTTATCGTGTGTGCGGCCTTCCCGTTCTACCAGGCGCACGCGGAGAGACACGTTGTCCGCGTCGCACGCCCGAACGGGGTGCTGGCTGTGACCGCGGAAGAAACACGGCTGTACGACCACGGCCCCGAGCTCACCGGGGGCTGGGCCGGCTTCCCCGTCCCGCCTCAAGGTGTGGCGATCCGCAAGGCGTTCCAGGCAGAACCGCGACGCCTGCCGGACGCAGACGCCGTCCCCCCCCATGTGCGCATCCCGATCCAGGCGCAGGCAGGAACAAGAGTAGCCGTCTCCGCCGTATGGGAAGGGCAACAAGGCAAGACGGAGACGTTCACCTTCCCAGCAACTCCCCCTTCGGAGCTGAAATGGCTCGACGTCGCCTTGCCCATCACCCCATCCGACAGGCCACTCGCACTGGTCGTCAGCCTGAGGTCAGACTCCGGCAAGGCCTTCCTGGTCGTCGACGGTCACCGAGATTACCATCGGACAACGGTCCTTGGCCCCAGTGATCCCGCCCCGCTGAATGCCGAAGCCTGCATCGAGCTCGTATGGAGAAACTCGGAGCAGGTCAGCCCGTGAAGAGACCGACTTGCCTCGCGTCTCTTCCTGACCGGGATCAGATCAGTAGATCAACGACCCGAGATCACGGTTTCGGGGTCTGCCCGGGGTTGGGCAATGAAGGCGTAGCGGGTGGGGTGGCCTTACGAGGAGACGTGTAGGTCGGCCTACGGTACCGGGACTTGCTGCGTCGGTTGTACGGGAAGCGTGGACGCACTGGGGTGACTCTCTGGTCAGGGGCAGGCGATGGTGGCTGAGCCGAAGGAACGGTGCGGGGGGGTGAAACGCGGCCCGGGGTGACTGCGTTCGGGATGACGCGGGAAGGAGTCGGGACAAGAGCCCGGGTTGTGGCCGAATTGGGAGGGGGGCGGACAGCTCCCCGGAAACGCACCAACTGCAAGCGCATGTAGGCGGACAGCTCTGGATCCTCATTGCGCTTGAGGAACTCGGCCACGACACGTCGGCTCTCAACGTCGACTGTACGCAGAAGGCCGTCCGCTGCCGCCCGGCGGATTTCGACGCTCTCATCCTGCAGCGAATCGGCGAGCAACTGCTGCCAGTCGGGGATCCGCTTCAGGTGGGCGAGGCGAATCGCGGCAAGGCGGGTCTTCACATCCTCATCCAGCAATCCATCCACAACAAGCTCGGCCGCCTGCTCAGTTGGAAACACGGCCAGCAAGGCAAGGGCTGAACGACGAACGTCCACAAATCGGGACTCCATCAATCCACGGACGACCTCAGGAGTCAGTTCTTTGATCCGTCGTTGGAGCACCATCATGGAGGAGCGCCGGACACTGCTGGATTCGTCATTGGCAAGACGCACGAACTCAGTCACCGATACGGTGCTGTCCCGCAGACCGCCCAGAACCTGCACCGCCTCCGCCCGCAGGGTGACGGGGCCATCCCGCCCCAAGGCCAGTAGAACGCTTTGGGCCTCCTCCGGAAAGCGGTACATGTAGCGGATCAGCCCACGGCGCTCATCGACCGAGACAGCCGGATCAGCCAGCAGACGCTTGAGAAGCGTAAACGCATTCGGATTCTCTATGCGGGCCAACAGCTTAACAGCTTCGCAACGCACAGCCGGATCAGCATCCTGGGCAAGCCGCAGCAGCAGTGACGACGCCGCTGTCCCGTGCGTCCCAAGAGCTCGAACCACCTCCCGGCGAACGATCGTGTCGGGATCTTGAACGAGATCCACCAGCGCTCCGGGACCATCTTTCTCCGGCTGGAGAAGCGCAGCGTAAGCCTGCACAGCGATCACGCGGACCTCGCGGTCCGGATCTCGGAGGCAGCCCTCAACGGCTGCCCGATCAAAGGACGTTCGTACATACGGGTGCAGAGCCAGCACATTCTTGCGGACGGTCGCATCTCCATCTACCAACGCCGAATTCAGTAAGGCCACATCCTCCGGGGAGGGAGGAAGACTGCTCCGCCGGCCCCGTAGGGGAGGACCGCCAACCATCCCCAACAGGCCGCCCCCAAGCACAGTCTTGAGCTGGGATGATGCGATGCGGCGGATATGGACATCGGGATCTCCGAGCAACCGCATCAATGGCGTCCGGGCCGCGATCAGAGAGGCGGGCTTCTCACTGAGGGAAACGAGGGCGGACCGGCGGACAGCAGCATCCTCATCCGCGAGAGCTCGGACCAGAGCCTGCTGAGCCCTTGGATCGGCATACTTCCCCAGAATCAGAATCGCCCGACGACGCACCGTCACATCCGTCCCGGCGTAGTCCCGCAGACACTTGGCAATCGTCTCGGACTCTGTCTCGTGCCCATCTCTACGAGGCTCGGGAACCAATGGGGAACGGAGGCCGGAGACACGCGAGGCCGGGGCTCGCGGGCGACCGTTCAGGAAAGGCTGTGCGGATGCTTGGACAGCGAACAGCAGACAGATCACACTCGCAAGGGTCATACATCCCCGAACATGTTCCCCTCTCCCGCCGCGTCGGCGAGGAAAGCCGTCTGCGAAGGTTGCGAGCGTGGAGTTGGTGGAATCCGGACGGATGAGCCTGCCTCCAGCCGTGCGAGAAGCACCGGTCGACGACGACGTTCCCGCCCAGCCGCCGGGCGATGGCACACCGTCGTCCGGTATGCGGATCAGGAAAAGAAACGTTTGGCTTTCTTCAGAAACGCTCGGAGCTTTGGGTGGACACGCTCATCGCATGATTCGCCAAACTCCTTCAGCTTCGCCTTCTGGCCCCCATTCAGGTTGGTGGGCACCTCGATAACCACGCGCACATGTTGGTCACCACGACCGTACCCGCGCAGTGAGGGAATTCCCTTCCCGCGCAGTCGAAACACGGAGCCGCTCTGCGTTCCCGACGGGATCTTCAGTTCGGCGGGTCCACCGACCGTGGGAACCTGAATCTTGCCCCCCAACGCGGCGAGGTGGAAGGCCAACGGGACCTCGCAGTAGAGGTCCTCTCCGTCACGCTCAAAAACGTCATGATCACGAACGTGAATGACCACGTAGAGATCCCCACGAGGTCCTCCACGTCTTCCGGCCTCGCCCTCTCCGGCAACGCGGAGCCTCGAGCCCGTGTCAACGCCTGCGGGGATGCGAATCTGAATGCGTTTCCGTTTCTGCACACGCCCTTCGCCGCTGCACTGTCGGCAAGGCTTCTCAATCACTTCACCCGTGCCACGACACGTCGGACAGCGCTGGCGGATACTGAAGAAGCCCTGAGCCATGGTGACTTGTCCGGTTCCGTGGCAGGCAGGGCACGATTTCCGCGATGTCCCCTCCTCGCAGCCGGAACCTGTGCACCGGGAACACGTCTCCGCCCGAGGAATCTCGATCTCTCGATCGGCCCCGAAGACGGCATCCTCGAAGTCAACCTGGAGGTTGTAGCGGAGGTCTGCTCCAGGCTGCGGTCCCGTCTGCTGCCGGCTCGAGCCGCCGCCGAAGAAACTGTCGAATCCGGACCCGCCAAAGAACTGAGAAAAGATGTCGAACGGGTCGACATTTTCGCCGCCGCCGCGGCCACTGCGCGTGTAGGCATCGTGCCCAAACTGATCGTACTTCCGCCGTTTCTGGTCGTCACTCAGCACCTCGTAGGCTGAGGAGACCTCTTTGAAGCTCTCCTCGGCCTCTTTGTCCCCCGGGTTCTTGTCCGGGTGGTACTTGATGGCGAGTTTTCGGTAGGCCTTTTTGATGTCGTCCTGCGACGCAGAACGTCCAACCCCCAGTGTTTCGTAATAGTCTTTGCCCATGGCGTTACTCAGCCGGCTCGTCGGCCGCATCCTCCGCTTCTGCAACCGGCGGACCGGCGCTGACGATCACGGTAGCAGGGCGGATGAGCTTCTCTCCCAGGAGAAAACCGGGCTTCCACTGCCGGACGATGTTTCCTTCAGGGATTTCCTCGGAAGGCTCCTGCGCGATGGCTTCGTGCTTCGTGGGGTCAAAGATCTCACCGGCCGATTTGACCTCCGAAACACCCAAGTTCTCGAATGTACGCTGGAACTCGGCCAAGATCATCTCCATGCCCTGCTTGAGGGTCGCGACGTCTTCGCTCTGGTCGGCATGGTCCATGGCCATCCTGAAATGGTCAAGGACAGTGAGAAACTCCTGCACGGTGAGCAGTTTCACGTGTTCGCGGATCTCGGCGAACTCCCGTTGTGTCCGCTTCCGATAGTTGTCGAACTCCGCCTTCGACCTGAGGATCTTGTCACGCGCTTCGGCAAGGAGTTTCTGAGGATCCTCCGCAACCGTCTTCACATCTGGAGCGGCACTCTCCTCCGCAACAGGGCCCACCTTCGCCCCCTTCTCAGCGGCGGCCTTCGAAACAGAGCGCTTCGGCTTTTTCTTACTCTTGGGTGTCTTCATCTGGATTTCGTGGGGAACCTTCCATGTGCAGCGCCCGGCAGAGGACGCAGGAGAATCATCCGCAGTTGGCCATCCGGATCTCGGGCAACCGGGTAATTTGCCACGACAGAAGTCTTTTTCCAGCTTGGGAACGTTGAGTTTCCCACCCATCCTCCAAATGGCGACGAGCTCTATCCCAAGGCCACGCGAAGTGACGGGGGGCCACCGACAGCGCTCAATTCCCCGGGCACTGAGGGATGGAGGGAGTTCATTGGACCGCCCTTCCGCGGCCAGGACAACGGAAGCTCACTGCCCCGCGGTTCCGTTCCCGGCCGCCGGCTCAACCGCCTGAGGCTCAGCCCCGTCAGCGGCAGCCATCACCGGCGAAAGGGGCCGGTCGCTGGAGAGAACGATCATGTCCCCTATGATCTGGAGGGCTTCGTCCAGGACAGGATCGGTAGCCTGTTCATCTTCGGAGGACGCTGATGAGCCCCGGCGACGTTTCCGAGGCTTGGACTTCTTGAGCTTCTCCGACCAGGCCTCTTCCTCCTGCTGGAGTTCTACCCGCTTGGCCTTGCTGAGGGTCAGTGTCTTTCTGTCTCGCCGCTCGGCGAAACGCTCGATATCCTCAAGCATGGCCTGGTAATCGGGGTCACGGCTCATCCGCTCCTGTGATCGCTCGGACAGAGCCGGCACGTACGGGGTCACATCCACAAAAGGCTCCGTTTCGAGGGCCTCAATCTCGTCCCAGGGCATAACGTGCGGCAGATGCTCCTCCCCGAGTTCCATGTGATCAGTGAACGACGCAAACGTCACATCAGGGGTGACGCCTTTCACCTGGGTCGAGCCCCCGGTCACACGATAGAATTTGGCCATCGTGAACTTGAGCGAACCGGCTTTCTTCTGCCGGAAGATTGGCGTCCGACGCAACCGATCATCGAGATGAAAAACAGTCTGGACGGTTCCCTTTCCGTGCGATCGCTTCTCGCCGACAATCACGCCACGCCGGTGGTCCTGGATGGCAGCCGCAACAATCTCCGAGGCGGAAGCGCTGAGCCGATCGATCAAGACGAGCAGCGGGCCGTCGTAGATGGTCTCCGGGTCCGGGTCGTGCCGTTTTTTCACCTGTCCACGAGCATCACGGACCTGTACGACCGGTCCCTCAGGAAAGAACAGCCCGGCAAGTTCGATCGCCTCCTCAAGGCTCCCGCCACCGTTGGATCTCAGGTCCAGGATGAGCCCCGTCATCCCCTTTTCCTTGGCCTCGGAGATCAGGCGTCGGACGTCGCGAGTTGAGCTCTTGTAGTCTTTCGCCCCTGAGTTCTTGGCCCTGAAGTCCGCATAGAAGGAAGGCAGGTAGATAATGCCTATCCTGGCCTCTCGGGCAGCGTTCTCCTCCGCCTTGTCCTCTCCCGGCGTAGCAGTTGCCTCGAGCGGCAGCATGATCGGGCGGACCTCGCTCTTCGCTTCCTGGTCGGTGAGCTTCACTTCATCGCGAACGATGTCTACCACGACAGGAACACTGCCCAGCCCTTTGCCGGCTTCGAGCACAGTCAGATAGACGGTCGTACCTTTAGGGCCACGAATCATCTTCACGACTTTTCTCAGGGGCATATCAATGACGTCGACCGATTCCTGGTTCTCCTGGGCGACAGCAATGATCCGGTCACCTTCCTTGAGCTGCCCATCAAGTTCGGCAGGCCCACCTGCGATAATCCCAGCCACCTTCACGAACGAGTCTTCGGTGTTCAGCAACGCACCTATTCCCTGCAGGGAGAGCTTCATCGCGATATTGAAATCTTCCTCCGTGTCCGGGGCCATGTACACCGAGTGAGGATCGAAGATACGGGTCAGAGAAGAGAGGAACAGTTCCACGACTTCGAGCCCTTCCCGCGATTCGACCTGGCGCAGGTAACGCTCATAAAATTGCAGCACGCGCTCTTTAGGCGTCTTGCGGGGCACAACTGGGGCGGAGGCTTTTTCCTTGGCGCCCCCAGGTGCAGCGCCCCCCTCGTCCGGGGTGTCGCCCCCCTCGCCTTCCGGTTGCTTCTCCTGCTGTTGCTCCTCGGGCGTGGCCTTCTTCTGCCTGGAGACTTCCATCATCTGGTAGACAAGCATGTTGTTCTTGATCCGTTTGCGCCACACCTCATCCAGCTCCGAGACAGACGCACACCAAGGCAGCTCGGACCGGTCAAGGATCATCTGTTCATCTTTGGTGAAATCGAAGGGCACTTCGAGGCGAGACTTGACGAAAGCCACGCGTTCCCGAACCCGCTGCACATAGCGTTCGTAGACGTCGAAGGCGATGGTCACCTGCCCTTGCAGCACCAGGTCATCAAGGATCGTCTGGTAGCTCTGGAATTCTTTGATGTCAGCCGCCAACAGGAAGCTCCGGTTGTGGTCCAGTCGGTCAAAGAACTCGTCAAACAGCTTCTCCGACACGCTGTCGTCGATACGTCGATGGGAGTAGTGGTAGCGGGACATCAGGCTTGCGACATACTTACTGACAACCTTTTCAACTGCTCCGGGGCCGTTGCCCCTGGCTGCCGCCAGCGCGCGCAGACCGGTCACACTGACCCAGACCAGGACTGCGGTTGTGACCACAGTCGTCAGCCGTTTCAGCATTCGTCTCGTGATGGCTCTCCGGGCCTTGGTTCGCGTCATCGCCATATCTCCAATCGTCGATAGTTCAGGCTCGCCCGTCCACAGGTTCGGGCCGCATCAGTCATCGCTCTTGCCTCGTTCCCCCGACCGTTCTTCTGCCCCGTTCCACCGTTTCCCACCTCGTCCAGCTCGGGGGCCTTGGGCCCCCTCGCGAGCGCCCGACGCGACGTACCGCCCCGCCGGGACGAATCTCACATCGGTTATCTGGCCATCAGTCATCGCTTCAAGTTTGACCACAATCTGCGGTCTTCGTTCCCATTTGAGTATGTAAAGCCAAGACGAGTTTCTTACCTCGACCTCGAGAATTCCTCGACGAATCGCGGCGGGTACGCTTTGATCGGCGACATCAGATCCCACGCAATCAGCCCATTGGTGACGAATGGCCTCAAGCAACGCCATGTCCCGGCTGCCGATCTTTGCGAGCACGCCAGTCAACACATCGGACACGTCCCGGGCCGGCGTCTGGTGAGCGACAATCTCCTCAGTGGAAAAGTCAGCCCCGTACCAGTCCCGCAGCGTCTGTTCACGACGCCACTCCACCCGGTTGGCTCCCCGAGAAAAGTGGGTGCGTTTCCGGTTGCCGTCCCGGTTGAGCCAACGGCCCGTGCCTTCCCCGGGAGTCTGCGCCGGTTCTTTTGCCATATTGCGGTCTGCCTTACAGCTGCTATGGATCTCACCAACGGATTCCCGTGCCGAGTCCACTCGTCAACGCTGCCTGGCCACGCCAGGCAAGACCGGTATTGTACAGGCGTAGCGGACGTCCGGGCCGCGGGACGCCTCGGGTCCGCCACCCCCTCACCAGTTACGAACTGTAATCTACCGGGAGGATACGCGATGTCGACCACCGCCGTCGGCGAAAGACTGGGCCGTGTCGTCGCTGACATCGCCGCCCATTCCGAGCAGGCCGGACGAGCAGGGAACGCTGTAAGCCTGGTCGCGGTCTCAAAGACAGTCAGCACAGACATCGTGCTGCAGGCTCACGACGCGGGACACCGGGCCTTTGGCGAGAACCGCCCCCAGGAGCTCGAACGCAAAGCTCGTGAACTGCCGGACGACTGCGAATGGCACATGATCGGGCACCTGCAGAAGAACAAGGTCCGTCCCGTCTGCCGTCATGCCCACTGGATCCATTCGGTAGACTCACCTGCCCTCCTGAAACGCATTGACCGAATCGCCGGGGAGGAAGGGACCTGTCCGAATGTCCTGATCCAGGTCAATATCACAGGAGAAGACACGAAGGCAGGCGTTGATCCAGCTGAAGTCCGCCCCATCCTGGATGCCGCGGCTGAATGCCGTAACCTCACCTGCGCCGGCCTGATGACGATGGCGCCTTTCGGAGCTTCAGAGGCGCTGTTAAGGGAGGCCTTTGGGGGCCTTCGTCAGCTGCGTGACAAGCTGGTGGTCGAGGGTGAATGCCAGCTTCCTCACCTCTCAATGGGGATGTCTGGAGACTACCGGATCGCCATCGCCGAGGGTGCCACAATGGTCCGCATCGGCACAGCCGTATTCGGGGCTCGCTGACCAGCTGTTGAGGCTACCGAACCGGCAACCCGTAGGCCCGTCTCGCATTCGTACTGAAACACCGTGACACCGCCTCCGGACCTTTGCCTCGAAAAAAGGTCAACGCGACACGCAGCGCGGCCTCGAAGGGGGTGGCTCGCTCACACACGGGCCAGTCGCTTCCCCAGATCAGGCGTTCTTCCCCGAACGTCGTCCACAGCGCCTCAAACACCGGTGCGTAGAACGCTGGTTCCACCGGAGCGGGTGTGGGCACGGCAAGCTCGGTCGCGGCGGATGCCTTCATGAAGACATTCGGTTCAGCCGCCAGCATGGCCATCCGTTCGGCCCACTCGGTCGGCGGCTCCGCACCGTCAATCTTGACCAACCCCATATGATTGACCACAATGGGGAGCGAGGGCAAGCGCCCGGCAACGGTGGCGATGCCGGGAGCATGGGACGCATTGCCAAGGACATCAAGGCCAAGCCCGGCATCCGCCAGACGTTCCATATCCTCCATGAAGGCGGGTCTGTCCACATCGTCAAACCACGTCCCCCCCAGACGAATCCCCCGGAACAACGGGTTGGATGAGAACCGGGCAAGGTACTCGCGGAAGTGTTCCGAACACGGTTCGAGATGGCCCACAACCCCCACGATGAACGGGTCGCGCTCGGCAAGCTCCAGAAGCCACTGGTTGTCCTCCAGCCACCCACTTGCCTCGACAACCACCGTTCCCACCACACCGCAGGGCTCGGCTATCTCCCGGTAGTGATCCGGCAACACCGTTCGGTACAGGACGTCGTCAGACTGGGGCGGCCAGGGAACGCCCTCCCTACGGTGAGGATCGTAGAAGTGCGTATGCGTGTCAATGAACATGGCAGGTTTCCCAGACTTTCAGTTCAGCACATCATAGATGGGATCGGGCAGTTTGCGGAAGTCGATCAGACAGCTGCCTTGGCTCGAATGGTCCAGCGACTTGCGCTGAGTTCCTCACCCAAGCTCAGCGGCAAGGGTTCTCGACCGACAAAGGCGCCGATCACCCGGTCAAACCAACTCGGACATGGGGCTTCCGTATCCAGGTCGAGGGGGTCCTTCCCATCCCGCAGCAGGCGGGCAGACTTACGAAGAGCATCCGTCTCCACGATACCGCGCGTGCCGAAAATGCGAACGATCTCGTATCCCCATGCGAGCTGTTTCGCGGGGTTGAGGTAGTTGCAGACGGCGCTGGCCAGGCCGCCATTGGCCAACGTCATGATCATGGAAACAGCCCGACGACACTCGCTGTTGGGGTGGTCGTTCCCGAACGTTGTTTCCCGGATCTGCATGTCGGTGACAGCCACCCCTGCCACGATTTCCACGAATCGAACGGGGTAAACGCCCACCTGCAGGGCCAATCCCCCGTCCAACGCTTCGTCAGCGGGCCGCCAGTCACCCCAGGGGTAACATTTCTGGGCCAGCACCTGCACAACGTCGCCGATCGCGCCCGAGGCGACACACTCCCGAGCTGCGTTGTACGGTTGCTCAAACCCCGTTCCCCCCATCTCATGGTACTGACAGCCGGTCTCTTCGCAAGCTGCCACGATCGCGTCCAACCCGGCCTCCGTCAGCGCGGACGGTTTCTCCCCATAGGCGTGTTTCCCAGCCCGCATCGCCCTGACCGCATCGCTCGCCTGGTCCGCTCGACGGGGGGAACAGAGACTGACGACATCAACGCGGTCGTCAGCCAGGAGTTCGTCCAGCGTCTGATAGCGCGGCACATCTCCCGCCTGTGTCGGCAAGGGGCGTCCCCCAAACGCACTCACGGCCACCAGTTCGGCATCCGCATGCCCATTGACGAGTCCCTGCACTTGGTGCCCATTCGTCCCGTAGAGCCCAATCCCAAGTTTGCCTGAGGTCATCGCTGTATGCTCCCATGTGAGATTCGGAGAAGATCCGGGTGAGTGCGTCCCTGGCGGAGGGATGACCGCCGTATGTGAATGCCCAAGCCCGGAAGAATCGGGCCACCGTCGCGGTCAAGAGGGAAGCCATCCACGTTGCGCAAGCTCATCCTTGAGGTGCTCAAGCTCTTCACGCAGAGCGTCGAAAGCATCGGCAGCCGCAGCCCAGTTTTCGGCATCACCTGCCGTCTCCAGGGATCGGGCGGTCCGCTGGAGGCGTCCAGCCCCGAGATTCGCTGCCGAACCTTTCAGAGCGTGCGCATTCCGGGAGACCTGCTCGGAGTCCTCGGAAGAAATGGCGACATCGAGGGCGGCAACCCAGCCACCGGCCCCAGAGAAGAACGCTGAAACCAACTCTCTGATGACGTCCGCATCGTCGCTTGATACATCACGGAGTTGTTCGGGCCGCAACACGACATCCGGCGCCTCGCCATGGAGCGTGAGAGGCTCGGTATCGGCTCCGAAGCAGAAACGCTGTATCACATTGGACAACGCGTCTTTGCCAACCGGCTTGCGGAGATATTCGTCCATTCCGCTGTCCAGACAAGCCTGGCGATCTTCGGGCATCGCCCGGGCAGTGAGGGCAACAATCGGGGTGTGCTGATCGGCCAGCTCGAACGTCCGCATGAGGCGTGTCGCCTCGAAGCCGTCCATCACCGGCATCTGACAGTCCATGAAGACGATGTCATACGTATGCTCCCGGAACTGGCGAACGGCCTCTTCGCCGTTGATGGCCACATCCACCCGGACCCCCATCCCCTCCAGGACGACCTGCGCTACCTTACGGTTGGCCAGGTTGTCCTCCGCAAGCAGCACATGGACGTCAACATCGGTGGGGACCACGAGCCGCGCGTGCGAGACCGATGCCCTCGAAGGCGGGCCTCCCTCTGCTCGGGACAGGCCATTCTCTTCCGGCACGGCCACCGCGCCGCCAGCGAGCAGGGCGGTCAGGGTCGTCCGCAACTGCGACGCCCGGACAGGCTTCGCAAGGAACGCGACAAAACCGGCATCTCTAATCTCTTCTGCCGTTTCTCGTCCCTTAACCCCGGAGAACAGGATCAGCCGAGGCGGGTCCTCTCCTCCTGCCTTCTGGATCCGTCGCCCGAGCGCCAGCCCTGCTCCGTCCGGCAACGCCTGGTCAACCAGAACGAAATCAAACGGCTGGTCGGCCTGGTGTCCGGCGGTCAGAACGGTCCACGCCGATCCCACGTCTGAAGCACACGTGCAGTCCCCGCCCCAGGATCTGATTAGCTCCCCCAGAACGTCCCGGCGGAGGGCGCAGTTCTCGACCAACAGAATCCGCAGGCCTGACAGGTCGCCGAGCTCCGGCAACACGGCGACTTCTTCCGGATCACGCTGCAGGGGAACGACGATTTCGAAGGTCGTGCCCTCCCCCACCTGGCTTGTCACTGAGATCGCGCCTCCCATCAGTTCGACCAGTTCCCGTGCAATCGCCAGCCCAAGTCCACTGCCTTGGGCGGCGTTCGGCTTGCGGCTCTTGAGCTGTGAGAACTTCTCGAAGATCACGCCTTGCTGCTCTGCCGAGATCCCAACGCCGGTGTCGGTCACCGAGACGCACAGTGCAACCTGTGTGTCCGTCACACTTCTGGCATCAACATTGATGGCCACATAGCCCTGTTCGGTGAACTTCACGCCGTTGGCAGCAAGATTCAGGACCATCTGCCGCAGGCGCCCGGCATCGCCCAACAGGGCACGGGGCGCTGAAGGAGCGTAGCGGACGATCATCTCAACCCCCTTCTCCTGCGCCTGCAGGGCAAGCGTCTGCCCTACCCCCTCGACGACCTCCCGGAAATCCAGGGGCCTGTCCTCGAGAGGCAAACGCCCAGCCTCGATCCGAGACAGGTCGAGGATGTCGTTGATCAGCGAGAGGAGCGCGGCGGATGAACGGGAAATGGTCTCCACGTAGTCCCGCTCCTTGGCGGAAAGAGACATATTCAGCAAGACATCGGTCATGCCGATGATGCCGTTCATGGGCGTGCGTATTTCGTGGCTCATGTTGGCCAGGAATGCCGATTTGGCCAAGTTGGCGGACTCCGCTTCCTGGGCCAACTCCTTCGCTTTGGCCATGGCCTCCTTGAGCTTGCGATTGGCCGCTTCGGTGGCTTCCCGCGCCTCACTGAGCTCGGTCACGTCGACAAACGACTCCACCCCGCCGGTGATCCGCCCATTGGGCCCCGTCAGCAGCGCTGTGTTCTTGAGGATCTTCAGCTTCCTACCGGATTTGGTGAGCAGCTCACACTGTGCCCCGCTAACAGGTGTCGAGGACGACTTGGTGAAAAGATGGCAGTCCGCTATGCAGGGGTGGCTGTCGAGGATGTCACAGGGCTTACCGATGATATCTTCAGGGTCATACCCAGTGGCCTCGCAGAATGCCCGATTGACGCTGGTGACCTTGCGGCCCTCGTCAACGGTAAAAATCGCGGTCGCGCACGTCTCAATCACCGTACTGAGGAACTCGTTGGCCTCCCGAATGGCCTCCTCCGCCTCGACCTGTTCAGTGATATCTCGCACCGTCGCCTGGAGCACGGGTCGTTGGTTCAGGGGGAAAGCCGTCAGCCACACCTCAGCGTGGAAGACCTCCCCGTCCCGACGCTGGTGCAACCACTTGAACCGATTCGAACCATCCTCAAATGCCTGCGCAATCCGCTTTTCGGCCTCAGTCCGGGAATCCGCTCCGTCGGCCTGGAGTTCAGGGGATAGATCAGCCGGATGGCAACCGACGAAACTCTCACGGTCGGGGTACCCAAAGAGCACGAGTGTCGCGTTGTTGCAGTCCAGGAAGTGCCGCGAATCCAGCAGCATGATCGCGTCTGCAGAGCTCTCGAAGACCGTCCGGTAGCGGTCCTCGCTTTCCCTTAGCGCAGCCTCAGCTTCACGCTTCTCGTTCAGGAGGCGTTGACGCTGGAGTGCCTGGTTGACGGCGGCGGGAAAAAGTTCAAAGTAGGTCGATTCGGCATCCCGGAACAGGTAATCCACTGCCCCCATCTGCAGAGCTTCAACAGCTGCCTCCTCCTGCCCGGGTTCGGCGACGAAAATGAACGGAACGGAAGGCGCTGAGCCGGCCAGACGACTGAGGGCCACCAGGCCATCCGCTCCTTCGCTACTGTGTTCCACCGCAACGATATCCACACGAGCCGGAATACGCTCAAGGGCCGCGACTTCCGCAGGCGACAGCATCTCAACTACATAGCCACCGGCTTCGATCCGACGCTCAAACGACGTCGGCAAGTCGCCGCTGCTTTGCAGGAACAGAATGCGTGGTCTGCTCAAAATTGCCTCCGGAACCACTGCACCGACATGAAACAGGCGGCAGGTCAAGCGCAGAGAAAAACGCAGGGGCTGGCCTCCCCGGATTGGGGCACTTCACCAAAGCAGCGCCCGATCTGACCGGGAACACTGCTGGTTTGGCGCCTCCGATGGCTGAATGTATCGCCCCCCGTGAAGGCGTCAAGCATATCGACCAGGCTACCCGGGAAGCTCAAGCCCAAACTCTGCCAGCCGACTCAGGACCTCTTCAGTTGGCAGGCCGATCACGTTGGATCGGGGTCCATCGATCGCGGCCACG
>Ga0209249_1002620_pt1 | contig 14274 bp, 17 predicted proteins | sample SaaInlV_200m_DNA_4_FD_184653 | JGI IMG/M metagenome (GOLD analysis project Ga0209249, IMG submission 184653) | Marine microbial communities from expanding oxygen minimum zones in the Saanich Inlet - SI037_S3LV_200m_DNA (SPAdes) (version 2) | ecosystem: Environmental > Aquatic > Marine >...
ATCTTTGCGAAAATTGTAGGTTGTACTCCCGTCAGCCGCTTGAAGTCTGTGTCTTTCCAAGTTTTTACATCTTCGTATCTCATGCAACTATTATGGCATACTTATGCAAGAGGTCTAATGTCACACTCCATGAGAAACTATGGAGATGAGACAAATGACAAAGATAATCTTGGCTTACGAGTTGTTGGAAAAAGATGTTAGCAAGAGTCATATAGCTAAATACCTCGGAGTATCTCGACGAACAATAATCCGTTGGTCGCAAGCGATAGAAGAACATGGCAGCTTGGATGCTTTTCTGAAACATCACAATCAAGCAAAGAAAGGCTCTCGTCAAAAGCGAAAGATTGATACGATTCTGAAGCGTCGTATCTGGGCTTTACGAGAAAAGCACCATCAGTGTTGCGGGCAAAAGATTCAATACTTCTTGGAAAAAGAGTACGATCAGCAAGTGAGCGTAACAACAATTTACAAGGTGCTTTCAGAGAAATATCAATTGCGTTCAAAATGGCAGAAAAACAAACCACGAGGAGCTGTCCCTAAAGCAGAAGCAGCCCGTCAAGTGATCCAGATGGATACAGTTCTCTTTGGGAGTGTATTTGCCTTCACCGCAGTTGATATTTACTCCAAAGAATGTGATGTGCTCCTACGCCCAGCTTTAGGGTCTGTTGACGGTAAAGCCTTTTTAGAGCATTGTATGCCAAGACGATTTGATGAGTTTTCAAAACTTATTCAGACCGATGGTGGCCGTGAATTCAAAGCTGAATTCCAAGAGACTGTTGGACGTTACTCTGATCGCCATCGTATTGCTCGTCCTTACAAGAAAAACGAGCAGAGCTATATTGAAAGTTTTAATCGCAGCTTACGCAAAGAATGCCTTGGATGGAGCAAATATCAGGCATCTGAAATTCCAGAGCTTACACTTTTAGTTGAAGAGTGGTTGAGGTATTATCATTATGTGCGACCACATATTTCGCTTGGCATGAAGCCACCGCTCGAAATTAAAAACGAAGTGTGACATTTTAAACTTTAATACAACGCCCTCTTGACAACAGGATCATGCTCAACCTCTGGAATCTGTCCACGCTGGAATTGACTCCCATTACTTACAGTGAAGAGTTTTTCCAAGCTCAAAATATGAGATTCCTGCAAGATGGTAAGACCCTCATCATGCAGCCTTCTCAGGGTTCCGAGCTTGAATTCTTTGATATTGAAGAAGAAAAGTCTATTGACACGTTCTCTCTCGATTATCCAATTTGGATGTATGCAGTCAGCTCGGATATGAATACGCTGGCAGTTTCTAAAAGCACGCCCATGACAGCGGAAATCTGGGACTTGAATACAAGAGAGATGCTCTCCGAATATGAACTAAAAGGAGAAGGCGCCTCGATCCTTGGCTTTGAGTTCGCACCCGATTCTCAGCAAGTATTTATGTATGGTTCAGAAAGTGTGGTCTGGGATCTGAATGCCCCGGATGAACCTTTGGCGGAGAGAGAATATACCGTTCATGCAGTCAGCCCTGATGCTAAAAAGACAGCAACTGTCGCAATGCCGGCTGAGGATCTTATATTGTCTATCTACAATGCGGAAACCGGAGAACAGATCGATCAATTTACAGGATGGTTCCCTCGAACGGATATCTATCTGCAGATGCTCTTCTCAAAAGATGGAGAGATGCTGTTCGTGCGCACAAATGAAGGGGTTTTCTTTGTAGACGTCGTAACTGCCGAGATCGTTCATCGTATTGAGCATGAATATACTTACGAAATGCAGTTATCGGGCGACGGGAGTCTGCTGGTAACTTTTTCTCAGTTTGATATCACGACCCGCTTGTGGGGTATCCCATAAGCGATGACGTAAATTGACCCATAAAAGGGAGTTGTGCAGCATAAGCGCACCGCTCCCTTTTTCTTTGAGAATTTACCCCAAACTTCGGTACAATACCTGCTATGGCAAAATTGATCACATTCGTCGGCGTCAGCGGCGTTGGCAAAACGACCCTCGCCAAAGCGCTGGCTGCTTCGGGCGATTTCGCAACCGGCTTCGAACAGCACGATACGCGTCCCTTTCAGCATCTTTGCGACAAAGACAAGCGCTACACCCTCCATAATCAAGTGGATTACTTCCTCCTGCGTGCGGAGCAAGAGCGCATTCTGCGTGCCGACCCTCTCCCCGCTCTGCTGGATGGCGGTTTGGATGTGGATTTCCACGGATTCGCGCGCCTCTTCCACACACGCGGCTATCTTGGCGATGCAGAGTATGATCTTTGCAAACGACTATACGAGCAATTGCGTGCCGCGCTTCCCATGCCCGAACTTGTTATCTATTTGACTGCGTCTGATGAAGTTGTGCGGCAGAGGCTGGCGAATAGAGATCGTGTCAATATAGCCACAGCGAAAGATGCGGGCTTGCTGAAAGAGTATTTTGAAGAGTGGTTGAATACTTTGCCGCGTAAAAAATTGCTAAGGTTAGATGTCTCAAATGTCGATGCGAGTTACAGCGATATTATTCTCGATCTTTTAACTAGATTGTAAAAGTCCCAGAGGGGCTTTTGCTCATTATCTCTAATGTTCACGTCAGGGCAATTATTGGTCAAAAACACAAATAAAATATTAAGACAAAAATGGTAATGTTAAGAGAAAAGAAAAGAACCGACAACTTAGAGGTAAAAAAATGAATACCCCCCGAACTGTCAAAGAAATTATCGAGCCGCAAATGGCTATGGAAGGCGCGGGCGTGCTGCTGCGCCGCTCCATCTCCCCGCAAGCATCCAATTTGCGTGATCCATTTCTGCTCTTCGATCATTTCGCTTTCAACACTCCCGCTGAGGGACCCATTACCGGCTTTCCCATGCACCCCCATCGCGGTATCGAAACCGTCACCTACATGCTCGAAGGCTCTGTTCATCATCGTGACAGCCTCGGCAATGCCGACCTGATCGGCCCCGGCGACATGCAGTGGATGACGGCTGGCGGCGGCATTTTGCACGAAGAAATGCCGCGTCGTGGAGAGAGCGGTAATATCTTTGGTTTTCAGCTTTGGGTTAATCTTCCATCCACCTTAAAATGGAGTCAACCGCGCTACCGTGGTGTTTCCGCAGAAGATATCCCGACTGTAGAAAAGGATGGGGCGATTATCCGTGTGATCGCGGGAGAAGTGGATGGGATACGGGGGCCCGTCACCGAAATCGCCGCTGACCCGATCTACCTTGACCTTAGGCTTGCTCCCGATACCCAATTCAGCTACCCGGTCCCCAGCGGACATACCGTCATCGCCTACGTTTTTGAAGGCAGCGGCCTCCTCGGCGCGGATGAAAGCCCTGTCAGCGCGACCAGCATGGTTTTCTTCAGCGATGGTGATGATTTCCAAGTCAAGACCACCGATTCTCCCGTCCGCTTGATGCTCATCGCAGGCGCACCTTTCAAAGAGCCGGCTGTGCCCTATGGCCCCTTTGTGATGAATACCCAAGCCGAAATCATGGAAGCCTTCAACGATTTGCAAAGGGGAACCTTTATCTGGAACGAGGCAGACCCTCGGTTTAAACAAGGATAGATTTTCCACTTTTGAATGAGAAAAGAGGGTGCGTCGCACCAAAACGATGAGAATCTGCCCCTCGATAGGCAAAATGCTTGTCAATTAGCATCTTTTCATCGAAGTTGGTGCGACGCACGCCCGCCCAAGCAAAAGTCATAAAGGAGCCAAAATGCCCAATATCACCACCATCCATTACGGCGAGCGGATCGGCAAAGAAGGCAAAATTCGGCTAGGCTGCTCGGCTGTCATCTTCGACGAGACCAAGCAAAAAGTGTTGCTTACGCAACGAGCGGATAACGGGCAATGGTGCCTCCCAAGCGGTGGTGTAGACCCAGGCGAAACAGTTGAAGAGACCTGCGTCCGCGAGGTTTACGAGGAAACAGGCCTAAATGTCCGCGTGACTCGCTTCGTCGGCGTTTATAGTGACCCGCATCGAATGGTCGAATATCCGGACGGAAACAAAGTCCACGTCGTCGCTTTATCCTTTGAAGCAGAAATTATTGGTGGGGAGCTGGGGCTAAGTGATGAAACCACCGACTTTGACTACTTCACACCTGAAGAAATGGAAAAATTGGATATGCTGCTCAATCATAAAGAACGCATTTTGGATGCATACAAAAATTTAATCGTACCTGTTATTAAATAGTTTTTTAGGAGAAATGACTTTATGCAAAAAAGAACGTTGCGATCGATCCTGATCGCCATTGTCGTCGCTATTAGCCTATATCAGTTTTTCGATGGAAATGAGAACGTTGAGCCAGTGATATCAGAGAGTCAGCCAGCTGAGACGAATACCGCTCTAGCACTTCCTGAAGAGCTTTCCGGAGCAGAAGAAAAGCCGATTGAAGCAACCCTGCTTCCTACAGAGTCTACTCCGATGGCGTATCTAGAAGAGGCAACTGGCGATTTCGATTTCTATGTGATGGCATTGTCCTGGTCGCCAGATTATTGCGCCTCGAATGGAAGTAATGATCCCCAACAATGTTCCATCGGCAAAAAACTGGACTTTGTTCTGCATGGTTTATGGCCCCAATATGAGAGCGGCTATCCCAGCTATTGCTCAACCGAAAGCATGGATTATGATCTGATCGACGAGTATTGGGGTTTATACCCCAGTGAAAAACTCTTCGACCATGAATGGGAGAAGCACGGAACCTGCACGGGGCTAACGCCCGAAGGTTATTTGCTCTGGAGCCAGGAACTAAAAGAAGGCTTGGAGATTCCCGCTGCCTTTGACTCGCCCTTAGAGCCATTTCGTACAGACGCAGAAGAATTGAAAGAAGCCTTTATTGAAACCAATCCAGAGTTTAGTGAAGATTCTTTCGCTGTTTATTGCTCTGATTCAGGACGTTTCCTAAAAGAGATATTTGTTTGCTACGAAAAAGATGGAGACCCTCGCGCTTGCAGTGGGGAGTTGCTCAAGAAGGCCTCAAAAAGCTGTGGGCAACCAGACTTTTTAGTAAGAAATACCCGCTAAATAAAAATGCGAGGGCTTCAAGCCCTCGCACGCTTTACTCTGGTAATTCATCCAGCATTTGCTGCATCTGCTGTCGGTATTTTTGAAAAGCCTCTCGCCCCGCATCTGTTAAACGAAGCATGGTGTTGGGGCGTTTTCCTTTAAAGGTCTTAACAACTACAATATAGGTTGCCTTTTCCAACTTGCTCATATGCGTTGAGAGATTGCCCCAGGTCATCCCTGTTTGTGTCATCAGGAAGGTGAAATCCGCACTCTCGAGGACATAGAGCAAAGCCATCAGCTTGAGCCGTGCTGGTTCGTGGATAAGGCGGTCTATATCATTCATGGGGTGTATTTCTGGTGTGCTCACACGTTTCCCTGCACATGTGGATACGTCTTCAAGAAGCGCACGAGATACCAGATGCCCACAATCACAACCAAAGAAGCTGGAAGAGCAAAGAAAAGATAATCCAAATCGATCCCGTAGCTAGCGTAGAGCCAGCGATCAAGGGGCACAGGTAGGGCATACATCAATCCAATAAAATAGAGACGCTCAAAATCCATAAAGTATGCCATCAACCCAAAAACGATCACCATATTACCAGCATAAATCAATGGGAAAATGTTATTCAGAGAAAAATCTGTCTCAATGCTTCCGCTGTTTACGCCCTCAAAAAGCCAATACGCAGCCAAGCCAACAGCAAAGGAAAGAAAAAGAATAAGCCTAAGATTTTTCTGTTTCTTCTGACGTGTTGCGCCAAACTTAACGTGCCCCATACGCGGGACTGTGATGAATTTTTTCCCGGCAAAGAAAGCTGCCATCACGATCAGCATTAGCCCAATATAGACTCCCATTGACTGTCCCTCACTCAAGGCTGTTTTATCGAGAAGAGCGCTAATGCCCATCAACGCCAGTAATAGCCCTAAATAAATATCCCAAAGACCATCATCAAAAAAAGTCTTCCAAGCCTTTTTTTCCAATGCCTTCAAGTCCATATTCTCTTCCATAAGTGTACCTCCTTTTACAAAGTACTTTGTTGTGCAAAGTTAATCTTAGTATACAAATATAGAACATCCTTGTCAAGCAGGATTTGACAAGATAGACTATAGAAAAAACTAAGAAGCTGTCTGAAAAGTATTTGACTATCGGTCAAGAGTTTGAGATATTCAGCGGTTATGCAGACCAAAAGAATATACCCAACAGACCTGACCGATAGCCAATGGGATCTTATCAAAGAAATGCTTCCTGAGGCAAGACCCGGTGGCCGTCCACGAACATTAGAGATGCGAGCTGTTGTCAATGCCATTCTTTATCTAGTTGTGAGCGGTGCCCAATGGCGTATGTTGCCCAAAGAATACCCAAAATGGAAAAGTGTCTACCATTATTTCTGTGAATGGAGAAGAAACAGGCTTTGGCAACGCATTCACGATACATTGCGTGCTCGTACAAGAGAGAAAGCTGGGCGACATAAACATCCTAGTGCAGGCTGCATTGATAGCCAGAGCGTTAAAATGACTTTGGTATCTGGCGCTCGCGGTTATGATGGCGGAAAACGAATTACTGGTAGAAAACGTCATCTTCTCGTAGACACTCTTGGTTTGATGCTCGGGGTTGAAGTAACACCCGCTTCAGTATCAGACCCAGCAGGAGCCAAGCAACTTTTTCTAGGCTTAGGTGGTTTCTGCAAGGGTTTGCGTAAGGTCTGGGCAGACGGAACTTATCGAGGTCATTTGTTAGACTGGGTCTCTAAACGCTTTCGTTTCCGCGTTGAACCTGTAGTGCGACCGAAAGAGCAAAAAGGCTTTGCTGTATTACCCAGGCGTTGGGTTGTAGAAAGAACCTTTGCCTGGATTGATGCAAATCGCCGCTTGAGTAAAGATTATGAAGTGCTCACAGACACTAGCGTTACCATGATTTACATCGCTATGACACGACTTTTGCTTCGCAGACTGGCTACAATTTGACTTTTCAGACAGTTTCTAAGGATAAAAATGGATAATTCAACTCTTAACCTGATTCATGCGCACGGCTCCGTGCGCCGCTACAAACCCGACCCTGTGCCTGCTTCCCTTATAGAGAGAATTGTTGCCGCCGGGCAGCGTGCCTCCACCTCGTCAAATATGCAGACCTTCAGTGTCGTTGCGGTTACTGATGCTGAAAACCGCGCTGCGCTTGCCGAGTTATGTGGTGGACAAAAACATATTATTCAGGCACCGGTTTTTCTCACTTGGTGCGCCGACCGTTATCGGCTGGAGCGTGTCTGTCAGATGCGCGGCTATGCCCATAATGCCGAAACCGTTGAGAATTTCCTCGTCGCGGCTGTGGACGCGGCTATTGCAGCGCAGAACGCCGCCCTTGCCGCCGAATCGTTGGGGCTGGGCATCTGCTATATAGGCAGTATCAGAAATAATTCCGCGCGCGTGATCGAATTGCTTAATTTACCGGAGCATGTTTTTCCTGTCAGTGGGATGACGATCGGTTATCCGGAACAGCCTCCACGTATCCGTCCGCGTTTGTCACAAGAAGCAATTTTGCATTGGGAAGAATATGAACAGGATCAAGATGCGGCATTATATGCCTATGACAAAGCCATGATCGAGACAGGCATCTATAACGGACGTCAGGTGGATGTGCCGGGCAAAGAGGGCGAGATGGAAGAATACGGCTGGTTGGAACATACTGCGCGGCGTACTTCTGGGCTTGTTCGAGCGGAGATGCTCTCTGTTATCAAAAAACAGGGATTTGGGATGAAATAAAAATGACCGAGATCAGCCGTGTGAGCCGCTCTAAAGAAGAAGCCCGCCAAAACTACGATAAGATGAGTCGTTGGTATGATCTCTTTACTAGCAGCGAAAAGAAATTTACCGATGCGGGACTTCCCATGCTGAATGTACAAAGCGGGGAATCTGTTCTTGAGATTGGTTTTGGGACAGGGTACGCTCTTCTGGCTTTGGCGAAGGCCGCAAACCCAGCACTCGTTCATGGTATTGATTTATCCCCTGAGATGCGTATCGTTGCTGAAAAAAGATTAGCACGAGCTGGATTGAGTGAGCGCGCACTTCTGCAAACAGGAGATGCTTCTGAGTTGCCATATGAAAAGAATTTCTTCGACGCGATCTTTATCAGTTTTACGCTCGAGTTATTCGATACGCCGGAAATACCCCGCGTGCTAAACGAGTGTCGGCGTGTGCTCAAAGAGGGTGGCAGGCTGGGAGTGGTAGCTCTTGAAAAACAGGATAGCCGAGCTGTGCGCATCTATGAATGGTTCCATCAGAAAATGCCGAGCTTTGTAGATTGCCGCCCTATATACGCATCCGCTAGTCTCGAAGAGGCTGGGTTTTCTGTGGCGAAAAGAAAACTGCTAAAAATGTGGGGTTTGCCTGTTAGTATTCTCGTTGCAATAAAAAATCCCTGAAAATTCTCAGGGATTTTTTCGTCAAGGATGAACGCTCTTCGGCAGTCTGGCAACCTTAGCCACTTCAGAAAAACGGCTTTAGGCACATGACTTTGCGCCATCAGCTTTCGCTGATTTTACCTGTTCGGCATTCTGACTATCTGTCCATTCACTAGCAAAAGCAATGGCGAAGATGCCAGATTTTGCGTCCCAAACTTTCATTTGGGTTACCTTTTCGGCGGCCTTGTTTCGTAATCTTTTGATTTTAGATCCAAGACTCTGCTTTACAAACTTTCGTTTGAATCGCTTTTTCGGAGCGTTGCCCCTCAATTATTGCATTAAAAGCGCCCGATTTCAAGTAATTTTCTGTAGATTCTTTTCTATTTTCTATGACTTTTCGTATTTTGAGAAGGCACAGTGTACTCAAAGAGGGGGGTAGGTTGGGCGTTGTTGCCCTTGGAAAGGCTGACTGTCGCGCCGTACGCATTTATGAGTGGTTTCATCCTGCGTCTCCCCATTCTCGTCGATTGTCGTCCGATCTATGCGCGCGCAAATTTTGAAGAAGCGGATTTTAGAATTGAGCAGAGTAAAATTGTGAGAGTGTGGGGGTTGCCTGTTAGTATTCTTGTTGCAATAAAAGATCCCTGAAATTATTCAGAAATGACGTCACTAATCTAAAACGGTGAAATAAACCTCCAATATCGAGGTAGGGCTTGACAAAAATAGAACTTATGTTCTAAAATAGCAAGCATTGACCTATTCGACACAATAGGAGGTCGAAATGAATCGTTCTCGAACATATACAAAGAAACTGCTTGGCGGGCGCAAATTGGAACGCGGCGCAGCCTGGGGCATGATGATCATCTTTGCCCTGCTTGCCTTTGAAATTTTCAACTTTAGCTCCACTGATTTTGCCCTACGCGATGTCTTGGGCGAACTACGCTTTTTGGGTGTTCGCTGGGCAACGATTCTCGCCATTGCTTTTTGTGGGATCGACTTTGCGGGCGTTGCTCGTCTTTTCACGCCCGAACAAGGTGACGAAGAGCCAGCCGAAGTCTGGTATCTCTTTGGTGCCTGGATATTGGCAGCCCTAATGAATGCCATGCTTACGTGGTGGGGCGTTTCTGTCGCCATTTCCCAAAGCGGGCATGTTGGCAGCGCCATTGTCAGCTCAGATGTGATGACAAAAGTGATCCCAATCTTTGTAGCGGCTATGGTTTGGCTCATCCGTGTTCTAATTATTGGCACCTTCTCCATCGCCGGAGAACGTCTCTTTACACAAGATGTTCAAAAACGCGCTGTCAGGACTGCTACATCTAAGAACAAAAGTTTTACGCGCAATACCCGCACTCAGACTGCCGCGCGTACTACCTCAGCTTTCCGCTCTGTGCCTAAGTCTGCTTCTGCACAACGCTCGCAACAACCGACCTTTGCAGAACCAACCTACCACAACCTTTCCGCATCCAATGGTCGCCAGAAAAATGATGAGCGAGAACAACGCTTTTAGGAAATAAATTATGTCCGATTACTATGGGGATGAAGATGATTATCCCGAAGAGGAATATTGGGAGGCAGCCGATGAATCAGAAACAGGCAACGGTTGCCTCTCAATATTTTTCTTTCCTCCTCTTGTTGTTCTGATCAGCGGGATTTTTATGGCAATATTTTTATGGGGGATAAAAACACCGGCACAAGCGGACGGTGAACTTGCTGGCCCTTATGCAGAAGAATATGCCAACCACCCGGGCTTATCACCGTTATTCACCCCCGAAGTACAGTTTTGGGGAGATCAAATTATGCTCTGGGCATCCCAAACCGGGCTTGACCCGAACCTGATCGCAACCGTCATGCAGATAGAATCTTGCGGCGATCCGCGTGCTACATCCGGCGCAGGTGCAATGGGACTTTTTCAAGTGATGCCCTATCATTTTGAGAGTGGAGAGAATCCCTACTTGCCCGATACAAATGCCTTGCGTGGTTTGGGTTATCTTAAACAATCGTTGGGGTCCGCTAACGGAGATGCGCGTCTTGCATTTGCTGGCTATAACGGCGGGATCAGCGTTATAGCCAAAGCAGAGTCATCCTGGGCTGCAGAGACTGTCCGCTATGTATATTGGGGAAGTGGAATTTACGCAAACGCGTTGCAAGGTGCAACACGCAGTGACCGTCTGGACGAGTGGCTTGGTCATGGTGGGGCGAGTTTATGCGCGCAGGCAGCTACTCGTCAATGATCTTATTCTTCGTTTTCAGGGGGCAGGCAAAGATCTTTTGACTTGACAAAGGGTAAAGAAATAATAAACTCTGTGCCTTTGCCCTCTTCACTATTTACGTTAATTTTCCCCTTGTGGTTATTAATGATCCAATAGGCAATCGAGAGGCCAAGCCCAAACCCGGGAGTTTTTTGGCGTGTGCGGGATTTTTCGGTGCGGTAGAATCGCTCGAAAATATGAGGCAGATCTTCTGCGGGGATACCAGGTCCGGTATCGCGTATGACCAGCCGGGCATCTTCATCCACTTTTGCAAGGGAGAGAAAAACTTCTCCGCCTTCAGGCGTGTATTGGATGGCGTTTGAGATCAGATTCAGCAAAACCTGCTTGAGCCGATCCCGATCTCCTAAAACTTGAATTTGGTCGATCTCTGTAAGCCGAATGCTTAACTTTTCACCTGCCAAAATGTGCATTTCTTGAATGACTTCAAAGAGCAGGCTGTCGAGTTCAAGACAATCTTTTTGGAGGGGAAGTTTGCCGGTTTCTGCCTGTGCGAGCAGCAGCAGATCGCCGACAAGGCGAGTGAGACGATTGGATTCTTCATCGATGCTTGTGAGAATTTCATCATCGAGAGTGTTCATGCGCCGCATCAGATCAAGGTTGCCCTTGATAACGGTTAGCGGCGTGCGCAACTCATGGCTGACATCAGCAAGAAAACGTTCTTGCGAGGTGAAGATCGTTTCGAGACGTTCGAGCGTTTGATTGAAGGTGAGCACAAGTTGCCCAACTTCATCATTGGGGAGCTGTTTGTAGGGGATGCGGCGCGAGAGATCATCTGCGCGATTGATCTGCTCGGCCGTGGCAACGACAGTATCGAGGGGCGCCAATGATTTTTCGATAACAAGCCATGAACCGATGCCTGCAAGCATGACGGCGAAAATAACGCCCATAATGAGAATATATAGCAGGTCGTCGCGCACAGATTCGATCACTGCCAAACTGGATGCGACTTGCATCGTGCCTGCTGAACGCCCACCAACGCTGAGCGGCACGCTGAGAACGCGCATTGGGAAGCCGCGGTACTCTATGCTCCGAAAGTCTTTTTCTGTGGATGCCAACCCTCGTGTGTCTAGGGCTTCAGCGAATTCGCTGCGATCAAGCGATGCGGCGATCAGGCGTCCATCTCGATCCCAAACCTGAACATGAACATTGGTTGTCATATTTAAGGGCGGCAAGTGGAGAATAGTTAACTCCCCAACAGCATCTACGCGTGCAAACTCAAGGATTTCCTGGGCAGTATCATCGAGAAGTTGATCTACTTGTCCGATCAGTGTGACGTTGATAAGGGCGTAAACCGCCATACCAAAGAGCAATAAAACACCCCCCAAGAGCGTGGAATACAGTAAGGTTAGTCTGGCGCGTAGCATAAATGGTTTCTATAGTGATTTGAAAAAATGAGTGTCTATAAAACTCTCCCCCCGTTACGGGGGGAGAGGGGGAATTATGGTGTTTCGCGCATTACATAACCCACACCGCGCACGGTATGGATCAGCCGTAACTCGTCACCGGCTTCTAATTTTTGGCGTAAATAGCGAATATATACTTCAAGCACATTACTTTCGCCGCCAAAATCATACCCCCAAACACGGTCGAAGATCACTTCGCGCGTTAAGACCTGACGTGGGTGTCGCATGAAAAGATCGAGTAATTCATACTCTTTTGCCGTGAGCGAGATCATTCGATCAACGCGTGAAGCCTGTCGGGAACCGGTATCCAACTTTAGATCAAGAAACTCCAAAATCGGAATACGTTTGACCTGTGTGCGGCGCAGCAAAGCGCGAATACGCGCCAGTAACTCATCCAGATTGAAGGGCTTTACAAGATAATCATCTGCTCCCGCATCCAGACCTTGTACACGATCCTGGATGGTATCTTTAGCGGTTAGCATCACGATCGGCACCTCGCCGCCTGTTCTTAAACGGTGGCAAACCTCCAGTCCGTCCATGCCCGGCAGCATCCAATCCAGCACCACCAGATCGGGATGGTTATCACGTGCCATTAAAAGCCCGCTGCGCCCATCGGTCGCCGTATCCACCAAATAGCCTTCATAGGCAAGACCGCGCTGCAATAATTTCAAAATTGCGGGGTCATCTTCGATAATTAAAATTCGTTCGCTCATCGTTTTCTCCTGCTGAAAATATACCACACCCGCAGAATTTGCCGTTAGTGATTTCTTTGGTAGAATCATCCTATGCTCAAGCTGACCATGCCCAATATCCCGCGCAGTAAACGTGCTTTTGATTTTTTAGTGGCTTTTTTCGCGCTGATATTTTCTTCGCCCATTTTGCTGATCGTGGCCCTCCTCGTACGCATTTTTCATGGGGCGCCGCTTCTCTTTAAACAGCAGCGACCGGGTTATAAAGGGACGCCTTTCTTTATCTATAAATTCAGGACGATGACAAATCGCACCGCTCCTGATGGAAACCTGCTACCGGACGCCGAGCGTTTAACCCCTTTTGGACGTTTTCTACGTGCCACCAGCCTCGACGAGTTGCCCGAACTCTTCAACATCTTACGCGGTGAAATGAGCTTGGTCGGACCCCGCCCATTACTGATGCAATACCTTCCCCTATACAACGCTGAGCAAATGCGCCGCCACGATGCACTCCCCGGCATCACTGGCTGGGCGCAGATCAACGGACGTAACAACATCTCCTGGGATGAAAAATTCCGCCTGGATGTCTGGTATGTAGAACATTGGTCATTTGGCTTAGACCTGAAGATTTTATGGCAAACAGCCTGGAAGGTTTTCAAGCGCGAAGGTGTCAATATGGACGGGGAAGTGACGACGAAGTTCTTTAAAGGGAACGATAATTAGTCTGGTTTGTACGATATTCTTATAGGAATCTTTAGAGTTGCACTTTGTCCAGTTACACTGTCGTAAAACTTTGCCCAATATTGATTATCCCCTGTGAGATATGAAATAGATAAAGATGGGGTTGTATCTTCATAAAAAACATACATTTGTGATCTAACTTCACCCATAGGGGTGAAGGTTATTTTGCCTTTACTTATACCAAACACATCTCCCTCGATGGTGCAATAAATAGCAAAGTTGTTGTTTGGCCCTATCTTGTAGCTACCATCAGCAATAGGAGGTAAATTATACTGAATATTATTACTGCAAATAACGGTTAATATATTTCCTTTTTCAGTTTTAGTTTTTGTTATTGTGGAAATATTGGAACATGTTGATGTATTTTGATTTGATTCCCGAGCTGTTGATGTAGGTTTAGGTGTTGATGTAGGTTTAGGCGTTGATGTAGGTTTAGGCGTTGATGTAGGTTTAGGCGTTGATGTAGGCTTAGGCGTTGATGTAGGTTTAGGCGTTGATGTAGGCTTAGGCGTTGATGTAGGCTTAGGCGTTGATGTAGAAAAATTTTCACTTATCGAAATACTAGAAGTTAAAATGCTAGTTGTTGTGGTAGGCGGTCTAGATATTCCATTCAAATAAGACACGCCCAGAGAAGAAACCCCGAATATTATGAAGATGCCTGCTAGAATAAGTGTACGTCGTCAAAGCTTTCGGACAGTTTCTAATGGAGACTTTTCGCCACTCTGATTGGATTATACACCTGCCCTTTGCAGGTGCTGCTGGAGACGTAAAGCCAGCGTTTGTTCTTTG
>Ga0209249_1002621_pt1 | contig 14263 bp, 16 predicted proteins | sample SaaInlV_200m_DNA_4_FD_184653 | JGI IMG/M metagenome (GOLD analysis project Ga0209249, IMG submission 184653) | Marine microbial communities from expanding oxygen minimum zones in the Saanich Inlet - SI037_S3LV_200m_DNA (SPAdes) (version 2) | ecosystem: Environmental > Aquatic > Marine >...
TTGTCGGTCGCTCAGTCCCAGCCCCCATTTCAAGCGCAATATTTCTTTGATCTTTCTCATGGTCAGGTTCCTCTGTGTCATGTAGCCTCCTTTTAGTTTTTGGAGGGTAGCATGGCATAGTTTCTTTTATCTGACCAGCTTTGTTTTACGATCCCATTTGATGTCGTCCACCCATTCTGGGTTGACCAAAATAGTGGACGATTTGCTCCGGAATTAGTGGACGACATGCTCCGGAATCAGTGGACGGCATGCTCCGGAATCCGTGGACGATATGCTCCGGATTTTGCAATGAGCAGCATGGCTGCGCCGAAGAAAAGCATCACGAGTCCTTGAAGGATTAGCGTTGTACGCATCCATGCGGGCAGAGGCTTTTCGCGGAGCGGATCAATGCCCGGCTGGCGGGCTTGAAGTACCCAGAGTATCGTCAAGGCGATGGGCACGCTGATATAGATAAATAACCAAACCCACGTTCCCGCCAGGGTGATAAAAACGAGGCTGTCGAAATGAAAACGATCCAAGTGGAGCAGGGTGACAATGGAGGTCAAAATTGTGAAAGCGAGCACCCCCGGTACAGCCGTGCGCGCTTTTGCCCAAATTTTCTCACGGGCGGAGAGAAATTCGAGCAGGAAACTGGCGAGATATCCCGCCCCGAGAAAGGCTGCGGTCATGGGCGGGTTGATCGTCCACGAGAAGTAGACGTCTGTTTTTTCAGAGAGGAAATAAAGAGAGAGACCAACCGATAAGACGAGAAAACTGGCAACGTACAGAATGATCCGAATCCCTGCTGTGGTTTTCTTTAGCTTTGCGTTATTCATGTCGAAAATCCTTTTCTACCGATAAAAATAAAAATTTCTTGTAAACGCTTCTGCACTATATAGAGAAACGTTCAGTCCCCCTGCCCCTCGCTTCTGCTTCGACAAGCTCAGCACAGCGGCTGGGGCGTCCTCCCAAATGCTTCGCATTTAGGGGGATGGCAAAAGGATGTCTTTACCAATCCATCCTTTTGCCATCCTGAAAGAATCCGCCTTGGGGACCATCGTCAGGCAAGGTGGCTGCCCAAACGAGTCCGCGTGCGCCTTCTTCCAAGCCAAGGGGTGCGCCTGCGCCGCCCATGTCGGTTTTGACCCAGCCCGGGTGAACAGAGTTGATGAGGATATTTTTACCCTTCACCGCATCCGCGAGCATGAGGGTGATGCCGTTCAGGGCAAGTTTGGTCAATCTGTAGGCGGGGGTGTAGTTGCTGAAATTGCTAATGGCACCCAACTGCGAAGAGACGTTGACAATGCGTCCGTAATTTTTCTCAAGCATCATTGGCAAAAAGGCGCGAATCAACATCAACGGGGCGAAGGTGTTAGTCTCGAACATGGTACGCAGTTTCTCTTCGGGGAGGTTGAGAATACCATCGGTGCGATCGAGCAGGATGCCGGCGTTATTGATGAGGGCATCAAGGCGACCGAACTCTGCGTCCACGTGGTCTTTTAACGCCGAGATGCTTTTCGCCGAGGTAACGTCCAGTTGGTGGAATCGCACGCCCAAATCACGAGCGACGCGTTCTCCCTCATCCGCATTGCGGCTGGTCAGGATAACTTCGTAATCCAATGCTTTCATCTGCTTCGCGGTTTCCAATCCGATCCCACGATTTGCGCCAGTAATTAGTACGTTTTTTTTCATTTTTTCTCTTTCTTAGGGGCATTCAATGATATAGCTTGCCTGGGCTTCGATCTCGTTGGGTCTGATAACAACCAGTTTTATCGTGTAAGTGCCTTCGGCAACCGGCGGGATAAAGCTATCGGCAACGGTTTTTGTGCCTGCTTCTATAAAACTGGTAGAGCGATTGGAAATGATACCGCTTTGCTCGCTCTCAAAATGCCACGAGACAATGCCAGGACCATTCGCTTCAATAGTGCCCTGCAAATTAAGCGGCTGGATAGGCCCCAGGCAACCAGGGGCTGAGATCGTTTCAGGATTTTGAACGGTTAGATCGGTGGCAAAAGCTTGCGATTGATCGAGGACAGGGATACTGCCCAAATTGCCACTCGCTTCGGTAACATCCGCCGAAACCCAGCAATTGGTCTCGAGACCATCATCGAGGGTCACATACCACCACGAGGAAGTCAGGTTACGCCCGAGCAGGGTGGCATATTGGTTTTCGAGCAACGACCCGACTATAGCCCATTCCACCCCAAAACCAAAACGGCAATTGATGCTGATATCCTTTGGCAGCACAATGGGAAAGCTGGGCGTGGCTGTAGCAGTGGGAGAGGGTGTCTCGCTCGGGAGCGGAGTTTCAGAGGGCACAGGCGTCAACGTAGCGGTCGGTAACACCATCTTCGTTATTGTAGGGATCGGGGTCTCCGTCGGTTTTGAATTTGCCGAGAAATCGCATGAAACTAAAAGGAGCATCATGAGCAGGAAAACAAAGCTATTTCGTATTTTCATAGTCTTTCCTTTTAAACAATTCTTTTTTTAGTGATAGAAAGTGATGCTGATTTTACCTCGTAAAAAGAAAAAGCGACTCGGCTACGAGTCGCTTTTTCTCCAAATAATGCTATACAAAACTCATGGGCATTCGATCTTATAGCCTGATTCTGCCACTTTCCCGTTTGGCGTGGTAACGACTAATTTGACCCAATACGTTCCTACCACAAGTGTAGGGCCAAAGCTATCCGAAGCATTCTTGGTACCAAAACCATCAAAGGTCTTCGTATGAGACGCCAAAGCGCCGCTCTGTTCGGTATCAAAATGCCAATCAACCGTAGTGGGGCCATTGGTTTCAATGCTGCCTTTAAGCTCCAGCGCTGGAATAGGTCCTATACAGCCAGCAACAGAGATATTCTGCGGTTTCTCAATATTCACCTTGATCACCGAAGCCGTAGATTGCGAGATCACCGGCAAACTAGCCAGATTACCAGCCGTATCGGTTACGCTGGCTGCCACCCAACATCTCGTAGTATTGGGCAATTGAACACGCCACCAGGTGGATGAAGAATTTCTCCCGATGACCGTAGCAGGTTGGCCTTTCACCAATGCCCCGATCGCCAGCCATTCTGTGCCGTAGCCAAAACGACAATTCACATTCAAATCTTTCGGCCAGGCTATTGGCACGGTCGGTGTAAATGTTACCGTCGGGAGAGGGATATTTGTGGGTGGGGGTGGAGATGTTGCTGAGGGAAGCGGAGGCGCAATATCTTCAGGTGGCGGAAGGGGGGCATTCGCCGATGGAGGCAAAGGGGCTACAACCTCGGTCGCGGTCGGCACAGGCGGCGCATCCGTAGGCAGATTGCATGAAGATAGAAAGAGCATCAACAAAAGTATTGCAGACAAGAGCCGAGTTCTCATAAGATTTCCTTTTTCTACTACAATCTCAAAAAATCGTACGCATCTAAAACCATCTTAGCGATAATAAGATCAAAATACAATAGGGCGCAGGGTTTAGAAAAACAGCAAAAGTCTACGATCATGAACGACCCTTCGCGTTATAATTTACCTATCTTCACACAAAGGAGTTCTAATGTTAAAAGTTGGCTATATTGGACTAGGACTGATGGGCAAGCCCATGGCACGCAATATTCTCAAAGCGGGATTTCCGCTCGTCGTGCATAACCGCAGCCGCGCCGCAGTGGACGAGTTAGTCGCCGAGGGAGCGACTGCCGCGTGGACGCCTGCTGAGGTCGCCGCGCAGGTAGACATCGTCATCACCAACCTGCCCGACTCTCCCGATGTGGAGCATATTGCGCTGGGCGCCGATGGCATCATCGAAGGTGCCCACGAAGGTTTGATCTTCATCGACAACTCGACCATCAAACCCGCCACCGCGCGCAAAATAGCAGAAGGCTTGGCTGAAAAAGGTATTTTCGCCCTCGATGCCCCCGTCAGCGGCGGAGATATCGGTGCGATCAATGGCACACTCACCATCATGCTCGGTGGAGAAGAATCTGCGCTAAACAAAGCGATGCCTGTCCTCGAGGCAATGGGCAAAAGCATCACGCTGGTCGGTGATGCAGGTGCAGGGCAAATTGCGAAGGTCTGCAACCAGATCATGGTCGCCGCCCAAATGGTCGGCATGGCAGAATTGCTCATCGTCGCCCAAAAAGCGGGCGCAGACCCGCAAAAAGTTGTGCAGGCAATCAAAGGCGGTGCTGCCCAATGCTGGGCGCTCGATATCAAGCCCCCGCGTCTCTTCAACGGCAATCGTCAGCCCGGCTTCAAAGCCTATATGCAGGCAAAGGATTTGAATATCGTGCTCGATACGGCGCGCGAATATGGCGTTCCCGTCCCCGGCACAGCCGCAAATACGCAACTCTTCAGCGCAATGCTCGAAATGGGCATGGGCGATCTGGATAACTCGGCAGTACTTGGCGTTATAGAAGCGCTGGCTGGGGAAGAACTAAAAACAAAATAATATTACGTAGGGGCGGGTCTGAGATCCGCCCCTACCCATATAATGAAAAACAATCTTCGCGACTACCTCTTCATCATCATCGGTGCCTTCATCCAAGCCGTTGGATTGCGACTCTTCTTCATCCCTGCCAACCTTGCCAGCGGTGGCGTGAGCGGTGTGGCACAGCTCATCAACTACGTCATAGGTTGGCAGATCGGCTTGATGGTCTTGGTTGGCAACATCCCGCTCTTTTTGCTGGGCTGGCGCTATTTGGGCGGAACCAAGTTCATCGTCCGCACGGCGCTAGCTGTGGTCACCTTTTCATTCTTCACCGACCTGCTCGTCCACTTTCTGCCCGCCGAGGGCATCACCGACGACATCCTGCTCAACTCGCTTTACGGCGCGCTGGTCAGCGGGATCGGTTTCGGCATCGTCTATCGCGGGCAAGGCACGAGCGGCGGAAGCGATATTCTAGCGCGCATCCTGAACCGCTCACGCGGCGTGCCCATATCGCAGTCCTACATGATCGTCGATACCGCCGTCATCCTTGCGGCTGGTTTCATCTTCGGCTGGAAAGAAGCGCTTTATGCGCTGATCGCGCTCTATGTCAGCGGCATTGTCACCGAGACTGCCGCGCAGGGCATGAGCGTGGTGCGCACGGCGCTCATCATCACCTCCCAGCCCGAAGCCGTCTCGCAAGAAATTTTCAACATCCTTGATCGCGGCGTGACCCTGCTGCACGGCAAAGGTGCCTACACTGGCGCAGAACGCACAGTGCTCTACTGCGTCGTGACGCGCACTGAAACCATGCGCCTGAAACATATCGTCCACGAAGCCGATGAAGATGCCTTCATGGTCATTGGGCAGGCGCACGAGGCTCTTGGCGAGGGCTTTACGCCACTCGATAAAGAGTAAGGGCGGGGTCACCCCGCCCCTACAGGTAAACAATATGCTCCCAAACTTTCTCATCATCGGCTCGCAAAAAGCGGGGACAACCTCCCTCTACCACATCCTGAAAGAACATCCGCAGATCTACATGCCGGATACAAAGGAGATCAACTTCTTCTTTAGGGATGACGAATACGCGCATGGCCCCGAGCAGTATGAGGCACATTTTGCGGATGCCGCGAATCAGCTTGCTCGGGGAGAAGCCTCCCCGGGCTATATCTGCCACCCCGAAGCGCCTGCCCGCATCCACGCTTTGTTGCCGGACGTGAAACTCATCCTGACCGTGCGTGATCCGATCAAACGCGCCATCTCCCAATACTGGGACAACCGCCGTCATCTCAACGAACCGCTGACTTTCGCTCAAACCCTCGATGCCTATCTCAGCGACGATTACAAACTGGGCAAAGTCGGCTACTTCAGCCGTGGCGTTTACATGCGCTATATTCGACGTTATCTCGAATATTTTCCACGCGAGAATTTGCTCATCCTGCCCTTTGAAGAGATGCTCACAGATGCCGAAGCTTTCTACAAACGCATCTTCACCTTCCTCGGCGTGGATGAAGATTTCGTCAGTGAAGATTTCGATGAAGCCTTCAATCCCACCGAAGTTTGGAAAAACCCCTTCTACCAAATGCTCATTCGCAGACCACGCTACCAAAAGCGTGTCCCCGCCAAGTTGCGCAGGCTCTTCTACTGGGGCAGTAAGATGCGCTTTTCCGCACCGTCAATTGATGAAGAAAGCCGAAACAAACTGGTTGAGTTCTACAAACCTTGGAACGATGATCTACGTGAGTTTTTAGGGAAAGAATTATCAGAGTGGACGTAATGGAGTGCGCACATGCCTTATGTGAATATAAAAATAACCAAAGAGGGCGCTACATCGGCACAAAAAGCTGAACTGATCAAAGGCGTAACGGAGCTACTCAGCAAAGTTTTGGGGAAGAACCCCGCAACGACGGTGGTCGTTATTGACGAGGTTGAAAACGATAACTGGGGCATTGGGGGCGAAACTGTCACGATACGCCGTCAGCAGGGGCAGTGAGGCGCTTTTTCTGGGGTTGAAGAATTTCTCGTTACAGGGAAGCAAGCCCAAAAGGAGAATGACGCGGAAATCTCTCCAATCTAGAAATTTCCTTGACCCTGCGTGCAATCTGCATTAGAATATCGTCCGCTAACGCCTTCGTAGCTCAGTGGATTAGAGCGCTTGCTTGCGGAGCAATAGGTCGCAGGTTCGAGTCCTGCCGAGGGCACTAAAAAGAAGCGGGAAATCTCCGCTTCTTTTTTTATATCGGGATGGGATAATGACAAAAAAACAAATTCTACTAACCAATGATGATGGCATCCGTTCTCCAGGATTATGGGCGGCGGCCGAGGCACTTTCTGCTATCGGCTATGTGACTGTCGCTGCCCCGCGCGAACAATCATCGGGGATGGGGCGTTCAATGCCAGTTACTTCAGATGGCATTATTAAAAAGGAAAGTGTACAGGTCAATGGGCAGGAGTGGCTCGTTTATGCGGTAGGCGGTAGCCCCGCGCAAGCTGTACAGCACGGCATCCTTGAGATCATGCCGCAATACCCCGATTTGGTCGTTTCTGGCATTAATTATGGGGAAAATCTCGGTTTTGGAGTCAGTGTCTCGGGGACAGTTGGTGCAGCGATGGAGGCAGTGTCTTTAGGCATCCCCGCGCTGGCGATCTCGCTGGAAACCGACAAGGAAGATCACTTGTCTTATTCTAACGATGTTGATTTTTCAAGTGCGGCATATTTTGCCGCGCTTTTTGCCAGAAAATTACTTGAGAAGGATTTCCCCGCACAAGCAAATTTGCTCAAAGTGGATGTGCCGCGTGGAGCAACGCCGCAAACAATTTGGCATACGACACAGCTAAGCCTTAACCCTTATTATCGCCCTGTTGTAAAAGAGAAGCGCGATTGGAGCCAGCCGGAACATATGGATTATGAAGTAGCTCCTGTTGACAAAGAAGAATCTCATACGAGTGATGTATACACTTTACACAAGAAAAAAGAAGTAACTGTTACGCCCCTCACACTGGATTTCACCGCACGGGTTAATTTAAAAAACTTCGATACTTTTTTACGAGAGTAGCGCCCCCAAACTTAAACAGCAGAGCCGTTCAAATGAACGGCTCTTTTAATTATTACTCGAGCATACTTTAGATGAAAAACCACAAGACCAGGTAGTGTCCTATAGCAGCACCCCAGAGCCAGGTATCAATACGGTCAAAGACACCACCGTGCCCGGGGAAGATATGGCTTGAATCTTTAATGCCTGCCTGTCTTTTTATCATGCTCTCGCCCAGATCGCCGAGCGTAGTTAGTGCGGCCATTACGAAGCCAATTATCGCACCATCAAGCAGGCTAACTGGAATCTCGTTCCGCCAAAGCCATGCAAAAAGAACACCGGCTAATGTGCCAAAAAGAACACCGCCCCAGTAACCTTCCCATGTTTTCTTGGGACTCAGGCGGGGAGAGAGTTTGTTTTTACCAAAATTCTTGCCGATCAGATATGCGCCTGAATCTGCGAACCAGACGCAGGGAAGCACAAGCACAAACCACCACATGCCTCCTGGTAATTCATATAATTTGACAAGATATGAGCCGATCCACCCCAGATAGGTGAGGCCTGCTACCGTTATGGCAAAATCTCCTGCGGCTTCATCACGTCCTCGTTCAAAGGCGATAAGGTGAAGCGCCATTGCCAAAAAGATCAGCGCGGTAAAAACCGCCCCTTCATAATCTGGATAATTCGTCCGTGTAAAGAGAATGACCAATACGCCGCTAACTATCAACGTTCGCGCGGGCTTAAATTTTGCCGCGCGCATCAGGTTACTATATTCCCAGGCTGCGTAGCTCAAGAAAAATGCCATTAGTAACCAGAAAAAAACACCCCCAAAGATTATTGCCGGAATACCAATAGCAGCAAGGACAAGGGCAGTACCCATTCGTTTTAGCATAATTTACTCATAGAATTTTTCTGCAATCCCCCCAAAACGGCGATCGCGTTGGGCATAAGTTTCGAGAGCTTTGGCATATTCTTCACTCCCAAAATCGGGCCAATAGGTTGGAGTAACATACCACTCAGAATAAGCACTTTGCCAGATGAGGAAATTGCTTGTACGTAACTCTCCGGATGTGCGAATAATAAGGTCTGGGTCTGGGATGCCAGCAGTGAAAAGATAGCTTTCCATCATCTCAATATTTACATCGTCCGCAGAAACACCATCTCGAATAATATTTTGAATAGCGTAAATAATCTCGTCTCGCCCGCCATAGTTAAAGGCGATGTTAAGGATCAGACGCTCATTATTTTTCGTCAGTTCAACTGCACTGAGTACTTTTTTGCGAAGCTTTGATGCAAGTTTTTCGAGACGTCCGAGATGGCGTAATTGAACACCCTCTTCATTTAATTCGTTCAATTCTCGATCGATCACATCTTCGACTATGTGCATGAGCCCCTGCACTTCTGCGGGCGGGCGTCGCCAATTTTCAGTAGAAAAGGCGTAGATCGTAAGGTATTTAACGCCAAACTCAACACTCGCACGGATAATGCGCCGCAAGTTCTCTGTTCCAGCACGATGGCCAGCAAGACGGGGTAATCCGCGCGATAATGCCCAGCGACCGTTGCCATCCATGATGATGGCAACGTGCTGAGGCGTCTTTTCGGGCGGGATGTTCAGCGTTTCGCCCATATTTTTTTTATACTTCTAAGATTTCAGCTTCTTTGGATTCGCATAAAGCATCAATCTTTTCAGTGAAAGAGTCGGTTTCTTTTTGAAGATCTTTTTCGCCCCGTTCTTTGTCGTCTTCTGAGATCATTTTTTCGTTTTCGTAGTCGCGCAGATCACGCATCAGGTCACGGCGAATATTGCGGACAGCCACACGTGCTTCTTCGGCGCGATTTTTAACGACTTTAACCAGATCTTTGCGGCGATCTTCTGTTAACGGTGGCAAGTTAAGGCGCACGACGCGTCCGTCGTTATTGGGGGTTAGCCCAAGATCGGAGGCGAGTATCCCGCGTTCGATTTCTTTTAGTGTTGAAGGGTCGAAGGGTTTGATAAGGAGTGAGCGCGGTTCGGGAACGCTGATCGAAGCTAATTGCTGCAAAGGGGTTGAAACGTCGTAGTAGATGACTTGAATATTTTCAACCAATGCGGGGGCTGCTCGCCCGGTGCGAATGCGTGAAAAGTCGCCTTCTAATGCCTGAATTGCGCCCTGCATACGGTTTTTGGCGTCTGTATTGATGTCGTTAAGCACATCGGCCTCCTATTTATTTGTTGAATAGACCAAATACAAGGATACCCCAAAACAATAAAAAACGCCACGCTGGCTAGGCGTGGCGGGGTTTTCTTCAAGAAAGAATGGGGGTTAGTTAGACACAATTGTGCCAACGTGTTCACCCATCAGGGCGGCTTCGAGGGCATCCTTGTCCCAAAGGTTAAGTACTAGAATGGGCATTTCGTTATCCATACAAAGCGAGATCGCGGTACTGTCCATTACGTTCAGGCGGCGATTGAGCACATCAATATAGCTCAAGCGATCAAACTTTACAGCATTGGGGTTACGTTTGGGATCGGAATCATAAACGCCGTCTACTTTTGTGGCTTTGATAAGAACTTCAGCACCAATTTCCATGGCTCGTAAAGCAGCAGCTGTGTCTGTTGAGAAGTAAGGATTACCTGTACCTGCACCGAGGATGACAACCCGACCTTTTTCCAGATGGCGGATCGCACGCCGACGGATATAGGGTTCCGCTATGGTGCGCATTTCGAGCGCCGTTTGGACGCGGGTGATGACACCATCGCGTTCGAGGGCATCCATGAGCGCCATTGCGTTCATGACCGTTGCTAACATACCCATATAATCGGCTGTGGCACGATCCATGCCGCGATCTAAGCCCTGTTTGCCGCGCCAAAGATTGCCTGCCCCGATCACAACGACTACTTCGATGCCTAACTCGTAGACATCTTTGATCTGACGGGCAATCGCTTCTGCTTCAGAAACATCAATCCCGTAGCCAGAAGGGGATGCTAATGCCTCGCCACTTAATTTCAACAGTACTCGCTTATATTTTGGTTTGCGCATTTTTGCTCCTCTTGAATTAGAAAAAAGGTCAACCAAATGGTTGACCTTTTTTTTTGAAATTTAGTCAGCGAGATGTTCGCCAAGTTCCCAACGCTGGAAACGACGAATAACGATATTTTCGCCAAGAGAACCGACGTTCTCCAAGATGATGTCTTTAACCGTGAGGCTATCATCGCGGATATATTTTTGCTGCAGCAAGCAAACTTCTTCTTTATACTTTCGCAATCTGCCTTCTACGATTTTTTCAATGATATTCTCTGGCTTACCTTCTTCAATGGAACGCTTGCGGGCAATTTCAGCTTCGTGCTCAAGAACATCTGCGGGAATGCTGTCTTCGTCAACAAAAAGCGGTGAAGCGGCTGCGATCTGTAAAGCGATCTCATGTGCCAATTTGCGGAAAGTCTCGCCACGGGCAACGAAATCTGTTTCGCAGTTAATTTCGATCATCACGCCCACACGGCCGTCGCCGTGTGAGTAAAGCTCAACAACGCCATCGGAAGCATCGCGGTCAGCGCGTTTGGCAGCTTTTGCCATACCTTTTTTACGCAGGTAGTCAACGGCTTTTTTATAATCGCCTTCTGCTTCTTGAAGTGCTTTACGGCATTCGAGAATACCTACGCCGGTTGTTGCACGCAGTTCTCGGATCATTTCGGTTGTAATTTCCATAGTTCCTCTAGGTTATCTTTTAAAATTATTTTGCATCGTCTTCAGAAGTGGTTTCTTCAACTGCCGGAGCAGCTTCTTCTTCTACTTTTGCTTCTTCTGCTTTTACTTCTTCTACTTTTGTTTCTTTAGCTTTGGCTTCAGGTTTCTCTTCTTCTGTCTTGCTTTCTTCTTCAACGGTCTCACGCTCTGCATTCATTTTCTCGAGCGTGGCCGCGCCGAGCAATTCTTCATCACTCAATGCCGGGGTATCGGCTTTAACCGAGTCGGCAGCTTTGCGCGGTTTCGATTTTTGGGGCATCGCTTCAGCGTTCGCTTTGGCTTCTTCTTCCTCTTCTGCTCGCGCAGATTTGCCTTCAAGAACGGCGTTCGCCATTGTGCCAAGAATCAATTTGATCGCGCGGATCGCATCGTCGTTCGAGGGGATCACATAGTCAATATAGCGCGGATCGTAATTCGTATCTGCCATCGCGATGACCGGGATCTTGAGAAGATTGGCTTCGTGAATGGCGGCTTGTTCGCGACCAATGTCGACAACAAAGAGAAGTTGCGGGATACGTTTCATTGTCAGCAAACCGGAAAGACGATGGTGCAAACGGTCAATTTGACGTTGGATCATCAAGCCTTCTTTTTTGGTTAGCAGCTCAACTTCTCCGCTTGCCTGCATATTTTCGAGGCGTTCCAACTCTTCGATGCGTTTCGAGATGGTGGGCCAATTTGTGAGAGAGCCACCAAGCCAACGCTCGTTGACGTAGGGCATGCCACAACGACTGGCTTCGTCGGCAACAGTTTGTTGTGCCTGACGTTTGGTGCCAACGAAGAGAATTTCACCGCCACTAGAAACGGTTTTGCTAATAATGCCATAAACTTCATTGATGGCTTTCACCGTCTGTTGCAAATCAATGATATGGATACCATTGCGTTCGGTGAAGATGTAGGGTTTCATTCTCGGGTTCCAGCGATTGGTGCGGTGCCCGAAGTGGACGCCACTTTCGAGAAGGGCTTTCATAGAAATAACTGCCATGAGGGGATAACTCCTTTGCGTTTTTCCTCCGTCTCTTTCATCCTTACTCTGACCGCGTTCTTTTCGATCCGCGGCACGCAGAGCAAGTCCAGAGACGTGTGTGATATGCTCTCACCCACGGTGGGAGCGGCGCAGAGTATACCATAGTTTCATTTATTTTTCAGGAGAATTTTACAAAAAAAAACTCTGGAGAAAAACTCCAGAGCTTTTGAATATTAGATCGGTACTGCAGGACTGTGCAGCTTTTGGCGTATCTGAACCACTTGCCGACGGAGGCGTTCATCACGCTCGAGCATGTCGGTAATTTTGTCTATCGCATACATGACCGTAGTGTGATCGCGCCCACCAAGCACCTTACCTATTTGCGGCAGGGAAATATCAGATTCGCGGCGCATAAGATACATAGCGATCTGGCGAGGCAAAGCAACGACGCGTGAGCGATCACGCCCGATCAGACGGTCGGATGTCAGGCTAAAGGATTCGGCGACCAGGCTCAGAACGCGTTCGGGGTTAATCTCCATAGATGGAGGCAACAGGTCTGCCAAGGCGATCTCGGTCAGTTTTGGGGTGATCGGTGTTCCGCTTAATTCAGCAAAGGCAACAATACGATTAAAAGCCCCTTCTAACTCACGGATATTGGATTGAACGCGTTCTGCGATCACTTCCAAAATTTCGTCGGGAACATTATGCCCAGAGCGTTCGGCTTTGTAGCGCAAGATGGCTTGGCGCGTTTCGAGATCAGGCGGTTGGATATCAGCAGCCAAGCCCCATTCAAAGCGGGAACGGAGACGTTCTTCAAGCGTACTCATTGATTTGGGGAGGCGGTCAGAAGAGACAATGATCTGTTTGTCTTGTCCGTGCAGGGTATTGAAGGTATGAAAGAATTCTTCTTGCGTGGATTCTTTACCAGCTATGAATTGGATGTCATCTACGAGAAGGACATCGGTTGTGCGGTATTTATCACGGAAGGCAGGTGTTGTTTGGGTACGGATGGCGTTGATAAGGTCGTTGGTGAACTCTTCAGAGGAGACGTAGAGAACATTAAGTCCGCGGGCGATGCAGGCGTTCCCAATAGCGTGGAGGAGATGGGTTTTACCGAGACCAACCCCCCCATAGAGGAAAAGGGGATTGTAGGCACGAGCGGGTTTTTCGGCGACAGCCTGACAGGCTGCATGGGCAAGGCGGTTGCCCGACCCAACGACGAAGTTCTCAAAGGTGTAGCGAGGGTTCAGGCTGGAATGAGCAGGTTGAAAGGCGGGCGTTTCGGTTTCTTCATCCGCTTCATGGTTTTCACGTTCTTCAACGACTTCTACTTTTTCATTCTGCGAGACGATAAAGTCTACATCTACGGTGCGATTCATTATGCCGATCAGCAGACGGCTGACAGTGCTTGCGAGGCGGCTTTCGAGCCAGTCACGCGCGTAGGCATTGCGTACGCCAACGGTCAGAAGTCCATCTTCGTAGCTCATGGGGCGTGTATCACGCACCCAGGTATCGTACGAGGCTCTGGGCATCTCCATTTGTAGCTGTCCAAGCACAGTTTGCCAAGCCTGATTTGCATCCATTCGCATTCTCCACAACTACGCCGCTTTTTGAAAAAGAGGGTATGCATAAATAATGCCCCTGCTCGTGCAGGGGGTTTTCTTCTTTTTTTCTTCTTTATGTAATAAGAGGGGGGGCTTCGTCTTTCTGCCAGAAACCCTTATTGAACTGCCCTGATTTTAGCAAAGAAAGTCTTTTTGCGCTACACGCGAAACCTACGTTATCTTAAAAACTTTCGATTCTTTAAGGTTTGGGATTCTTAAAAATTGTTCAACGGTAAATGAGCATTCACATTTTTTAATAGAATATTTGTTTCATCTACAAAACCTTTCATCTTTGTTAAGACCCCCCATATATGGGGGTGATTCGGGTGGGCTTCAAAAGCCTGGTATACCAACCTTAAAAAATCATGCCGCGAAAAAGTTTTTTCGCGGCATGTGTGAAACACTGAATATTCTGGTTCGTTTTGAAAGATAGCTTAGATTCAACTTGTAAGTGCACCACTTCACAGTGTCGAAAAAGAGGCAAGCTGCGGTAGCATTAGCCTCCGACACGGATCAAAGTGAAAGGAGCACTTATGTCACCCTACAAGCAGCTTGCCTTG
>Ga0209249_1002622_pt1 | contig 14260 bp, 12 predicted proteins | sample SaaInlV_200m_DNA_4_FD_184653 | JGI IMG/M metagenome (GOLD analysis project Ga0209249, IMG submission 184653) | Marine microbial communities from expanding oxygen minimum zones in the Saanich Inlet - SI037_S3LV_200m_DNA (SPAdes) (version 2) | ecosystem: Environmental > Aquatic > Marine >...
CCTCACGACGACGCCCTTGCCCTTCGCTAGCACTTCCCCCTGACGGGTGTGCAAGGGACTTTCACCCTCAAGTAGTGCGCCATGCCGGGCGCACACGTCATGAGTCACGGCTTCGGCGCGTAGTGCCGAATACCGTGCACTCAGTTGTTCGATGTTCCTGTCTCTTTCTCAATGCGACTTGCTCCGGTCACTGTCCCATCGTGATAATCAATGGCGATTCCAGCCTTAGGAAAAGTATGGGTCACAGCCGTTGAGTATTTTCCCTCATTGTCGACCAGCGTCTCCACAATTCCGGGAACCGACTTCTCAAACGAGTGCATAAGCTCCGCTGCTTTTCGGACTGCGCTCTCGTCTTCATATGGTCGATCAGCCAACAGCACCAAGATGGCGGCCTCGACATCTGCAGGGAGTGTGGACTCTGCCTCACTGGCTGGGCGAGTTGGTGTAACATCACCAGGTGCAGTGTTCGGTTGTGAACATCCAGCGAGAAGGCAGCAAGCTATCAAAATGTATTTCATTTCTTTCATCGAACGTCCGCATCACCCGCCGAGGTACGAGGTTGGGGTGCATGCGATGGTTAGCGGTTTCTTTGTTCGTGCGTGGTCACGTTGCTCGGCGTAACAGTCTGCGGCCGGCGGCCAGACTTCAAACCTTCGACACTAGACCTTTTTGCCACATGCCAACGACCACCGGGCTTTAATGTCCATGTTTATGCTTGTGTGCTGGATCCAAGAAACGCTCATGCACCCGCCAGTTGTTCTTCTGTACCGATTCCACCAGGTCCTTATAGGGCTTACCGTCAACCTGCAGCAGACCTTGCTTGAGAGTCTTCTGGCCGCCCTTGTAGCGGTCGATATATTGGCAACGGCAGTAGCCGATTAGATACTTGGTGGCGAAACCCTGATCCAAATAAGTGGCATGTGCTTTCCCCACGCTGGCAACGTCGGAAAGTGTGTTCCACATAACCTTTTGGTGTTCGGACGTGTTGAAGCTGGATTGATGGTCGCAGATCATGATCGGCTTCCCGGTTTCCCGGTACAGCCGGTCAAAATCATCTTTCGGAAAATGTGTCGCGCCCGGCTGGACCGACACCACGTCGATCCACGGTAGTGCTTCCTGAATGATCCGCCACGGCAGGGCGACGCCTGCGTAGCGCTCACCGAAAACCAGCGTATCGGGCGCTAGTTTTCGAGTCAACGGGCCGATGTGACAATAGATTTCCCGGGCAATAATCACCATGAAGTCTTCGTCGGATGCGTTGGGCTCGACTTCGCGAAGGAAACGTGCGTATCGCTGTTTGCCCGGTGCATCCTCCGGCAACTCGCGGATCGCATCTGCCCATGTTTTCCCGTTGGCACGCTTCGCGCGCTTCAAATCCCATGCCGGCATGTCAGTCCAGTAGATGCCGATAAGATTCGAATTGCCGCTATAGGTCTTGACCATTCGCTCGATGGCTCGGCTGGCGTACGTCTTCCACTCTTCGCTGAAAACATCAGGATAGTCGATCTGCTTTCCCTGCCAAGAACTTACTTTACCTGACGGTCCGCAACTCGCGAAATAGGGGAGCAACTTGCGCGTACTTTCGTGCGAACCATAGCCCAACGTGTTGTATCCAACCTTGCGGAACAGTGCTGCCAATTCCGCATTAGCCTTGCCCCAATCACCGTTGAAGTTCTGCTTCAAGTGGTCGTACCGCGACTGTTCGGGATTGCCGAGACCGCGCGTATGCGTCACGCCCATAGACAAAAAGCCATGCCCGTCTGGCGTCACCAGAAAGTGGCGGCCATCAATGACGTCCACATGAAACCGCCCGGTGGCTGTTCCTTCGTAGTCCAGATAGCCTCCGAACTTATCAAAGTCGTCCTTGCCCGGAAAGACTTCCGCAACGAGCGTACTCGCGGTAAGGCACATCAACAGAATCGAGAGGCGAAATCCTGATCTTATCATTCGAAGACTCCTGTCCACCAGCCTTGGCGACGGCGGATCCGTGGGTAAGAAAGTGACATTCGGTGGGCGGTTTTTCACTGCTAACAAGTCTAATCGCCTCAAATCAGCTTTTCGGGGGGATCTGGCCGGAGACGGTCATTCCTCCCCCCACGACCTCATCCATCAAGTACGTCGCATGTAACATATACCGGTAAAACTGTCACTTCGCTACAAATCTCCTCAAGTACCCCCCGGGGGCTTATCCTCTCCACCAATCGACTACCCAGGCAGCTCTCTCCGCCCAGCTCTCACATTTATCCTGCTGTCCAGCAGGACCACCGGCCCATAAGCCCGTAGCACGGCGGTTCCTCAGTTGACGTTCGTCTCGTGTCAGAGCCCAAGCAGCCCCATCCCCCCCACCAGCATCAGCAGCTCGTCCTCAAATCACTCAGGGGCTCCCTCGGTCTTCTGATGATCACGATACCGGGGAAGGCCGGGGGATGCAAGAGGGCGGACACCCCAGAGGAAGTCCGGCTTCTCCTCAGCCTGACCTTCACCCCCGCTACTTCGAAGCTCAGCAGCTCCCCCGGAATGTCCCTTGTCTGTGTTTGGTTGACTGGGGATGGAGTTGTTGCGGGGGGACAACCTACGAAACGCCAGGGACGGGGCTCAACTCGAATTTCCCTATCGTCAGCCCGTAACGCGACAAGACCCGTTCTGCTTCACTGTTGGCCGCGGCGACTGCCGCTTCCCGATCCCCTCCCGCGTCCAGCGTTGCGTAAAGACGCCGCCCCGCAGCGCCCAGTGCACGGCGCATCCAGAGCTCATTCCTGTGCTTGAGCCAGTATGTCAAGGCCTTGGACCGCTCATTGATCCTGGCCGCAGGGAATTCATCTCTGAGGAACCAGTCGTGCATTGCGCTGGAACGCGCGACCCGACGGAACGGCCTCACGTCCTGCGAACCTGTGACAAGGTCGTAGCGGTAGCCCTCAGCCAACGCCCCCCTCACACTGTCGCAGTCGAGGAGGACCAGGAATTCCACCACTCCAAACAACACCACGTATCCAAAGAGGCATCGGTCCTCAGCTGCTCTAAGCAAGAAGATCTCGTGGGCAAGGGCGTTCTCCTCGGGCGGCTCGAATGCGATGACATCCGAAAGGACGGGTACGACGGGACACCATGCCACATCTTCACCGCGCAAGAAGCGGACGACAGTCGCATTCGTCGATACCGGAACCTGCATCTCCCGTGCATAGCACAAGGCCATCTTGGCAATCGCCCGCCGGTTAGTCCGGCTTCTGAAGCTAAAGGCCTCGAGATCGAATGCGTAAGGACGCGCGGGAGCTTGCTCAGTAGTGACCGTCAGGTCGGTCAGACGTTTCCGGTTGCCCGTACTTCTCTTGATGAGCCGTCGAATCTCTTCCTCGGCCTCCTCAGGAGACCGAGCGAAGCCTCTGAACAAGATGCCATTGCCGTCCCTCTCGACCTGGACATTGCTCGCCAACACGGGGGCTCTGCCAGGTTTCACTATGTACTCAAGACCGGAATCCGAGTCTCGGACTTTGGCCACAGGGTGTTGTCCTCTGTCCCGAGGTACATCAAGGGCATTGGCAAGGAAGGAAAGCGCCTTTGCCATCTCCGCCTCGAAGGATGCTCCGGCGCGGGAATTGCAGTCGCCGCAGGTGGCTCTTCTTGTCTTGAGGCGTCCCCCCAAACAGTTCGGGATCACATGCTCCTGTGCGGCAGATTCGTCAGTAAGAGGCCTGGCGCAGAAGAGACACGTGAGGCCCCCATTGCTTGTAGTCATTCCGGCCTCCAGAAACTCCCTCGGTCTTCTTCTCTTCCACGATACCCGGGAGGAGCGGGGGATGCAACTACGACACGAGCCGGACGCCGCTGCGCGGGGGAGAGGCACGCCTACGCGGGTTTGGCCAACCACACGATATATCACGGTTCCGTTTGATCTACCTTCACTCGCTGGCGTCCGATTACGCTTCCCGCTGCTGTCACGTGGCCGTTCTCCGAGAGAACGAATCTCTCTCCTGAAGCGACGCCAATTGGGCTACTGCAGACGAGGATGCCCTCACCCGACTCTCCGGGAGGAATTGCTGCTTCTGGCTGGATCATTGCGCTGACCGAACCACCTGCGAAGACGGCTGTGCAACTGCCGTCGGGAAGGGGACGCGCCACCCCTCGGTCATAGGTTTCCTCGTCAGCGAGGACGTAGATAGACACAGACAGACGCGTCCAAGGATCAGCGGCGTCGCGTTCGGGAGCGGGCCGAAGACCTTCGAGGACAGCCCTGACCGGGGCTGCCCCCTGCGGCATGGGGGTCCGTGCTCTGGGAGAGTCGAAGAACACGGGGGCATTGTCGCCGTCCAACTCGTACATGGCAAGCAACTCCCGCATCTCGAGTTCTTCGAGTTCGAGAAGCTCCGGGTCATCCACCAAGTCGGTTCGCGAGAAGGCGACCGCGACTGGCCCAGCTGCGAACTGACGAGCGAGGAGGATATCCTCTCTGTGTATGGTCATCGGTCCCTCAGTAGAATCGACGACAACGAGCACTAGGTCGGCCGATGCCAGGAGCTTAGCTCGCGCCGCTACCGAGGAATCGTCGACGCAGCGTGCTGTGATGCCCGCTTCCTCGAGAATTGCAGCGAAACTGGTCCTCGTGCCATCGCCAAGGAGGGCAACCGACTTGTCACCGACGGGGTCCGGTTTCTGCTGAGGCGGAGCCTTGCTACACCCGACGACTGTCACCAGAGCGGCTAGTGCGATGAGCGTCTTCATTGTCCTCCATCCGCCAACGCGGGAGTCACCAGCCCAGGGCCAGCGAGGCGGCGGCGGTTCAGCGGTCAGCTGGACTCTGATGTTCGACTCCCGGTCTGTATTCACTATAGGTCATCGACAGCTCACCACACAGCGTTCGCACGGCCTCCTCGGAGAAGCCCTGCTTCGAGACAAACATCGGGTCCGAGAATGCGTCGTGCCATTGCATGAGCACCTCCCTGTCCCTGTAGACGTAAAAGTGGATGGCCAGCTCGGGCTCCGCACAGTGCTCGGCCAAGTCCGCAAGCTGGTCCAGATTCGCGGCTGTCGCCGGAATGCGGTCCACCCGTGGCTCTGGCCAAAGCGTCCCGGGGCTAACGTTGGGGCCGTCGTCCATGGCCGTTCGGTCGAGGAACGCCTTCAGGTCTCCGCTCGGACTCCCATCCTCGAAATAGAGCACCGAGCGTTCTGGCAGGACCCCGGCCAACGCCCGGAGTAAATCCGGGAAGGTAGTGCGTCCGGCCAGTTCCCATTGCGGCTTCATCATGTTCAGACGAATGCCACCGACCGCGCCATCTGCGGGCCGCCGGAACGGTATGGGGATCATTGGTCTCATTTCTTCCTGTGCCGAACAAGTCCATTCGCCTGAAATCAGCTTTTCGGGGGGACTTGGCCCGGAACGGCCACTTCTCACCCCTCCGAGCTCATCCGTCTCGTATCAAACAACGATCCAAAGCGACATCCACCCCACCACCAGCATCAGCAGCTCTTCCTCAAAGCACTCAGGGGCTCCCTCGGGCTTCTGGTCAATGATACAGGAAAGGGTGCGGGCGTGCAACCGGGGAGAATCGCCCGGAGCAAACCCTCTCCTACTCAAGCTCGGCCCGTTTGCCTGATGGTAGGGAGTTCATCTGCTCCCCCGCAATATCCGTCATCTGGGGATCACTTGGCTCTGCCCCGGGCTTCGGCGGCGGCCCGGGCTCTCTCAGCCTTCACGTCAGCAAGCAGTTTCTGTACACGCGACAGCTCGTCTGCAATCGCGAGCCGCCTTCCCTTGCTGATAGCTTTCTCGACAGCTTGGAGCAGATTCTCATCCTCCCGTTTCCAGAACTTGGGATTCAGAAACTGCGGATTCTCGGACAGAATCCTGTGTGCCTCCAAACGTTCGGCGGCGGTCCGCCCCCGACCTTCCTTCATCGCAGTTTTCTCGCCTTCACTAAGCGTCCGACGTGGCATGGGGCCCTCCTTGTTCGTCTTCATCAGCCCAAGTCGACACGTCCGGAGATACTGCTGCCCTTGGACAGCCGGACAGGACACGGGGCTTAAGCCCGTCAGCGGCGTCAAGCTTCACACGGCAACGGGTATGTCTCGTGATTCGCTTGCACGATACCGGCGCTCCCGCGCCTGTGCAAAAGGGGGGCACGGTAAAAGAAGGAGGAGAAACAAGGGAGTCCAGTGGTCCATATGGAGTGGGCTGGGATGGGCCCCATCGAATGGAAAGGGATCGGAAGGGTGTGAGAAGGAATGGAGAGGATCAGGCGGGATCTAGGCCCGGGTGGGGCAGTGGCATTTAGCCACCCCTCGCGAAGAGGTAGTAAACTAAGCTTTTCCCTTGGCTGTGGAAACCAAGCATCGCCCCCTCCTGGAACGCCAGGCCCCCTCCCTCATCCCTGGAATTCCTCTCACACCCCTCAAAGCCATCCCCATCAAGTCCCCTTGGGGCATAGCAGGACACACCTATCCTATGGAAGGGATCGATAGGCAGTGCAATGCAACCTGGGTTGCGGTTGATCAAGACCATGGCATCCCCCGTGGCGGTGGGTGCGTACCCGGGGTGACACCCACCACTCGCATTGTTCCTTTTCCACACTTTCGGCAGGTTTGTGGTTCCCATGCTTGGGATTCAGTGTACTTCGTGGAGCGGGTTGTCCTCCTCCTCCCGTACACCGGGGGATCCTCTATTGCCGGTCCACCCCCAACTGTGTGAGGTATCGGGGCAGAGCCCGTGCCCTGCTCCTTCCTTCCAGCCCCAACCGGGTGGGCCAGGACTGCACTTGGGCAGACCGTGGGGGCCTCTGTGTCCACTACTGCTGAACCGGTGAGGGCCGTGAGGCCCACAGCTCCGGGGCAATAGTCGGCCTGGGCCTGGAGGGCTGCGGGAACCGTGGAATACATCTCGCCTTGGAGTAACGCCCGGGCAGCTGCCAACTTCGCCGCCTTGTTCCGGTTGCTGGCCAGGATCCCATAGAAGCGGATCTTGTGGAAACCCGCCGGTAGGATGTGACTCAAGAAGCGATGGATGAACTCCTCACCCGATAGGTGCATGTACTTCACAGTAGCATGACCGTGTTCATCGAGATTTTCGTAGTCGTTGTAGGAGAAGAGGACCCTCCCGTCATCGGCAATCAAGACAATGCGGTCGTTGGTGATCCCGACGCTGTGTGAATGGCGACTGAGGTATTGGAGAACATGTTCCGGATGGTGACTGTCAACCTTCCTGCAATAGACTCCCCAATCTTTCTCCGCCTGCTCTTTCAGGAATGCTTCGAACGTCTCTTTGTGGTTGAGGTGCTCCGTCTTGGCGTCGAACCACAGCTTCCCTTTCCGGTACGCATTGCGCAGCTGTCGGAGGACAACCTTGCGGAATTCACGGCCCACCGCCTCCATGTCAAGGAAGGAGTCGGGATCGGTCGAGTGCCATCGCTTCGTATCCCTGGATAGACCACCCCCGGTCACGTGGAAGTGCCCGTGCGGGTGCAGGCACATCGAATTACCCCAGGTGTGCAGCATCGCGATTGTCCCCAGCTCCGCCCCGTCAAGCTCCCGGGAAGCAACGGCCTGGAGCGCCTCTGCTCCGCCCTTAACGATCGCACTGTAGACCAGGCTTGGGTTGCACCGCACCAGACCATTGAGGTCGTGGGAGAGTTTCAGGACCACATGCCAATATGTGGCAGGGAGAAGATCCCTGCTGTTATCCCGGAGCCACTCCCGGGATCGCTTCCCGCCGCAGGTAGGGCAGTGGCGGTTGTTGCAGGAGCCGTAGGCCACATGTTGTTGGTCGCAGTGGGGATTGTCACAGGCCACCGTGTAGGCTCCCCGCTCTGGCGTTCGGCACGTCCTCACCGCATGAGCCACCTTGGCCCGGCGTGATGTGGGGACCCCGTAGATGTCGATGTAATCATTCCAGCTCTGACGGAACACATCCCCGACCGTGAACTTGGTTTTAGTACTCGTCTCTGTTGTCATTGGGGTAGTCCTCCGGTCTGTCGGGAGCCCTGCCGGGGCCCCATGTTCGCCGGGTCCACCACTGCTGAACGGCGTGGGCGCGTAGGGGGGCTTGGGGCCCCCGCACAACTCTGAACTGTCCTTCTGAAACTGCATGTCTACATCCCGTTTTTGTCGTTTAAACTGAATTAGTCTCTATAAATCCGTGCTCAGAGCCTTACTGCAACAGTTGCAGTGGATCTACTGCAACAGTTGCAGTAGATATGGCTGTTCTATGGAGTTGCTTCACATACGGGGTGCCATTTTGACCCCTATTTGCTTCTTGTACAGCTTGTAACATCTCCATAGTCACCGCAACAATCGTCATCCTTATCGACCACTCTCTGTCAGTTTTGTATTTAGGAAGACTGTACCATCTATATAACACTCTAGTTCAGTAGCTTTTCCGTGTCCTATCGCTGATGGATAGTCTACATGGAACCTGGGCCCGCATGGGGAGCTCTTGTCGCCCCCTCTGCGTGCCCGATTCAAGGGGATCTCACAGGAGCATTCTGCATAGCCCTGCCTCAGGCAACAGCACATCTGAGGCGAGGGAACAAAGGGATGGCCCGACTCCGCTGCGACGCCCGGATGTCCTCCTGGAGATCTCACGGGGTTCTTATCCCGTATCCCCCATTGTCGGAGCATGTCCACCCGGAGTCCGAGTGGCCTTCGGCTGTCCCGACACAGAGATAGGCCCATGCCCTCCTTTAGGTACGGGAGGAACGAACTGGGAGAGGAGTGAAGAAGTACGGTGGTGAATGCCCCGGACATCCGTCGGCCCCCGAACACACTGGCATGGCGTCCTGCGACAGCGGGAACGGAACCATGGTCGCCGGTGTAGTGTTGCACACCGGCACAGCTGGGAGCACAGGGGGAGCCTTGGTGGGAATGACCAGGAAGTCGACGGAGAATGAATGGCTGCCGTGAGGCAGAGAGGGGCGTTGTTTCGAAGGGAATAGAAGGCAGGGGATCAGAACTGGAGGGGCAGTGTAGGGCGGCTGGCCCTTCACTGATGCTGTCTTTGCTGCTCGTTCCGGCCTTCATCTCTCTCTCCAGTCACAGTCTCGATGTGCATACAGCTTCATCCACGCCGCATTAGCGGTGAGGAAATGCATGCTGACGTGTCAAGTCTTACATCAAAACCAGACCTGGAGGATCTGAGAGTCCTCAGTGAGGCCGGGAAATCTCTTATCAAACACGATCAGAAAAATGTGTGATTTACGATCTAGGATCGCGTGTGGGCGAGGCGTCTCCTTGTGGTACAGGCCCAGAAACACAAAGGCTGGGCCGAGAGTGAGTTCTCCGTGTTACTGTGGCGCAATATACGTCTATCGACGCCCCGTTCAACCCAAGTGCCTGTCCGGGCCTTGCCACAGGCAGGAACAAGAGGCAGTGCTACAGAATGGTCCCGAAGTACTCCGATGCCTCCCGGAGGGCGGCCATGTCCTTCCTGCCCTGCGGGGTGTCCGAGGACATCCCTTCGGTAAGGCGGACGGCAGCTCCGAGGGCCTCCTCGAGCATGGGCTTCGCCGCCGGGGTGGAGGGCAGGAACGGGGCAGACTCCTCCGGGATGTCGTCCGAGGGGAGGTGGATCCCTTCGGCAATACGGCGTAGGACCGGGAGGAAGGAGGTCTGCGGCACGGACGGGATGGCGGAGGTCTCGAACCCGTACTTTGCTTTGAAGGCCTTCATGCCGTCCAGAACAACCTTGTCGAAGGCCTCGGCGTCCCGCCGGATGACGCTGGATTCGTTGGAGAACTCGATCTCCTCGATGTATCGCTCGGAGCCCTGCACATCCGCAAACCAGTGATAGGGCGGGTGGAGGCCGGCCCGGCAGATCCGGTAGGTGTGCTCGCAGTGTTCGACGGCGTTGTAGAACTGCTCGTCCATCAGTCCCACGGTCTCGAGGGCGTGACGGGTGTAGAAGCTGAAGGCCCCGACACACCACGTGGAGAAGGTGAGGTTCAGTGGCTGCCCGCTGTGCATGTACGGGACGATCGCCTTCACGATGGGGACGCCGGCCGGGGTCTTGTTGGCTACGCCGTGCAGGGGGAAGTTGAAGTGGTGGATGCCGGAGACCTCGAAGGCCTTGATGTACTCCTCGAGGACAACCGGATCGACGATCACGTCGTCCTCCTGGAGGAAGATGTATTCGCAGCCGTCGTTGAGTAGGCGCTGCAGGGCCTCGTTCTTGGATGCGCCCACCCCTTGGTAGGGAGTGCCGTGGTGGGTGATGACCACTGGGGCCCTGCCGTAGGACGAGGCGGCGTACTCCTCCCGGCCGTCGTTGACGACAACAAAGTGATCGACGTGATCGGTGATGCGGTCCTTGTCGCCCTGGCGGAAGAAGTCCTCCCGGTCGCAGGTGACGATCCCATATCCAATCTTGGTGCTCATGGTCGGAGGCGGTGACCGGGGAAAGTAATGTCTTGGGGACACGGAACGCCTCGTCACTTGCTATGGTTGCGGGGGCTGAGGAGCAGGTGTTACTCGAGCGGCGTACCGTTCGAGTTATGCCTGCGATGGAGCCCCCGCGACTGTAGCAAGCCACCTGCGTGTGCCCGTGAGATTGCCTTCCCGCGGTGAGAACCCTGTCTTCAATCCCTCAGCCCCAAGGATGGCCTTGAACCAGCCCTCTCTTCACGGTAGCACCGAGTCCATCCCCGTAGAGCTGTTCGGGACGGCACAGGACACACAGCCCAAATGGCCACATGCCCCCCGTCTGACGGTCGGGAACACCGTTTGGAAGGGAACGGTGCCCAATCTCCGCTGGTGAAAGAGGACTACCTTAAATCCGTCCTGTTCCGCGTAAGCATAGATTGAGGGCCGTCGGAGCCCCGGGTTGACAGTAGGTCGGCCTGTTCCTGGACTCTTTCCGCGGGGTAGCGGAGTGATCGGCCTTATCACATGGCTAGACAGGCCGCCGGCTGTGCCGACGCCATTCCCATGGCCCACGTGGCATGGATCAGGCCGACTTCCCCGACGACCGGCCCCCAGTGGGTCGCGGGCATCGCCATGCGATGAGGAGCCCCCGAGGGACGCTTCGGAGGCTTGCTCACGGCGCTAACAACACCCCTTGAAAGCCCGACAGTCACGGGTACTTTCGCGAGGGTGGGGTCGTCGCCGGAAAACGGAAGAATCGTCGGTACGTAAACGGTACGAGATCAACAAGATAGTGGTGATTTGGGATGGGCTTTGAGCACGGGAAGCGGCGGGGATCGTCCCCGACCGCCGTGCCTTTGCTTCCGCACGGTGAGACACGGGCGCTGGGGACATCGACCCTCCAGAAGACGCCGGACCAGTGCCGCCCCCGCAAGTCGCGGCGCTACTACCTCCCCGGCGTCCAGGCGCACCGTCCTCCTGTCTCCGCCAGGAAACGCATGGCTTCCTGGTGGCAGGTCAACTGTGCATCTACCAACGCTTCCGGATCACGAGCCACCACGTTGCCGTCCCGGTCCAGACCGGAGAACGCATGGCAGGGGGCCTCAATGAGCACCGACAGCGCCCCGCAGTGCAGATTCAGAGCTGTATCCAGATTGTAGACGCCTTGAGGCACCCTCGAAGGATCCGCCTCAATGGCGGGATCGCGCGTGCTCTGAAGCCCATCCACGGCAAGTCTCGTGTGGACACGACGGTACAACTCCTCGAAGGACGGCATGAGAGCCGGCTCCGCATAGGGGCGATGCATCCGGGTAAAGTAATTCCTGGGTGGCGCGCCCGTGTGCATGTTGACAATCAGGTCAGGACGTTCATCTGCAGTCAGACGAAGGAGTGCCTCTGTTTCCGGCTGACGGTCGGATGAGAAAAAATCGTCGTGCTGAATGTTCACACCGGCATCGTTCGGGTATCCGCCGGGGAACTGAACGTTTGAGAACTCCAGAGGGATGAACTCCTTGCAGGTCGGCCAGCCGATGTTTGTGCCGTCAGCCCACCCACCAGTGCCGAAATATTGGTAGATCGTGTTGTCCGTTCCGCGGTATGGGAACATCCGTTGCGGGATGCGCGCGCGACCATCAACGTTCGTGACGGGAATCAGAATCAGGCGGTCCAGTTGCTCCGCTAGGTCACTGATTTCAGGCCACTCCTTACCCCGCAAGTCTCGTCCGGTTTCCAGGACTGAAACGAGGTTCATAAGACCAGCAACGCCCTCGTACTCACTGGCATGCACAGCGCCCATGGCCATGTAGACGCGCTTCTCCGAGCCCGGCCCGAAATACGCGCGAACGTCGCGGAACCCCAGGGCCCCCGAAAAGTTGGTTGTCCCTCCTTCACCTCGGGATTCCCCGTAAAACACAGCCTGGATGGGGCGACCGCCCGCACTGTCACCAATGCTGGCCACCGTTCCTCGGGACACGGCCTCAGCGAGGAACGTACGAATGTCGGAGAGGTCCGTAAGCCAGAACTCCGGGATCGACGCCTCCTCACGCAAGTACTCGTCGGGTATATGGGGAAAATCCGGAACCTTTGCACTCATGCCGCTGTCTCCAACTTACTCAGACTGGACAGGAAGGGGTGAACAAGGTGAACATGACGCCCGGTGCCCGGAGGCGCAAGCACAAGCCGACGGCAACACAGATCAGGAATGGCAACATTGCGGCGATTCGTCAGTGCTCATCCGCGGACCGGGCAGCCCCTGGCACGGGAGCTACTCGTAACAACGGTCCGGATCAAGGGACCCCGAATCAACCAATCAACGGATCAGCGAATCAGCGAATCTGCCAGACCGGCACGGCACGCTGAGCATGGTCTCGACCTGTGACGCCCATTGACTATTCCGGCCGATCTCTTACGTTTCAGGACATCGACTATACAGCAAACCGATGAGACCCCATAGCCCCCAAGGAACGCATTGATGAAGACGAAAGCAGTACGCATCTACGGCAAAATGGACCTCCGCCTCGAGGAATTCGAACTGCCCCCAGCCGGCGAAGACGGAATCCTGGCTGAGGTCGTGTGTGACTCCCTCTGCATGTCCAGCTACAAAGCCGCCAAACAGGGACCGGACCACAAACGCGTCCCGGATGACTGTGCGACGAATCCGACCATGATCGGCCACGAATTTGCCGGACGCCTGATTGAAGTCGGAGATAAGTGGAAGGATCAGTTCGAAGTCGGCGAGATGTTCGGTATCCAACCCGCACTCATGTACAAAGGCTCCCTGGATGCACCGGGGTACTCCTTCACCACCGTCGGCGGAGACGCGACCTACGTCAGAATACCCTCGTGCGTGATGGAGATGGACTGCCTGCTCAAGTACTCCGGCCAAGGCTACTTCCTCGCCTCCCTGGCCGAACCAATGAGCTGTCTGATTGGCGCCTGCAAAGCACAGTACCACATGACGCCGGGGAGCTACGAGCATCACATGGGGATCATCGAGGGCGGAAAGGCAGCTTGTCTCGCCAGCGCCGGCCCCATGGGCCTCGGACTGGTCGACCTGCTGATCCACGGGGATCGCAAACCCTCACTGCTGGTCGTGACCGACATCGACCAGCCACGCCTCGACCGCGCAAAATCAATCCTGACGCCCGAAGACGCGAAAGCCCATGGTGTCGAGCTCATTTATCTCAACACGGCGACTCCGAATGCCGTCCAGGACATGAACGATCTGAGCAGCGGAACGGGCTTCGACGATGTCTTCGTTCTCGCTCCTGTCCCAGTCGTCATCGAACAGGGCGACGCAATCCTCGCCCGAGATGGTTGCCTCAACTTCTTCGCCGGCCCGACTGACACCAACTTCTCCGCCAAGTTCAACTTCTACAACGTGCACTACGGCAACACCCACATCGTGGGAACCAGTGGTGGAACCAAGGAAGACATGCGAGACGCACTCGCAATGATGTCGGCAGGGACCATCAACCCGGCGATGATGATCACCCATGTGGGTGGCCTCACCGCATGCGAAGAAACGACCCTTCACCTTCCTGACATCCCCGGCGGGAAGAAGCTCCTCTACACGCATGTTGACATGCCACTGACCGCGATCGAGGACTTCGCCGAACTGGGCAAGGATAGCCCTGTGTACGCGGAACTCGCGGGAATCTGTGAGAGGAACAACCACCTCTGGAGCGTCGAAGCCGAGCAACTGGTGCTCACCAAGATGCCAAAGCTGAACCTGAGCTGAGCAGCAAACGTCCTCGTGTGTAGCTACACCATTTCCGAGCACGGAGCTACTGGTCGCTGACACACCATTGGAGGCGCCGCATCTCCGCATGCGGCCAGGCCGGTTACGGAGAACCGGCTCCTCCATGCGCTCTGGCGGAAGTTACACACTCCGATATGACGGCCGGACCTTCGGCCG
>Ga0209249_1002638_pt1 | contig 14200 bp, 13 predicted proteins | sample SaaInlV_200m_DNA_4_FD_184653 | JGI IMG/M metagenome (GOLD analysis project Ga0209249, IMG submission 184653) | Marine microbial communities from expanding oxygen minimum zones in the Saanich Inlet - SI037_S3LV_200m_DNA (SPAdes) (version 2) | ecosystem: Environmental > Aquatic > Marine >...
ATAAATGAGGCGATTGAATTAGATCCTCAGGCTGCAATAATTTCCAATCCGGCTTCAAAACATATAGAGGTTGCCAAAAAATTAGCTAGTAAAGGCATCAATTTGCTAATTGAGAAGCCAATTTCAGACTCATCTAAAGATGTCCAGGAGTTAATAGATATTTGTTATCAAAATAAAGCAACTTTAATGACTGGGTATAACTTGAGGTTTTTACCATCATTGATAGAATTTAAAAAACAGATGCACTCTGTAAGAATTGGGAAAATATACTCTGTTAGGTCGGAAATTGGACAATATCTACCTAGCTGGAGACCTGGAACAGATTATAGAAAAGATGTATCAGCACAAAAAAGTTTGGGTGGCGGGGCGCTGTTAGAATTAAGTCATGAAATTGATTATCTATCATGGATTTTTGGTAGAGTTGACTGGGTAAAGTCACATGTTTCAAAACAAAGTGATTTGGAGATTGATGTTGAAGATAGTGCTTATGTAGTTCTAGGATTTGAAGAGGTTGATGGCGAAGTACTGACAGCGTCGTTAAATATTGATTTTATACGCCATGATACAACACGAAAATGCTTTGTAATTGGAGAAAAGGGCACATTATTATGGGACGGAATAAAGGGGCAGGTGAAGTTCTTTGAAAAATCTAGTAAACACTGGGAAATATTGTTTTTATCTAGTCCTGACAGAAACTTTACATACATTGAAGAAATCAAATCATTCTTCTTGTCAGTAGAGGCTAATATAAGGCCAAGTATCACAGGAGAGGATGGTTTACAAGTGGTTAATATTGTTGAAAATATTAAACAGTCTAGTAGTGAGAATTCAGTGGTTTTTTGTCAAAAATGAAATACATAGTACTTATTTGTGCACGGGGTGGTTCAAAGGGTCTACCAGGAAAGAATATCAAGCCTTTGAACGGTATTCCACTAATAGGGTGGTCGATCAATATTGCAAAACAAATAGACAGAGTTTCCCGTATTATTGTATCAACAGATTCAGAAGAAATTGCAAAAGTGGCGTTAAAGTATGGAGCTGAGGTGCCTTTTATGAGGCCAAAGGATCTTGCTCAAGATGATAGTCCAGAATGGCTAGTTTGGAGGCATGCTATTAAGTATGTAGAAAGCCATGAAGGAGAAGATATTGATGCAATCGTAGTATTACCAGTAACCGCACCACTTAGATCTGTCAAGGATGTTGACACCTGTATTGATTTATTTGAAGAAGGTGGAGTTGACTCTGTAATTACTGTAAGCGAAGCAAATAGAAGTCCATATTTTAATATGACAGTTAATGATGACAGTGGTTATGCTTCATTAGTAATTTCACCTGAAAATCAAATCATAAGACGTCAAGATGCGCCAGAGGTGTTTGACATGACAACAGTTGCTTATGTGGTTAATACTAATGCAGTAAAATTGTCTAATGGTGTTTTCAAGGGGAAGGTAAAAAGCATAGTTATTCCCCAGGAAAGATCGATAGATATTGATACATTATTAGATTTTAAGATTGCTGAATGTTTGATTTTGAATGGATAATTGTTTATGAAGAAAATTTCAGATTTAATGAATCTTAAAGGCAAAAGAGCTCTAATTACTGGTGCTACTGGCGGCATTGGGCAAGAGATGGCACTTACAATTGCAGAACTTGGTGGAGATTTAATATTAGTAGACCTTCCTGACTCTAATTATGACCTAATTAAAGAATCTATACTGAGTAATTGGAATGTAGATATTAACTGCATAGATTGCAACTTAGAAGATGAAAATTCAAGAGATAATCTAATAGAAGAGGTTATAAAAAGTGATGTAAATTTAGATATATTAATTAATAATGCTGCTTTTGTCGGTGAATCTAATCTTGAAGGCTGGGTTGTAGAATTTAGCAAGCAGAGTATAGGGACTTGGAATAGAGCTCTAGAAGTTAATTTAACTGCGCCTTTTCACTTGTCTCAGGCGTTTACACCCTTGCTGAAAATTAGTGGTAATGGTTCGATTATCAATATTGCATCAATCTATGGAGTTAATGCGCCGGTTTACTCATTATATGAAGGTACAAGTATGGGTAATCCTGCTGGATACTCTGCATCTAAAGGTGGACTTATTCAGCTGACACGCTGGCTATCCACTACTATTGCACCAAATGTACGAGTAAATTCAGTATCTCCTGGAGGGGTTTGGCGTAACCAGCCTAGTGATTTTGTTGAGCGCTATGAGTCTAGAACACCTTTGGGGAGGATGGCGACTGAAGAAGATTTTAAAGGTGTTATTGCCTATTTGGCTAGTGATCTTTCAGCATATGTAACAGGGCAAAATATAGTTGTCGATGGCGGTTGGACGTCATAGCAATGAAGACCTTATCTCGAAAAAAGTATCTAGCTAAAAAAGTAGTTTTTGTCGATGGACTACCAGGCTGTGGAAAAACTCTATTTTCTGCATTAATTTCTAGCATGGATCGTGTTGAATTGTTAAGTTATGCTTATGATGTAGAGCACACCTGTTCTCTTTACTTTTTAGGGAAAATTCCTATGGATGCGGCCAAAACCATGATAAGTCTTCAAACAGATTTAAAGCTTTATAACACTATGATGGGACGTGATATTAACTTTCGACCAACCGACCTATCTAGTGTGATTAAAAGTTGTAATCCTGCTCGCTATTTCCATCGTCTTTTTTCTCCAGGCGATGAAAAAATACCAGAAATAATCAGGCAGGAGAGTCCAATTTTAAATCTCTCCGTGCATAATTTACTTGGTTATAGTGAGCCTATTTTTCAAGCTTTAGAGGGGCGTTGTGTTTTTATTGAAGTTGTTCGACATCCGTTATATATGGTTAGACAGCAGGCACTAAACATGAGTAAATTGCTTGAAAGTGTGCGTGATTTTACCGTTTATTATGCATATAAAAATCGCGAATTACCGTATTATGTTAACGGCTGGGAAAATGAATATTTAAAATCCAATTCAATGGAGCGTTCGATATATTTAATTGACAAGCTGACTTGTCAAACTGAAGAAAAAAACAAGCTAAGAGAGGCATATCAGGCTAAAATAATAACAATTCCTTTTGAGTTGTTTGTCAAAAGTCCGGAGCCATGGTTGCAGAAAATTGCAGATGCATTGGAGACTAATGTTTCGGACGACACTCGAAGGGTAATGAGTGAGCAAAATGTTCCAAGAGAGATGGTGGCAGATGGGCTAGATTTAGAAATATATAAACGTTGCGGCTGGGTGCCACCTCAAAAAGGAACAATTGAACGTGATGAGTTATTTATTCGTAGAGAAGATGTAGCTAGAGAAGTAAGCAGTGAATTGCTAGCTATTCTTGATAGGTTAAGCAATAAGTATGAAAAAAAATATTGGAATCCAGGGGCTTAATTGGTAAAAGAACATGGAAAATTATAAGAGAAATAATAACTCTATTGAATTGCATGCAAAATTTTATATTGAGCATTTAGTTGAGGTGTTAAGAAGGGTTTCAACTCTAGAAATATCTAATTTTATTGATACTATAATTGCAGCTAGTGAGCGTGGATCATCAATTTATTTTATTGGAAATGGTGGTAGTGCAGCGACTGCAAGCCATTTTGTCAATGATATTTCGATTGGAACAAAGTCTATAAAGAAGCCTTTTCGAGCTGTTAGCCTTTGTGATAATCAAGCTGTAATTACAGCAATTGCAAATGATTATGGATATGAATATGTATTTAGTCAACAGCTATCAATTTTATTGAACAAAAATGATGTTGTGGTAGCTATATCAGCTTCTGGGAATTCATTAAACCTACTTAAGGCAATTGATATTGCTAAACAAAAAGAAGCTATTACCATAGGGTTAACATCTTTTGATGGTGGAAAACTTAAAGAAGTAGTTGATGTGACCGTGCATGTTCCAACAGAAAAAGGTGAGTATGGTCCAGCGGAAGATGTGCATATGATGTTAGATCATTTGATAACAAGTTATTTAATGCATTATTCTCAAGATTTGGCCGAATGAGTCAAAATAAATATCGTGCAGTTGTGACCGGAGGTACCAGGGGAATTGGTTTTGCAATTGCGGAACGATTAGTAAAGGATGGTTTAGAAGTTATTACCACTGGAACCAAGAAGGATGCGAGTCACCCAGATGGCACAAGCTATTATCACGTAGATTTTTTAAATAATGATTCAGTAGTAGATTTTGTTGAATTTTTAAAAAAACAACAGGTCGATGTTTTGGTAAACAATGCAGGAATAAACAAAATTGGTGAATTTGCTTCTATCGATATCGAGGATTTTGATCAAATTTTGCGAGTAAATTTGCGCACTCCATTTCAATTATGTCAAGCTGTTATTCCCAATATGAAAGAAAATAATTGGGGGAGAATTGTAAACTTAACCTCTATTTTTGGAAATATCAGCAAAGAGTATCGCGCATCATATTCTTCAAGTAAATTTGGCCTGGATGGTATGACAGCGGCACTTTCAGCCGAGGTATCAGAATTTGGGATTCTTGCAAATAGTGTTGGACCTGGATTTATTGATACAGATTTAACAAGAAGTGTATTGGGTGATAGAGGCATTGCCGAGATAAAAAAAGGAATACCAATGAAGCGTTTAGGTCGGATAGATGAAATTGCGTCGTTAGTAAGTTGGCTCGTTAGTAAGGAAAATACTTATATTTCTGGGCAAAATATAATGATTGATGGGGGTTTTTCACGTGTCTAAGCAAATTACTATACAGTCGCATAAAGGTGAATACACAGCCAGTTTTGTACGTGGGGGAATGGATCAGTTGAATAAAGATCCAATTGAGAATGCCATCTATATAGTGGATAAAAATATAGCAAAACTATACAGTGACCGACTTAATAATATTTTAAATTCACAAAGAGTACTAAAGATTGAAGCTACAGAAGAAAATAAATCTTTAGATTGTTTTCCTGCTTATATCGACGCTTTAGTTGAACTCAAGGTAAGAAGAGAGCAAACATTGGTTGCTATAGGTGGTGGTATTATTCAAGATATCACCTGTTTTTTGGCTACAACATTAATGCGTGGGTTGCCATGGATGTTCTACCCAACAACGCTACTGGCGCAATCAGATTCGTGCATTGGGTCTAAATCTTCTATTAATTCTGGCGATGTTAAAAATATTTTAGGCACTTTTACTCCACCAAATAAGGTTGTCATAGATGTTGATTTTCTATCTACACTAGAAGAAAAAGATATTTTTTCTGGGATTGGTGAAATGATCAAGGTGCATGCAATAAATTCACCAATTGATTTTGATAAAATTTCCAATAATTATGATCAAATATTGTCTGATCAATCTTTGATGGAGGAGTTTATTCTCAGTTCTTTATTAATGAAAAAAAGACTGATAGAAGTAGATGAATTTGACCAAGGCCCAAGAAACGTTATGAACTATGGACATAGTTTTGGTCATGCAATTGAATCTGCAACTAATTATGGTATCCCTCACGGTATTGCAGTTACTATTGGGATGGATATTGCTAATTATGTGGCTTCGAGGTTAAATGTATCAAAAATAGAACACTTTGAACGAATGCACGAAGTAATGGAGAAGAATTATAAATCTTATCAGCATGTCAATATTAGTGTTGAAGCTTTAATGGATGCACTTTCTAAAGATAAAAAAAATAGCGCAACACAATTACGTTTAATCTTACCAGATCAAGAAGGTTGTATTGGTATTGGTCTGTATGACAATAATGATGTTTTAGTAAATGCCATCAATGATTATTTTACTCAATACGGAGTCAAACAATAAAAATGGCTTCAGTAGTTGTTGCTTCACGTTCTTTTTCTAAGCATCCGATATTGAGAGGAGAGGTTCTTAATCGTTATCCCGATGCAAAATTTAATGATGATGGCCTTACTTTAAAGGGCAATACATTAGTGCAGTTTCTTAGAGGTCATGACAAAGCTATTACGGCACTAGAGACTATTGATGAATCTATACTTTCTCAGTTGCCAGATCTCAATACTATTGGGAAGTATGGCGTGGGTTTAGATATGATCGATCTCCATGCAATGAAAAAGTTCGGTGTAAAGCTAGGTTGGACAGGAGGTGTGAACAAACGTTCAGTTTCTGAGTTAGTGATTTCATTTGCAATAGCATTACTACATCGCACTGTATTTGCTAATGCGGAGGTCAAGAAAGGTGAATGGTATCAGGTTAAGGGTCGCCAATTATCTGATTGTACAGTCGGCATTGTTGGTTGTGGGCACGTAGGTAAAGATCTTGTGAGATTATTGAAGCCCTTTAACTGTAAGATTCTTGCTTATGATATTTTAGACTTTAAAGAATTTTATGCAGAAAATAACGTTACACCGGTTAGCTTGGATGATCTGATCAAAAATTCTGATGTTGTAACTTTGCATTTACCATTTGATGATTCAACAAAAAATATTATGAATCAAGAACGACTTCAAATGTTAAAGAGTAATGCCATATTGATTAATCTTGCTCGTGGTGGGTTAATTGATGAAGCTACATTGAAGGAGGTGTTGATTGACAATAAGATTGCTGGCGCAGCACTTGATGTTTTTGAGATTGAGCCTCCAATTGATCCAACTTTTGCTGCTATGGACAATGTGCTAATTACACCACATATTGGCGGCAGTACTGAAGAGGCCATTCTTGCAATGGGGATGGCGGCTATTAATGGGCTTGACAATGCCAAGGATCCATTAAATTTTTTATAAATTATTAATTAACTAGATATGAAACAGTTGAAATTTGGTATAGCGGGCTACGGCAAGATGGGGAAAATACGAGAAATATCTATACTTGAATCAAATGATGCAAAGCTCATCTCAATTTATGACATTACGAGTCCCAAGTCTCATAATAACGGCATCATATTTTGTGATTCTTATGAGAAACTACTAAAAACAGATATCGATGCGGTAATTGTATCAGCATATGTTTCGGTTGCTGCTGAGTATGTTATTCGAGCCTTAAACGCAGGGAAGCATGTTTTTTGTGAGAAACCTCCGTCAATAACCTCAAAAGAAATGTCAGAGGTAATTGAGGTAGAAAAAAGAACTGGTAAAGTTTTAAAGTATGGTTTTAATCATAGGTTTCATTATTCAGTGATGGAGGCGAAAAAGATCATCAATGATGGTAGTTTGGGGAAAATGCTATGGATGCGCGGAGTATATGGAAAAGCTGGCAGTATAGATTTTCATGATAACTGGAGAAATTATAAAAAATATTCTGGCGGCGGAATCCTATTGGATCAAGGAATACACATGCTTGATCTTTTTAGATATTTTGCCAATGATGAATTTGAGTGTTTAAGTTCGCACCTGACAACGTCATTCTGGGACATAGAATGTGAAGACAATGCATTTTTAACTTTAAAGTCTGATAGTGACGTTATTGCTACATTACACTCTTCAGCTACACAATGGAAACATAAATTCCTTTTAGAAATGGCATTTGAAAATGGATATATTAATTTAGATGGAATTTTATCCTCTACTAGAAGTTATGCCCCAGAGACAATGATTATCGGTAAACGTGAGTTTAAAGATGTAACTTTTGCAATGGGTAAGCCAAAGGAATCAATTACATATTATGAATATGACAAGTCATGGGACCTAGAACTAGAAGAATTCATTGATGCTATTAATGGTAGATCTACTATAAAAAATGGTACAAGTAAGGATGCATTAGAGATAATGAGATTAACTGATTTTATTTATAAAATTTCTCAAATTAAAAATACACCAAATGATGAATAAAATAGTATTAAGTTTTAATAAAGAACCCAAGAATTCAATATTTAATAATTATCAAATGAATTTATAGGAGTTTCAATTGAAAATAGTAGGAATGGTCCCCGCTCGATTAGGAAGTACACGAGTAAAAAATAAAAACTTAAGGTTAATTGATGGGAAACCCCTGATTCAATATATTGTTGATGCGGCAGTTGGATCAACGATGATTGACGAAATTTATATCAATTCTGAATCGACCAAATTTGTAGGCATTGCAGAAAAATCAAGTATAAAGTTCTATCAAAGACCCGAGGAATTATCATCGAACGAAGCAACAAATGATGACTTTGCGTTAGATTTTATTAATAATGTTGAATGTGATATTCTAGTACAGTTGCTGGCAACCTCTCCTTTTGTTACATCTAAAGAGATAGATGACTTCATTAGGGCAATGTTAGATGGGAATTTAGAGACAATGATTTCTGTTTCACGTGTTCAAATTGAGTGTATTTATAATGGTAATCCAGTTAATTTTGACCAAACAAAACAAACACCACCATCCCAGTTGCTAGAACCTATTAAATCTTATGCTTGCTCACTAATGGGTTGGGAAGTGAGAAGATTTAAGACAAATATTGAAAAGTATAATGCAGCTTATCATGGTGGCGATGGATCTATTGGATTTTATGAGTTAAAGGGTTATGCAACGATTGATATTGACAATGAAGAGGACTTTGTACTTGCCGAAGCGGTTTCATCTGCCTTAAAGCGAGGCAATACTGCACCTCAATATTATAAGCATAATAATAAAGAAAAAAGTGAAGTGGATGTTCCATCCATTTTGGCAAAAGATGGTGTTGAGATAAATGATTTATTCGATGTTAACAATGAAGTGGTAGCATTATCAGACATTCTGAATACTATGCCAAAGGACATATCTTGGAGCAAGCGTGTAATTGATACTGAAAGTAACTCAATGACAATTATTTGTCAGATGCCAGGGGAGGGCAATAGAAGGCATCATCATCCTGACTGGAATGAGTGGTGGTATATAGTTGAAGGTGAATGGAAATTTGAGATTGAAGGCGAAGTAAAGAAAATTGTGCAGGGCGATATTGTTTTTATGGAAAAAAATCGTAAACATAAAATAACAGCATCAGGCTCTAGCAGAGCTATACGAATGGCAGTTAGTCGAGCTGATGTAGCTCATGTATATGAATCTTAAATTGATTAACACATAGTAAACACTATTATGGCTAGAACGGTATTTGATATTAATATTGACTTTAAAAAAAGCAAAGGATCCTATGTATTTGATAAAAGAACAAACAAACCTTTCCTTGATTTATTTTCTATGTTTTCTTCGCTTCCGCTTGGATATAACCACCCCATATTTGATGCCAGTTTTGATCAAAAAATAAAGCATATTTCTCATTTAAGAATGAGTAATAACTTATTTCATTCCGAAGAGCTTGAAGATTTTGAAAAAAAATTTCTAAATATAAGCTTTCATAAAAATTTACATTTTTGCTCAACGGGAGCATTGGCAGTTGAGGCTGCACTTAAATGCGGTTATGAATATAAAAAGGATCCAAAGGCAATTGTTCTAGGAGTAAAAAATAGTTTTCATGGTATTAATAGTTGGGGATTTGTAACTGATTCTGAAATTAGCTCAGTACGAAATAGAGTTATTAACTACCCAAAAAATAATTGGGAATTGCACTCATTGGATGCGTTAATAGAAGAATTAGAAAATATCACTAAAAATATTTCTTCAGTAATTGTAGAGCCAATCCAATGCACTGCAGGCGATGTGTATCTTGATGTTACTAAGTTAAAGAAAATCCAGGATCTGTGCAATAAAAATGATATTTGTTTTATCGTAGACGAGATTCAAACTGGATTTGGTGTTACTGGTGAAATGTGGTATTCAAAAATGATAGGATTGAATCCCGATATTGTTATTTTTGGTAAAAAATCACAAATTTGTGGAATTATAGTAAATGATAAATATTCTGAAGCTATACACAGTCAATATAGAAAACTCGAGGTAACGTTTGATGGTGAACTAATCGATGCAATACGTTCAGAGTATATTCTTAATGCAATAGAAAAAAATTCATTATTAGAAAATGTTAAAGATAAATCAAAAATACTTAGGAATGAGCTATCAGGATTATTTGAAAATTATCGCAGTGTTGGACATTTAATTGCATTTGATTTTCAAAATAAACAAGAGAGAGATGATTTTGCATTAAATGCTTATTTAAATAGATTACTGGTGAATCCAACTGGCGAGAAATCAATCCGAATAAGACCTAATCTTGCGTTCTCAGATAATGAACTAGATGCATTTTTTATTAAAATAAAATCTAGTTTTTAAATTATTATTTAATATTTTTACTCTAAAGAAGGTTATTTTTGTCGTATTTATCTGAAATTTTTAGCATTATAGGAGAGAAGGGTAAGCGCAGTTTATTGTCTATGGTTGTGATATTCTTGTTTTTATCAATTTTGGATGTTATTGGTATTGGATTAATCGCTCCTTATTTATCACTAATAGGTGGATTTAATCTTGAGAATGTAGATAAAATTTCTGATTTTACCGGAAATATAAATATTCTTCCAGGTAGTCATGAGTCAATGATTATTGTGATGGGAATTGTATTAGTAATTCTATTTTTCGTTAAAACACTTTTTGTTTATTATGTGAATTATAGGATTCTTTCATTTAGTCAGTATCATATGATTAGGCTTAGAACTATGCTAATGAGGACTTATCAGAGTATTTCATATTCTGATTATTTGCAAACTAATAGTGCAGAGCATGTCCATGTAATTCAGAATTTAACTAGTAGTCTTACCGCTGTGTTAATGGCAATGTTGAAGATCTTAAGTGAATCCATCGTCGGTATTATAATCCTAACATTATTGCTAATTGTTAATAGTTATATGGTTATATTTTTAGCTATATTTTTAGGCGGTGGAGTCTGGATATTTGACATTGTATTTCGCAATAAGCTGTTTATATATGGACAAACCGCCAATAATGCCGCGCAAAATATGCTCCAAGGAATAAAAGAAGGAATGTATGGGCTAAAGGATATTAGAGTTCTAGGAAAAGAAAAATATTTTTATAAAATGGTTGAAAATGGCGTTACAACAATGGCAGAGAATGAGAGAAAAGCGTCACTAATTCAAGTTATGCCGAGATATATACTTGAGTTCTTCTTAGTCTCTTTTGTTGTAATTGTGGTCATAATTGCAATTAACATTAGTGGGAGCTCAAGTGAACTAATGCCAACCATAGTGCTATTCGGCGTTGCTTCTCTTCGACTTATGCCTGCATTTTCCACACTGTCTAATAGCTTAACCACTATCCGTCATAATCGTCACGCTATACAAAAATTGCATAAAGATTTGTCTAGTATAAAAGATAAATCTTACCATGAAGAGGGAAAAATCAAATCTGACAAATATATTGATTTTAATTCGCTACATCTTAACAATGTTAATTTTTCGTACAGTGGCAATAATATGCCCGCATTGAAAAATATATCGTTAAATATATATAAAAATGAAAGTATCGGCATTATTGGCTCATCGGGTTCCGGCAAGACTACATTGGTAAATGTTATCCTTGGTTTGCTTGTTCCACAAGAGGGAGATATTTTTTATAACAATATTTTATTAAATAGTACGTTGACGGATTGGTGGTCACATGTTGCATATCTACCACAGCAGGTATTCCTCACTGATGATACATTACGTAATAATGTTGCATTGGGGGAGGATGGCATGGTTGATGACTCAAGAGTGTTTGATTCTTTGCGTCAAGCAGAACTACTAGACTTCGTTAAGCAGCTTCCTAATGGTATTGATACCTTTATAGGTGAAGGTGGTATACGTTTATCTGGCGGTCAACGTCAACGTGTAGCTCTTGCTCGCGCTTTTTATTTTAATAGAAATGTGTTGATAATGGACGAGTCAACAAGTTCATTGGATAATGAAACAGAGCGTGAAATAATTAGAGAAGTAAAAAGCATCAAAGGTAAAAGAACTCTAATTATTGTAGCTCACCGCATGAGTACGGTCCAACATTGTGATCGTATATATCGTATGCACAATGGAGAAATCATTGACGAAGGTGATTATCACAGTGTAGTTGAAAAATCAGTATTAGGTTCAGTCAAATTTGAATAAAATACGAGTAATATTTTATTGTCAAATATTGTGAATAGATTTTGTATAAGTAATAGGTGAATTAGTATGAAAAGAGTGTTAGTGACTGGAGCGGATGGTTTTATTGGGTCTCAACTTGTTGAGATGTTAGTGAAGGGGGGGTATAAAGTAAAGGCGCTTTCACAATACAACTCATTTAATAACTGGGGTTGGCTTGAAAATGTAGTGTGTAAGGGCGAGATCGAAGTGCTGACAGGGGATATTAGGGATCCGCATTTTTGTAAGCATATTGTAAAAGATGTGGATATAATTTATCATCTTGCAGCTTTAATCGCCATTCCTTATTCTTATATTGCTCCAGATAGTTATGTTGATACCAATATTAAAGGGACGCTTAATATCTGTCAGGCTGCAAAGGAAAATGGAAACATACAAATTATTCATACTTCAACAAGTGAAGTATACGGTACAGCACAATATGTGCCAATTGATGAGAATCATCCTATACAGCCACAATCCCCATATAGTGCAACAAAAATTGCTGCTGATGCAATGGCTATGAGTTTTTACAATGCTTTTGATCTTCCTGTTACTATTGCGAGACCATTCAATACTTATGGGCCCAGACAATCTGCTCGTGCGGTGATTCCGACAATAATTACCCAAATTGCTAGTGGTGCAAACGAAATCAAGTTGGGTGATGTGACACCAACAAGAGATTTTAATTATGTAGATGATACATGTCGCGGTTTTATTGAACTTGCAGAGTGCGATGACGCTATTGGGCAAACAGTTAATATCGGTTCTAATTTTGAAATTAGTATTAGAGATACATTAAACATCATAAAAGAATTGATGAATAGTGATGTGAAGTTTATAGTTGATAAAGATCGTATAAGACCATCCAAATCAGAAGTTTTTCGTTTATGGTGTGATAATTCTAAAATTGAAAGACTTACTGGATTTAAGCCACAAGTACATATTAAAGAGGGCTTACAAAGAACTATTGATTGGATTACCCAGCCGGACAACCTTAAGAATTATAAATCCCAAATATATAATGTCTGATGATGTAATACAGTTTATTCAAAATATATATAAAACTACAGGATTTGTGCCTTTGCATGAGCCGAGATTTATTGGCAATGAAAAGAAATATCTGAATGAATGCATAGACTCCACTTTTGTTTCATCTGTAGGCAAGTTTGTAGATAAATTTGAAGAAAAAATTGCAGATTACGTAGGTGCAAATTTTGCTGTAGCTACAAGTAATGGTACCTCAGCTTTACATGTCGCTTTATTGCTTGCCAATGTGACAGAAAGTGATGAAGTTATCGCTCAATCTCTTAGCTTTATTGCTACTTGTAATGCAATTAGCTATTGTGGCGCCGCCCCTGTATTTATAGATGTAGATAAAGACACTATGGGAATGTCACCCTCTGCATTACAAAAATTCCTTGAAAATAATACATCAATCAAAAACCAACAGTGTATAAATAATAAAACAGACAAGGTTATTAAAGCATGTGTTCCAATGCATACTTTTGGGCACCCTTGTAGGATAGACGAAATCAAAGACATTTGTGATAAATACTATATTTGTCTAATTGAAGACGCCGCAGAAAGTTTGGGAAGTCTTTATAAGGATAAACATACTGGAACATTTGGGCAAATGGGTGTAATGAGTTTTAATGGCAATAAGATTATTACGGCTGGCGGTGGCGGCTGTATTGTTACTAACAATGAAGTACTAGCAAAAAAAGCCAAACATTTGACCACAACTGCCAAAATACCACACAAGTGGGAATACACGCATAATATGGTTGGTTACAACTATCGTATGCCTAACTTAAATGCTGCTTTGTTAGTTGCACAGTTGGAGAACCTTGACGATTTTATACTTAAGAAACGAGAGTTAGCCATACAATACGCAGACTTCTTTAATCATACCGTTTATGACTTTGTTAAAGAGCCGAAAAATAGTCGGTCAAATTATTGGCTAAATGCAATTATCCTTAAAGATAAGGAGTGGCGTGATTTATTTTTGGAAGAAACAAACTCAAAAGTAATAATGACACGCCCAATATGGACTTTAATGAATAAACTAACTATGTTTAAAAATGCACAATGTGGCGAACTAACTAATTCAGAATGGCTAGAGCAACGAGTTGTAAATATCCCTAGCAGTGTGGTTGTATCGTGAAAGAAATTATTTTAATTGGTGGCGGTGGACACTGCAAATCGGTCATTGACGTTATTGAGCAAGAAGGTCAGTTTAAAATTGTT
>Ga0209249_1002639_pt1 | contig 14199 bp, 16 predicted proteins | sample SaaInlV_200m_DNA_4_FD_184653 | JGI IMG/M metagenome (GOLD analysis project Ga0209249, IMG submission 184653) | Marine microbial communities from expanding oxygen minimum zones in the Saanich Inlet - SI037_S3LV_200m_DNA (SPAdes) (version 2) | ecosystem: Environmental > Aquatic > Marine >...
CGGTGGATGTGGCCATGTCTGGGCAGAAGTGCTGATGGAGGGCAAGACATGGCAGCAGGTTGATCCGACGGGCGGGGGGCGCGTCCCGTGCGGAGTTTTCCACATCCCCTATTTCACGACAGAGACCGGGGATATGCCCATTCTCTACCTCTCAATGCCTGAAATCGAGATTCTCGAGACCCGGTAGCTGCTCCTGCTCTTTCGTTCTCTGACCTTCACCGGATGCTACCTGCGTGGCGGAGGCCCGCCGGGCTGAAGTCGGCGACGCGGTCCGTTCCCTGGGGTTCGCGGCGGGAAGTCATCGAACCGGGGGTGCGAGTCGCGGCGAGTTGCGAGAGAGAACGTCCGAAGCGAGCAAGTCGCACCGGCCGCGAGGTAGATCACGAAGCGCCCGGAAGTCGTGCGTTTACCCTCGATATCGTGGGCAGGGCGTCCGTCTACAGTGCAGGTGATGCCTTCTTCCCCCCCAGTGATCACGATCGTCTCCCACTTGGGTGTGGGCGGCGGCTCAGCCCCCGGGGCATGGAGGCGAATTCGACACTCAGCACGTTCTTCGCGCGCGGGCAGCAAGCCGCACTCCATAACACCTTTGGCCTCAAGCGTCAGCACAAACGGATTCCTGATCAGAACGGGGGCATACACGAGGTTCACAGGTCGCACACCCTGAAGATTTACCAACACGTTCAGGATGCCATCATGGTAATCGTACTCCTCGTTCGCCAGTGGCTCAGGATAGACCCCAGGGCGGAGTTCTCCGACGAGAACATCCCAGTCCCTCGGGTGAATGGCACTATCTTCTGCGGAGACCACCTCAAGCTCATCCTCACGCTCATGGCGTGCCCCGAAGGCTCCCCCATCTCTTCCTCCGGGCCCGGGTGAGGAAGAGAGGCCGGTGTTCCGCTGACCGTTCTTACCGCTCCAAATAAGTGTGGAGACAAACGTTCCCACTATGAGCAGGATGATAAGAGAGGAAACGACGATCGTGCGCCAGGGCGGAAGAGGTGACGTCGGTGACCGAGGGCTCACAGAGAGACCGTTCTGCAGACGACGCAGGTCAGCCTTCAGCTCGGAAGCCGTCTGGTACCTATCCGCCGGTGACTTCTCCAGCATGCGACAAATCAGCTGTGACAGGGCTTCCGGGAGGCCCGGATTGCGTTCTCTGGGGTCCATCACCGGTTCATGGAGGTGGCCATCAATGATCCGGAACATGGTGCCCCCAGAGAAGGGCGGATGTGCGGTCACCATATGGTAGAGCATGGCACCGAGAGAATATATATCTGCGCGGGTGTCGACAGGCGTGCCCCCCATCGCCTGTTCCGGGGCAATGTAGAGCGGCGTCCCCAGGCCGATTCCCGTTGCGGTCACACTGTCCATTTCGGAGCCGGTAATTTGTTTCGCCAGACCGAGATCCGCGAGTTTCGGAGCTCCTTTACCATCGAGCACGATGTTGTCCGGTTTGATATCCCGGTGGACCACACCGTACTCGGCTGCTGCTTCCAGAGCTGAAGCGACGGCCATGGTGATTTCAAGGGCTCTCTCCACGGGCAGCTTCCCTCCAGCATCATGCAGCAACTGGCCGACCGTGCCCCCTTCAATGAACTCCATGACGAGGAAGTGCAATCCCTGGTCGACACCGGCATCGTAAATGCGCACTACGCTTGGGTGGTTGATGAGTGCTGCCGTACGCGCTTCCCGAAGGAAGCGTTGAATGTGTTCCTCGCTGTGTTCAAGCACGTTGGCGTGAAGCACCTTCACCGCCACTGGAATCCCCAAATCCGGGTGTTCCGACCGCCACACTGTCCCGAGGCTTCCCTGGCCAAGCTTCTCACCCAGCGTGTATTTGCCCAGTTGCGTTCCTGTTCTCACGCGGCCGGAGGAGGCGAGTGGGGATGATGAGGACTGCAACGGAGAGGGCGCACCCGCAGGCGGATCCGGGAGAACAAGCACTGTTGTCTGATCTGGGAGTGGAGCTGTCCGGCGCGTCTTGAGTCCTTCGGCGGCCACGATCGTGGGGAAGAGGTCAAGGATATCTGCAGCCAGGTCGGGGTGCTCTTCGGCATACTCGGAGGCCGAGGGTGATTCGCCGCGTCGCAGTCGATCCATGAACTCTGACGCGAGTACTTCCAGCCGGTCGCGTTCTGAAGCAGCGTCATTCATTGAGGGCCTCATGGGGCGTTTGCCGGCCATTAGTGCGACTGGCGAAAGAAGCCGGTCTTTTCAGCCAATATCACGCGGAGGCGTCGGAGTGCTCGCACATAGCGTATGCTTGCTGTCTTCTGCGTGATGGAGAGGATGTCGGCCACTTCTCTGTTGGAGAGTTCTTCGAAATGCCGCAGGGCCAGCACTTCCTGATCGATGGAGTCCATGTCTGCGATGGCCTTTTCCATCATCGCCATCATGTCGGCTCGAGCCGCCGCCTCGCCAGGGGATGTCGCATTGCCCACAAGCTGGATCGCGAGGGCTGTGGAGGTGGCCTGGGGGAACTGAGGAGCGTCGAGGGGCACCTCGCGCTCAGGAGCTCTCATCTGGGCACCGACATGGCGCCTGTGGACGTCGATGAGGGTTTGCGTCAGGATAGCTCGAAGCCAGAGAAAGGGAGAGGTATATGGTCCTTTGGCGTAGTGCCCAAGTCTGCGGTTAGCCGCAAGGAACGTCTCCTGAAGGATGTCATCTGCGTCGACTCTTGCCCGCAGTCTTCCATCAAGGCGGAACTCGGCGATCCGCTGGAGTCGTGGTCGGCACGCATCGAACGCTTCTCCCAGGGCCTCGACATCCCCGCTGCGGAAACGTTCATCAAGATCACTGGCGGACGCTGTGTCTCCGTCGGGGGACTGGGCAAGCGCTGAACTGTCCGATGGCTCGGTCATAAGGAGGTACTATACCATGTCGATTGCATCACGGTTGCCCTTAGAGAGGCGGGACAGAGCCGAATAGGTGGCCAGCCAGTTGTTCCGCAGAGAATTTTACCACGCACCTGTAGACACATCCCGACCGTCTGCGTTTACCTGACTAGAGCCAACAGGCTGCAGCAGAGAGCTGCTCCTGCCGGGCAGGGATTCGCTCGGAATGTGAAGGATGTGAGCAATGAGAACAACTGAAGTGGAGGTCAAGTGCTGCGTTTGCGGACGAGTCAAACACGGCTGCGAGTGGATGCAGGATGAGGCCGGAATGGCGCTCTACTCCCATGGGTATTGCCCGGTCTGCTACCAACGCGCATTGGCTGCGGTTGAGAGCTTCGTCTCTTCAGAGCAGCGTAAGCGTACGGCGGTTCCACCTATGAAGCAAACGTAGGGCGCAGTAGAGTGAACCGCGCCGCCGTGGCTTTGCACGGACGGTGCGGTTCTTGTTGCTGTGGGTGTGGATGAGGGGATCGGGCCGCGGCGTCAGCGGTCCTGGTTAATGATCAAGCCGTGTTCGTCCTTGGGAAGAGGACGCCACTGATCGGGGAGCAGCTCACGGAGACGATTGGCCGGGTGCGACATGATCCGTCGGAGCATGTCGTTGAAGTACTCCCAGGGATTGACGTCGCAGGCCTTGCAGGACTGGATGAGGCTGAGGTACAAAGCTGCAGCCTTTCCGCCACGTTCGCTGCCGACAAACATCCAGTTCTTGCGTCCCAGCGCCAGAGGCCTGATTGCGTTCTCGGCAGTGTTGTTGTCGAGCTCGAGCCGTCCGTCCTCGAGATAGCGCCACAGGGCCTTTTCCTGGTTGAGTGCGTAGCCGATAGCCGTGTACAGGGGCTCGGACGGAAGCGTGTTTGGGCGCAAGTCCCGAAGCCGCTGGAAAAGCCCATCCAGCAGCGGCACGGCCTTCTCTTGACGCAGAGCTCGACGTTCATCCGGAGACTGACTCAGGCAGAGCTTCTCGACCTGATATAGCTGAGCGATACGCCCGAGCACCTCGGTTGCCTCCAACGGCCGGGAGTTCTTCGCCTCGTCAAACTTGCGTCTGGCGTGGGCCCAACAGCCGACCTCAATGACGCCCTCTTTGCGGAAGAGCTCATCGTAGCCGCTGTAAGCATCCGCATGGATGTAACCAATATAGTCGCCGAGAAAATCGATGGGTCGTGACTTGCGGCGATCAATGGTGAAGTCATACACGGCCAGGGCGGGGGCCGGGTCGCCGCGGATATATACCCAGAGCCGGGCTTGACGAACACTGCCGCGTCCCTTCTCGATCAACGGGATCACCGAGTCGTCGGTAAAGAGCACGTCGCTCTCGAATATGACGTCCTTGAGCACGCCGCCCAGCAGTTGGATCGCCTCGTAGGTCTGCATGAGCCAGCCGCATTGGGTTGAGCGGGGGATGGTGATGCCCTCATCGCGCAAGAAGATGCCGTCCTGTCGGTAGAGTGGCAAGTGATCGCAGAACTTGCTCACGATGATGTGGGAGAGCAAGCCGATGTCAGCCTTACACTTGTCAATGGGATGGTCCGGCATCGGAGCACTGACGACTCCGACTTTCACGCTCTTCGAACGGTCCGGGGAGCCGTACTTCGGCCGTCTGTATACATTGACCCGGATGCATCCGGGGGTGTATTCCAGTTTTTCGCTCTCATCGTAGCCAATCAGAACCAGGGGTTCGCCGGTCTCGGGGCAGACCTTCTGATCCTCGTCCACGTCCAGCTCAATGATGTGGCGCTCGAGGTGATCGGGAATCGGTAGACGGCCATGCGGCGTGTGCTTGCACAGCGGCTTCGTCGGTGAGGGCGGTTGCTCAAGCTCCGGGGCGGCCGGAGCCGGGTCCGTCGGCTGATTCCCGGAGTTCTGCAATATCAGATCGAGGAACAACTGGTTGGGGTCGTACTTCTCCGAGCTCGAACCGTAGATCCGTCTGATGTACTTCTCGATCTGGTGCTGGAGCTTGGCGACGTTGGCGTTGGCTGATTCGAGAGACTGGACAAGCACCTTGATCTGCTGATCCTTCTGCGCCAGTTCTGCCAACGCTTCATCAAGGCTCATTGGCCGCTTCCGCCCTTGGACCGGGAATCGACCAACTTCAGGGCCTTGGCCGCTTGCCTTTTGGCCTTACGCTCCTGCACATGTCGACGGATGATCTGCTCGCTGATTGCGGAGATGTCCTTCAGCAACTCTTTGATGCGCTTGTACTCGTCATTCCAGGCACGCACTTCCTCTTCCAGGTCTTTGGGGATATGCGTGGCGTGGCTGCGCCCCTTGACCTTCTTGCACAGCATCACCTGACGGTGGCGGTACTCGTCAGCTTGGTGACAGCGACAGGAAGGCGTTCCACACTTGCGGTTGCTGGTCGCCAGTGAGCCGTCGATCAGCGGCCCGCCCCGACGCAACTGTCGGAGGAGGGCCGAGCGCTTTGCTTCAAGTTGATGTATAGGCAAGTTTTCCATTCACGCACTATACTGCAATAGTGCAGGCTAACAAGCCAAATGAAGGTCGTTTTGCAGGGAAACTTCCAGGAAGTCCACAGGAGATGTGGCGAGTGACAGAGCTCTGAGATGGGCGGTACTACGCCGAAGCGACGGCAGGAAGGCGGTAACGGCGGTTCACACGCAGCGGCGTGATGCCCTCCAGCAACATGGACAGTTCCGCCGTAGTTAGTTCCACTTGGTCCGTATCCGCAACAGGGATGCGGAACGTCCCACGCTCCAGCCGCTTTGCGTAGATCGCGAACCCGTCCCTGTCCCAATAGAGGATCTTCACGTACGTTCGGCGGCGATTGACGAACACAAACAGCGCGCCCGACAGTACATCCGTGCGAAAGTGCTTGCGTACCATTCCGGCCAACCCGTCAAAGCCCTTCCGCATATCCGTGGCACCGCGGTGCAGGAAGATCCTGGTCGACCCCGGCAGGCCGATCATGTCGACGGCGGCCCACCCAACACCGACAGCACGGAATGAAGCGTCTTCCGATCGAACCCGACGTCAAGGCAGACCACCGGCACGGGGTCCAACCGAATACTCACCCCAGAGCCAACCCGGCCACTGATCCGTTCGACGACCTCTGCGAAGCCAGCTTCATCCGCTTCCCCGTTGTCCGTGTCGGCCTGCAACCGCTTACGCCACGTGTAAAAGGTCTTTCGGCAAAGGCCGCGCTCGAGACAGAACGCCGCGCCACTTAGCCCGCTTCCCACCTGCTCCTGAACCAACCTGCGCCACTGCTTCGCGGAACGCATCTTGCCCATCGCTACGGTGCTCCCATCCTTCGCAACACGACACCCGAATTCACGAGAGCTGTTACTGTAGGAACGGCGCGACCGCACAAACAGGCGGAATCACAGAACGCTTACAGAGCAGCGTCCGTCCCGGGAGGGACGAGATGGGAGCCCACAAGAGGACGAGACCGCGCTGGTCGCTTTCAGCGCCGCCCAGGTGGCGTAAGCTGAAGCCCGCACTACTGCAACGGAAAGTAACAGAAACGGAGGGCAGAGAATAATGAGTCGATCAAATCGTGTCATAGAGAGTGTCTCCCTTGGTGCCGTGGTGCTGCTGTTGATCTGCACCACGTCCCCAGCTCATGACCCTCCTCAGAACGATCAGGAAGCCGGAAACACCTCCCTGAATCAGAGCGGGGCGTCTGAGTGTCGGCCCCCAAAGGCGGGAGCGTTCGAGGGAAGAGGGTTCTCTTCTCCGAATGGTAGTGCACGTCCAGGCCGGGGTGTGGAGAATCGTCCCCCCCCACCCCCGCCTCCACCGGTCATCAAAGCCCTTGATCGTGATGGGAACGGGGAGCTGTCAGCTGAGGAAATAGACGGAGCTGTGGCCGCCTTGCGTTCCCTCGACAAAGACCGTGACGGCAAACTCAGCGGCATGGAGTTGCACCCTCCTCCGCCGCATCGGCCTCCTCACGGCGCGCATCGGGGCTGGAAACCGTACATGGGTGCGCCAACCAGTCGCCCTCCCCAGGCGGGGGCTATGGCTTTGCCTCCACAGGAGAGGTAGGGGAGGGAGCGGTTCGGTCAGGCAGCGTCACTCCATCGGAGAGGTCGTCAGCGGGGCCGTTCGGCCTACCGATTCCATGATTGCCGTCTTGCGTGGGACGCTTGCTCTCATGTAGAGGAACGGGAAGTTCTGGCGGAGGTAGTTCTCCAGAGTGACCACGGTCGGCCCGTATCCCTCCCGGTAGATGAAGTACTCAAGTTCGTAAGCGACCTGGCTGGTGTCGGCATAGCGCAGGTCCGGATCTGCGGTGAGCATGTGCCTCAGAATGGTGAGGAGGTCGGGATCCACATTGTCCGGCAGGGCATCCCAATCTACCTGCCCCGTGCGGGCTGCGTCGAGAATGTCCTTGCTCCACTTGCTGCGTGCACGGGTGAGGGCGAGCAGTTCGAAGAGTACCAGCCCAAGTGAGTAGACATCAGAACGGTGGTCGACAGGGATACGCTGTGCCTGTTCGGGGGACATGTAGAAGAGCTTGCCCATCAGGATCCTGTCATTGGCCGAGACGGTGCTACTGGCGGCTTTCGCGATCCCGAAGTCGCCCAACTTGGGCAGACCTTCGGTAGTGATCATGATATTGGTCGGGCAGATGTCTCGATGAACGATATTCAGGGGCGTCCCTTCACCATCCAGGCGGGAGTGGGCGTAGGCCAGTCCTCTGGCAATACGGCTCGTGATGAACACGGCAAGTTCGTGAGGTATCCGTTCGTGGGTGGCTGAGTGAAAGTGGATGAAATCGTGCAGCGACAGCCCGTGGACATACTCCATCACGATGTAGTATCCTGCTTTGCTGCAGTGTCCGAGCTGGTAGATCTGCACGATGTTCTCGTGGACCAGATCTGCCACCAGGCGTCCTTCAGCGATGAACATCTCGATGAAGCGCTCGTTACGAGCCAAGGCGGGAAGGACAGTCTTGATGGCCACCTTCTTCTCGAATTCCTTGGCGCCCAGCTGCGTCGCTTCGTAGATCGTCCCCATTCCGCCCTTGGCAATTTGCCGTTCAATACGGAACATGTAGCGGTCTTTGATGTGGGTCAGCATGTCCATCTCGCAGAATGTTCGTCCCTGTGAAGGGGAATGAGGGTGGTCACGTCAGCGACGCAGTACTCCTTCGGCATTTCTTCCGATTCAGTTAATGTATGCCTTCTGCCGAGGAGGATTCAAGGGCTGGGCTGCGTACGGTTGATGTAATAGAGCAAAGCTATCCACTACTTTCCTGGAGAAGGGGCGCGGCATCGGTCGCCCTTCGACTAGGCTCAGGGCCTTGAACAAGCCCCACAGCCGTGGGACGCGTCGGAACGGTTCCTCCCGCGTCGGTAGAGGGCACAATGTGGGAGGCGGTGCCATCCGGCGACCTCTTCGCCAGTGCAGTGCAGGAGAGAGTTGATCGCATCGTGGCCGAGGGGCGCTCGCACAGGGCTGACCTCGGGCCACCTATCAGCCATCAGCGCGCTTCGAGCGCCTCGAAAAAGGCCTCGAAGCGCTTCTCGATTCGAGCGTTGCGATGTTCGGCATTCAGTTGCTCGCGTTCGAGTTCATCCAGACGGCCATCCCGTTTGCGGAGCTCCTGCTCAAGCGCTTCCCTATCTTTACGCCACTGTTTCAGCACCTTCCGGGCGGGCGAGCGTTCGACGACCTCAATGGCCCCTAATGGTCGTTGCACTTCGTAGAGTGTCAGCGGGCCGAAGCGTATCGCAGTCAGGTCGGCCAGCGGCATGTACTGGCCCTCGATACGTGAGTCGTAGTCCAGCTGCCGTTCCACTAGGTCGAAGACCCTGATCCGTCCGCTTAGGCTGGTTGTTTCGACCTCGAGTCTGCCCATGGTGAACTCACGCAAGGCATCGCCTTCAAGCTGCTGTTTCCGCCACGCGGAGTAGCTCATGTAGAACTCTGTGGCACTGGCGTACCGTTTGCCGGCGTGTTGAACGACGAGCCAATCCGTGTCGGCCGCCTGGCGTTGGCCGAGAACGACTGTGCCGGTAGCGAGGAATCCCTTGCGGACGGTGCCACTGAAGAGAGGGGCAACGTCCGCTGTAACGACATAGGGATCGACGCGGTACAGCTTGGGGGTCTGCTGGTAGCGTTCGAAGCGTTCGTTCATTCCTTCCAGCTGGTGTTCGTCGTTGGCCAGGCGACGAATCGCTTCCGCCAGGGGTTTGGTGATACCGCTTTTCTCCGACTTGAGTCGCTTGATCTCCTTCGTCAGTTGCTTGCGGAGTCTGCGGGCCTGATTTCTGGGAAGTTTGTCGACGTAATGGTATTGGGTGACCGCAGCTGCCGGACCTGTCGACTGGATGACTGAGGGCCTTGTGACGGGGAGTTTAAAGGCGATGACGCTATCCCGGTCGAGCTGCAGCAGCGCGAGCTGTCGCTGGTCTATTTGGTTGACGGTATCCGCAAGTCTCTCGTCAAGCCTCCGGATCGTGGTTTCGGCCTTACGGATGCGTTTTGCGTAATACTGCTTGATGTCCAAGTGAGTTCGCAGGTGCTCTCGGCGGACCGTGAAGGTCTGGTCGCCGCGCTTGAGAGTAACCCATGCCGTGGCTCCGGGTTGGATCTGGCCTGTCACGATCTCGCCTCGTCTGAGCGTGCCCGCTCGGCGCTGTTGCTCGAAAACCTCGGCTTCCTTGGCCCACACAAAGAACAGCTCGGCCTGGCTCGGCAACGAAATCAGGAACGGACAGACCCAGAGCGCTGCCAAGATTGTGTGTCGCTGCAGCATGGAGAACATGTATCTTCCTACTCCGCATGGTGTCGAGTCTCGCTCAGTCACGGTCCGGCAATGGAACTCATCGGACAATACGTCGGAGCCACGTATTCCGCAATGGGACCGCCTGATGCGGGTTGAATGCAGGCCAGGACACGGGGCCTCCTTTTTCCCTAGCCGGAAGGCAATTGGTTTGGTTTGCACGCCTGACGTGATACGGTGAAGGGCCAGGGGGCTTCGCCGTCGATGGCTGGCTGTGGCTCCACGTTCGCAGGGAAATCCAGGTCAGGCTCAATCGGAGGGTCATGATGGGCAAACGAACCAGGATGTTCGCGTTGGTGTTTACCGTAGCTGCTCTGGCATTGTTCTGGGGGTGCGGGAAACCCCGGAATACGGTGTTGCGCCTGAGCCACATCACCAGTCCGGGTTCTGCCTGGGACAAGGGCGCTCAGCGTTTCTCCGAACTGGTTGCTGAACGAAGCGGCGGGAGGATTGAGGTCAAGGTGTACCCGGGAGCTCAGCTGGCCCAACACAACCAGAAGACGGAACTGCAGCAATTGTGCAACGGCACGATCGATATGACGTTGCACAGCCCCATCATCCTCGCCCTTTTCCTCGACAAGCGATTTGACTCGTTCAGTCTGCCTTGGCTGTTCCCGGACCATACCGTCGCGAATCGTGTGTGCGATGGTCCGTTCGGCGAAAAGGCACTGGGGTGGCTTCGGGAGCATGGGGTCCATGGGCTTGCGTATGGGGTCAACGGTTTCCGTCAGCTTACCAATTCGGTTCGACCGGTAGAGACCCCGGCCGATCTCAAGGGCATGGAGGTGCGAGTAGCCGGAACTGACCTTTTCAGGGCCGTTTTCAGCGCGTTTGGTGCCAACCCTATGACGATGGACTTCGGTGAAGTATTCACCGCGCTCCAGCAAGGGACGATCAGCGCCCAGGAGAACCCGCTATCCATCATCAATTCGAGCAAGCTCTATGAAGTACAGAAGCACCTGACCGTGTGGGGCTATGCCTACGACCCCCTGATTCTCACCATGAATCAGACGCGTTGGGGTTCATTCAGTCCCGAAGATCAAACGCTCCTTTCGTCGTGTGCCCGTGATGCGATGGCATACCAGCGCGGCGTGGTTGCGGAGGAAGATGACCGTTTGACTGGGGAACTGGCGGACCGGGGGATGGCCGTTCACGTTTTGAATGTGCAGGAAGTCGCGGCTTTCCGAGAGGCGTGTTCCCCGGTCTATGAAGAGTTTGGGCCGAAGATTGGCGCAGAGATTGTTTCCCTGTTGCAGGCCGAAGTAGCCAAAGCTGTCGGCGCACCGGTTGAGTAGCTCAACCTGAACGTGGATTTGGAGATGACGAATGGCTGTTATGTTGCCAAAATCGCGTGATTGCATGCTGGTCGTGGTAGACGTGCAGGAGCGTCTCTGCCCCGCGATGACGGGCCTTGACGACGCAGTCGCAGTCATGAGTAAGGTGGTGCAGGCAGCGGATATCCTGGGGGTGGATATCGTGGTCACCGAGCAGTATCCGCGGGGGTTGGGCAGTACCATTCCTGCGATCCGTGATGTCGTCCCGAATTCCTCTCCAACCCTCACCAAGACTACCTTCTCATGCTGGGGGGCGGATGGGTTTCTGGCTGCAGTTGAGGGAAGGGGAGTGAGGACACTCGTCCTGATTGGGATGGAGACGCACGTGTGCGTCCAGCAGACAGCGTTGGAGGCGCTGGAGCGCGGTTACGACGTGGTGCTTCCCGCCGACGCAATTTGCTCGCGGAAAGGGGAGGACAGGAACCGTGCACTGACTTTCATGCAAGCCAACGGGGTGAGCGTCACGACATTTGAGTCTCTGGTCTTCAGTTGGCTTGAGGATGCCAAACACCCCTGCTTTAAGGCTGTTGCGGGATTGGTAAAATAGAGGAGGGGGGGGCTTCCGGGAGCTGGCCAGCCGCTGCTTGACAGAGGGATGGGAGGGGGACATAGTACCAGTCCACGGCGATGGGACATGGTGGTTGTTTTGTTGCGCGCATCCTCTTTGGTTGCGTGTAGTAGGGTGTGGGGCTGGGAGTTGAGCAATGAGGCGTTTGGGCAGACTTACTGGTGACCGTCAGGTGACCTGGATTTGGGGAACCCTGTTCTTTTGGGTCGCCATCACCTCTTTTGTTCTCCACTTCACCAGGCCTGTTGCCGCCGTGGGGCACATGCCTCAACTTGTCCTCCAACTCCGTAATGCCCGCAATCCAGCGGCCGTACCACTCGATTCTGTACTCGTCTTTCAGCCATGTGCCCCTTCATCTGACGTTGTCAGTGCTGCGGTGAACTGAAGAGGCCCCCTTCTCCTTCGCGATCGGTCCCGAGCTTCGCCTTGCCTGCCGAACGCGTGCTGTTCTTCGCCTTGGTCCCGGGTGCTCTTCACGCCGTAGGTGCTCTCCGGGACCAGCCCTTTTTTCCAGCCTGCATGGAAAACCCGACGGCCACCCGTTAGCTTTGCCCGTCAGTGACAAGGCCTGCGATCCCGGTGAATTCGAGGCTCCCGCGAGGCGGAGCCGTTGATCGGTCGTCTCAAACGAAAGCGGCATTGAATGAAGATGCGTCGTGAACGCCCCGTTTCTCGACTGGCGCAGGTTCAGCGCCACATCCGGCGGGACTATTCTCTCAAGTACCATGAACAGAAAGTGATCTTCGAGGATCTTCTGATGAACCTCGAGGAGCTTCGCACGGACATCCGGGTTAGTCTGCATGGGGAAGATTGGCAGGCGCTCGATACGGCTTGCCGAGCTCTGGCCGCGGTAGGCCGGAATGTTGGCGACGCCGAACTCGGAGAGATTTGCGGCGGCCTGGCCGCGGCGTGTGAACGTGAGAATGAGGAGGAATGCTGGCTCTGGACCGGTCGACTCGAGCAATCATTTGTTGACTTGGGGTGTCGGGGTGTTCCTTCCGAAGAGAGCGGTGACTGATCCCGTGGGCCCAAGAACTCCCGGGAGAAAGGGCAGATTGGTGCGAACCCCGCAAAGCAAGATCATGAGTCTGGCTGAAGCTGTTTCCTGGCGCGACCGTCTACACGCAGCAGGAGAGGAAATGGCAATCACTAATGGTTGTTTCGATCTCCTCCATCGCGGACACGTGGAGTATCTGTCGCGGGCTCGTGCTCTTGGGGCACGCCTGCTGGTGGCGGTGAACAGTGATGCTTCGGTGTCACGGATCAAAGGACCTACTCGTCCCGTGGTGAAGGAAGGGGACCGGGCTTACATGCTGGCGAGCCTTGAAGCGGTTGACAGCGTTGTCGTCTTTGACACACCCACAGCCTTGGATCTTCTCAAGGTGCTGGTACCTGATCTCTACGTCAAAGGAGGGGACTACACGGTCGATACGCTGGTTAGGGAAGAGTACGAATTCCTGACCAGCGCGGGGTGCCGGGTTGAGCTCTTGCCATTGGTCGCCGGCTTCTCAACGACAGACGTGATCAAGCAGGTGAAGGGAGACTGAGACAGGGGGAAGGGACGGTCAGATCAGTAACATGCAGTCGCCATAGCTGTAGAAGCGGAACCTCTGCTTGACAGCCAGCTGATAGGCCGCAAGGATGTCAGCGACCGTGGCGAACGTGCTGACCAGCATGAGAAGCGTTGACTTGGGTAGATGGAAATTGGTGAGAAGGCCGTCGGTCACCTGAGGACGCTTCGGGGGATGGAGGAAGATCCGTGTTTTGCCGGTTTGCGCCTGGACGGTTCGATCGGCCGGCACGGCACAGGTCTCGAGGACTCGAACTGAAGTCGTCCCCACGGCTATCACCCGTCCGCCGGCCACTCGTGTTGCATTGATCGAGTCGGCCGCCTCCTCAGTCAGCTCGAACACCTCCTCATGCATGACGTGGTCCTTGATCTCCGGAACGGCCACTGGTTTGAAGGTGCCTGCGCCCACATGGAGCGTCACACTGACTACCTTCACACCCTTGGCGCGCATCGCGTCGAGGACGTGCTGCGAGAAGTGCAGCCCTGCTGTGGGAGCTGCGACGGCGCCTCGCTTCTCGGCATACACCGTCTGGTAACGTTCATCGTCTTCAGGCACCGGTGGCCGTTTGATATAGGGGGGCAGAGGGATACTCCCCGCCTGTTCGAGGAGCTCGAAGACATCCGCGGTCTCAAAGCGAATCTCTGCGACTCCGTCGGGGCGCTTGCCCTCAACCACGAAGGCTTGTCCCGGTGCCGCCTCAATCTCGACAACAGCCCCCGAACGAAGTCTCCGTCCGGGCCTCAAGAGGGCCGACCAGCGATGGCTGTCCAGGCGTTCCAGAAGGAAGGCTTCCACCCGTCCCCCGGTTGGCTGGCGTCGCCCAAACAGTCGGGCGGGGATCACCTTGGTGTTGTTGACCACCAGGCAGTCACCGGCCTCCAGGTAGTCGACAATGTCGGGGAAGGCTCTTGGTTCACAGGTTCCCGACTCACGAGACACGACCAGCATGCGTGATCCTGTTCGCTCGGGGGCAGGATGCATGGCAATGAGCTCAGGAGGAAGAACGTAATCGAATTCGGAAACAAGCATAAGGCGGTCCGGAAAAGCGTGGCGTGTGTGGACGGGG
>Ga0209249_1002651_pt1 | contig 14156 bp, 6 predicted proteins | sample SaaInlV_200m_DNA_4_FD_184653 | JGI IMG/M metagenome (GOLD analysis project Ga0209249, IMG submission 184653) | Marine microbial communities from expanding oxygen minimum zones in the Saanich Inlet - SI037_S3LV_200m_DNA (SPAdes) (version 2) | ecosystem: Environmental > Aquatic > Marine >...
ACACCCTCACATTATAGAATAATTGGTTTTGCAACGGTCTTATTACTTAATTATTCATATATTAGATTAATAGTCAAAACACAATAAAATGACTCTTCATACATATATTATAATTTTATGACAATATGTAATACAATATATTGTCAATCCGTGTTTAAGTTTATTCAATCTTTTTGTAAAAGAAAAATTAAGATTCAATCAATTGCAGCTTTTGTTTTACTTTTTCTTCTAAAATGTAATGTAATAAATGCTCAATGCAATGCTAATGCAGGAAGTGATACATCCATATGTTTAGGATCATCCGTTGTACTTGGAGGGTACCCATCTGCTAGTGGTGGAATATCTCCTTACACTTATGCATGGGTAAGCTTAAACTCAACAACCATTTCAAATGATACCATTTCAAATCCAACAGTAACACCAACAGTAACCGATACTTTTGTTCTTACAATAATTGATTCAGCATTATGTTCAAATACAGATTCTGTTATTATTGTAGTTAATTCACTACCAGTTGCTAACTTCACATTTTCTCCTGATAGCATATGCTCCCCTGCTACAATTAATTTCACAAGTACTTCTTCAGGAAATACCTTGTCCTATCAATGGAATAATACAGCCTCAACATCATATTCCCCATCTGTAACATATAGTGATATTGGCAGTGGATTTAAAACACATAATGTGAAATTAACAATAACAGATAATAACTCTTGTTCTGATGATATTACTAAAACAATACATATTAAAGCAAGGCCAAAAAAACCAAATACATACGGCTCTTTCACCTATTGCAATTCTAGCGGAGATACTACAATAAAATTTAAAAACCTGGCTTCAACACCTAATTATATTGATTCTTTTTCTATCAATTGGGGAGATGCAACTTTCACTAATATACCTTATACCAGTTGGACTTATGGAAACGATTTAACACATAAATATCCACTTGGCGTTTATTCTGTTTTGATTACAGCTTTTGGAAGTAATGGGTGTACAAATACAGAAACTATTTCAATAATTAATGAAACAACACCAAGTGTAAGTGTTACAAAACCACAAACTGATGGATGTGCTCCTCAAACATATACCTTTTCCTCATCTCCTACTAATATTTCTCCAACATCTTTTTTAACATGGGATTTTCATGATGGAACTCGAATAACATGGAATTATGATACAATCATAGCACATATGGACACCAGTGGTAAAATTACAATTACGCATACATATACTAAATCTTCATGCGGAAGTAGTATTAATGTTGGAGCAATAACATATCAAAGCTCTTTTGGTGTTGAAGTAATCGTTACAAATGCTTGCAAGCCAAATTTGACAAATCCAGCTGCCTCAGCAATTGCAGCTCCTATCTATATCTGTGATAAAATTGATGCTCAATTTACCATTGATACACCTAATTATTGTGCACCTGCATATAATGTTTTTAATAACCATTCCATTTTCCAATGTAAAGATTCTTCTTCAATGTTATGCAATCCAGATAGTTTTCAATTATTTCAATGGAAATTCGGAGACAATACAACTACATACACTACAGATACACAGTCAGTTAGTCATACATATCAAAAATCAGGTACATATACTATCCAATTAATTGCACAAAATAGCTGTGGTTATGATACATCTTTCAAAACCATTGTTATTGATACTATACCAAATATAAAATTATCAATAGATACCACTCAAGGATGTGCACCTTTAACCGTTCACTTTTCAGATAGTTCAATTGGCGGAAGTCTTTCATATTACTATTCAATAAGTCCTTCAAATTATTGGAGATTTATTGCAGGTACAGATAGTCTTTCACAAGAACCAGTTATTATTTTTGATAGTAATGGAACTTACACAATTTGTTTAATTCTTTCATACCATTGTGGTGCAGATACGCAATGTTTTACCATTACCGTTATAGGCAAACCCGAAGTTTTTATTTATCCTATAAATAATGCTTGTCTAAATACAAGTATAAATCCTATTGTATATGTTGATAGTAATAGCAGTTTAATAACATCATATTCTTGGACTTTTCCTGGAGGAATTCCTTCTTCATCTAATAATTTAATTCCTGATTCAATAACTTATGATTCGGCAGGGGTTTATTCCATCTATTTCAAAGCGACAAACGAATGTGGCTCAGATTCTTCATTCAGATCATTTACTATATTTCCATTACCATTAGTAGATGCTGGAGTTGATGATACAATTTGTATTAATGATAGTATTGAATTGGGAACAAGTACGCAATGCAGTAATTGCAGTTATTCTTGGACACCTACTAATTATCTTGCTAATGCAAACATTTCAAATCCTGTCTTCACACCAATAAATACTGGATTGTATTCTTATTATTTACAAGTCAGTGATTTATTATGTACAAATTATGATACAATTAGTATTCTGGTAGTGCCTTTACCTCAACCTGATTTTAATTTCTCCAAAGTCTGTCTTAATGATTCTACGGCTTTTACTAACCTGTCAAATGGTTCAGGTGTTGGAATAATAAATCAACATTGGGATTTTGGTGATGGAACATCTTCTACATTACACAGCCCATCACATTTATATCAAAATCCTGGAACATTTAATGTTACTTTAAGGGTGACTAATCTAAACAACTGTACTGATAGTATTACTTATGCAGTTCAAGTAGATTCACTTCCTATTGCAAACTTTTCATTCACAAATGCGTGTTTGGGTGAAACAACTCAGTTTACTGATAATTCTTCTGGTTCTGGTGCTATCCTTAATAATTGGAGCTGGAGCTTTGGTGATTCTACTTCATCTACCTCTCAAAGCCCTAGCCATATGTATAGTGCTTCTGGCTCATATTCTGTTAAACTGATTGTCACAAATACAAATGGATGTATCGATTCTGTCATTAAAAATGTAGTTGTTGACTCTCTACCTGTGGCTGAGTTTACTTTCGATACTGTTTGTCTCAATGAACTCACTCACTTTTACGATCAATCTCAATGGCATGGATCGGCTAATAATAGTTGGACGTATTACTTTGGTGATGCTAGCTCGGCTAATGGAAAAAATGTTTCGCATACATATGCAAGTCCTTCATCATTTACAGCATCTCTGGTAGTAACCAATGTGAATGGGTGTAAAGACAGTATTGCACATACAATCAAAGTCGATCCTCTACCTCAACCCAACTTCAGCTTTAATCAAGCTTGCTTAAATGATACCACTTTCTTTAATGACTTATCATCTGGTTCTGGAGTTGGAATAACTTCTTACAATTGGGACTTCGATGATGGAAGTTCAGACACAAATACTAATCCATTTCATGTATATCAAAGTGCCGGAACATATGATGTGTCTCTGGTCATTTCTAATGCAAATGGATGTATTGATACCGTTACTAAAAGTGTCATAGTTAATCCTTTACCTACTGCAAATTTCTCTTATACAAATGCGTGTTTGGGTGAAACAACTCAGTTTACTGATAATTCTTCTGGTTCTGGTGCTAGCCTTAATAATTGGAGCTGGAGCTTTGGTGATTCTACTTCATCTACCTCTCAAAGCCCTAGCCATATGTATAGTGCTTCTGGCTCATATTCTGTTAAACTGATTGTCACAAATACAAATGGATGTATCGATTCTGTCATTAAAAATGTAGTTGTTGACTCTCTACCTGTGGCTGAGTTTACTTTCGATACTGTTTGTCTCAATGAACTCACTCACTTTTACGATCAATCTCAATGGCATGGATCAGCAAATATTAGTTGGAAGTATTACTTTGGTGATGGTGATTCAAGTGCAATACATAGTCCAACACATACTTATCAAAATCCTTCGGTATTTACAGTTGTATTGTTTGTCTCTAATACCCAAGGCTGTATGGATAGCATATCGCATGAAGTAAAAATTGACTCACTTCCATATCCTGATTTCAGTTTTAATCGAGCTTGCTTTTATGACACTACATATTTTAACGACTTATCTGCTGGGTCTGGTGCTACTATCAGTACCTATATCTGGGATTTCGGAGATAGCAATTCCTCTAGTTTACAAAATCCAAGACATGTTTATCAAAACCCAGGTACTTATAATGTAACTTTAAAAGTAGGTAATTCAAAGAACTGCTCTGATAGTATTACATATAGTATCAAAGTTGATTCTTTGCCTGTAGCTGATTTTTCATTTTCTCATGCTTGCCTTGGGCAAACAACGCAATTTGTTGATTTATCAAGTGGGCCAGATACGAACCTTATCAATTGGAATTGGGACTTTGGAGATGCGAGTTCATCAACAACTCAGAATCCTAATCATTTATTTAATACTCCAATTCCTTTTAATGTATCACTCATTGTTTCAAACGCCAATGGCTGTTTGGATACTGTTGTTAAAACTATAGTAATTGATTCTCTACCTGTTGCTGAGTTTACTTTTGACACAGTTTGTTTAAATGAACTGACCCACTTCTATGATCTTTCTGAAAGTCATGGCTCTGCTAACAATGACTGGAAATACTATTTTGGAGATGCAAATACCAGTACATCCCAAAATCCAACTCATACTTATTCTAATCCTACGTTCTATAATGTGTCCCTTGTAGTTACTAATGTTAAAGGTTGTTCTGATAGTGTAGCTCACATAATTAAGATTGATTCACTCCCTGAACCAGACTTTACTTTTACAAGAGTATGTTTTAATGACACAACATTCTTTACTGATGTTTCATTAGGAGCAGGAGTAAATGTAATTGGATATGAGTGGAACTTTGGTGATGCTTCTATATCCACATCAACAAACCCTTGGCATGTCTATCAAAATCCTGGCACTTATAATGTGACTCTGAGGATTACCAATGCAAATAATTGTTCTGACAGTATAACGTACAGCATTAAGGTTGACTCATTACCAGTAGCTGATTTTTCATTTTCTCATGCTTGTCTAGGACAAACAACTCAATTTGTTGATTTATCAAGTGGCCCAGATACGAACCTAACCAATTGGAATTGGGACTTTGGAGATGCAAGTTCATCAACAACTCAGAATCCTAATCATTTATTTAATACTCCAATTCCTTTTAATGTATCACTCATTGTTTCAAACGCCAATGGTTGTTTGGATACTGTTGTTAAAACTATAGTAATTGATTCACTACCTGTTGCTGAATTTACATTTGACACAGTTTGTTTAAATGAACTGACCCACTTCTATGATCTTTCTGAAAGTCATGGATCAACCAACAATATCTGGAAATACTATTTTGGAGATGCAAATACTAGTACATCCCAAAATCCAACTCATACTTATTCTAATCCTACGTTCTATAATGTGTCCCTTGTAGTTACTAATGTTAATGGTTGTTCTGATAGTGTAGCTCACATAATTAAGATTGATTCACTCCCTGAACCAGACTTTACTTTTACAAGAGTATGTTTTAATGACACAACATTCTTTACTGATGTTTCATCAGGAGCAGGAGTAAATGTAATTGGGTATGAGTGGGATTTCGGTGATGCTTATATATCCACGTCACCAAACCCTTGGCATGTCTATCAAAACCCTGGTACTTATAATGTGAGTTTAAGGATTACCAATTCAAATAACTGTTCAGACAGTATCATGTATAGCATTAAGGTTGACTCATTACCAGTAGCTGATTTTTCCTTTTCCCATGCTTGCCTTGGACAAACAACTCAATTTGTTGATTTATCAAGTGGGCCAGATACGAACCTTACCAATTGGAATTGGGACTTTGGAGATGCGAGTTCATCAACAACTCAGAATCCTAATCATTTATTTAATACTCCAATTCCTTTTGAAGTATCCCTTATTGTTTCCAATGCCAATGGCTGTTTAGATACTGTTGTTAAAACTATAGTAATTGATTCACTACCTGTTGCTGAATTTACATTTGATACAGTTTGTTTAAACGAACTGACCCACTTCTATGATCTTTCTGAAAGTCATGGATCAACCAACAATGACTGGAAATACTATTTTGGGGATGCCGCATCAAGTACTTCTCAAAACCCAACTCATATCTATACCAATCCGACTTATTATAATGCTTCTTTAGTTGTTACCAATGTTAATGGCTGTTCTGATAGCACTTCAAACATTATTAAAGTCGATTCATTACCAATTCCAGATTTTGTATTTAACAATGTCTGTCTTCAGGACACCACTCAATTCCTTGATAAATCAACTGGAGAAGGTGTCCCTATTCTAATTTATTATTGGAATTTCGGAGATGGTTCAAACTCATTTGATCAAAATCCAAAACATTATTATCAAAATCCTGGAACATATATCGTAACATTAAGGATTGTTAATTCTAACGGTTGTTTTGATAGTATAACAAAAACAATAAACATCTATCCTTTACCTATTGCATCATTCAGTTTTGATACGATTTCTTGTGTACTTCAAAGTATACCATTTATCAATAGCAGCATAGGTGGAAGTAGTTACTATTGGAATTTTGGAGATGGTAACATTGCTTCCTCAAATACTTCAAATCCAAATACGAGTCATACCTATATTGATACCGGCTTCTATTTCATTACTCTTATTGCAACAACAGCATATGGATGTAAAGACACTTTAATAAAACAAATAGAGGTAATTCAAGAGCCAGATGCTAAATTCACAATGAATCCTGATTCAGGATGTGCTCCTCTTGATGTTAATTATAGTAATTTAAGCAAAGGCAAGTATGTAAGCTACGTTTGGGATTTTGGAAATGGAACAACTTCAACTCTAGAAAATCCTCCAACAATAACTTATCACGCAGCAAAATATGGTAACAAGCTTTATTTTGTTACACTTACTGTGAAAAACAAATGTGATTCTTCGGTATTTAAAGACACTGTTATTGTTTTGCCTGTACCTGTAGCTGTTTTTGATCTAGAACCCAAAATTGGTTGTGAACCTCTTTTGGTTACATTGCGGAACAAATCTTATGGATTACCATTAAGTAATGTTTGGGACTTAGGAGATGGAAATACGTATAAGCAAATAGGGAAAAAAGATTCTGTAATTCAGCATACTTATGTAACAGGAGAAAATGACACAACTTACTATATCAAATTAATTGTTAAGAATAAATGTGGAATCGATAGCTTAGTAAAAAATGTAATAGTAAAACCCAATACTTTAGGTGCATTTTTTACAAAAAACAAAAACAGAATATGTAAAGGTGATACAATTAAACTAAAAGATGGACATGCAGGTATAGGAAGCATTACATGGTATATGGGAGATGGTAATATTTATAAAGATACTAGCTATATAACCCATGTATATTCTGATACAGGAACATTTTTCATCAAACAAGTAATTGATAATGGATGTGCAAAAGATAGTTTTTCTTCTCCGGTAATTGTTGAGGGTTTACCTGTTGTAATGTTTACTATTGACAAAGATAATAAGTGTATAAACTTGCCTGTTTATTTTGAAAATACGTCCAAAGATATTTCTGGATCATCTTGGCGCTTTGGAGATGGAGATTCTTCAATAATGACAAATCCTTCTCATACTTACGATTCATCAGGAATCTTCCTGGTTACATTAAAAGTTTACTCTAATTCATTCCTTCAATGTCCTAATAGTTTGAGCAAACCAGTCAACATATTACCACCTCCAATTGTTGAAGTAGAATATTTACCTGACTATGGTTGTGTACCCCTAACTATTCAAATTATTAATAATTCAACAAATGCAGAATTTTTTAAATGGCAACTTGGAAACGGTGAAAATATAACAGGGAAATCACCTAAATTATATTTTGATAAAAGTGGAGAATATGTTTTAACGGTAATTGCTGAAAGCAAAGATCATTGTTTTGATAGTGCCGAAAAAAGGATAAACGTATATCCAAATCCTATAAGTGAATTTGAAATATTCTATGACAAAACCACACTCCCTTGGACAGAATTTATTAACCAATCAAAAGGGGCAGACTCCTATGAATGGTATTGGGATAATTTCATGCAATCAGTATCAACTAATCAAACAGCATATTTCAGAGATATTGTTAACAAGCCAATTACACTTGTTGCAAAAACTAAATATAATTGTTATGATACAGTAATCCACATGATTTCAGAATACTATCATGGGTTATATGTTCCAAATGCTTTTGCCCCAGAGCTATATCCAAGTGATAGTTTTACAAGATTTCAGGCAAGTGCAATTGGATTAAGATATTACAAGCTTCGTATTTTTAATACACATGGCACAATGGTTTATTCTTGGGAACGAAATTTTGAGGATTATGAAGATGGGATACCTGAATTTTTCTTGGGGTGGGATGGGACAATATTTAATCAAGGGGAAGTGAAGTGTCCATCTGACGTATATGTTTGGAAGATAGAAGCTGTTTTTAAGAATGGAGAACCATGGATTGGGAGAGAATACAAGGGCTTATATTATCAATCTGGCTATTTAATGTTAATACGATGAATATGAAATTCAATAAGACATTAATGATTATTATTTTATCAATAATAAGTGTTTCTTCGTATTCACAAGACCCTCTTTACACTCAATTTTATTTTAACGCAATATATACTAACCCTTCACTTGCAGGAAGTAATCATAATGGCACAAGATTTATTGCTAATCAAAGAAATCAATGGCATAAAATACCTGGTATGCTTTCTACTTCCTCAATCAGTGTTGACATGAATTTCATCAGAGAATCAAATATTGGATTATTCTTTTATGAAGATTATGAAGGAGAACAGTTTTTAAGTCAAAGTGGTGGATATTTAAATCTTTCAGGATTTTTAAACTTAAGTAGAACTATTTCATTTAGGTATGGAACAAAAATCGGGTTCTATCAAAAAAAAATTAACTGGGACAAATTTGTGTTTTACGATCAGCTAGATCCTTTCTATGGAAATATAGCTTCATCGAACATTCCAGTTGCAAGTAGCTTTTCTACTGAACCAATATTTGATTGGACAATAGGTGGTGCAATATTTTATGCTCCTAAAAAGGGAGGAAAAGATGGCATTCACATGATAGGAGCAATTACTGAACATGTGGTAACATTTAAAGAAACATTTTATGATAACGAATACAAAATACCACTAATTGTTTCATTTCACTATAATAGTTTAATTCCAACTAAATCTAACAGTGACATTCTGTATAACCCATATTTTCGATGGACATTTGACATTGCCAAACCAACTGATATTAAGCCTATTGAATCAAAAAATCAATTCCAGAATATTGATTTAGGATTAAACCTATTTGTTGGCAGCTTAACTTTTGGTATGGGAGGAAAATTTGCTTTCTATGAACGCACTTCAAAAAACATCAATCATGGTGTGTTATTAATTGGTTGGACAAATTATGCTAAGAATTTTATGGTATCATATAGTCATGATTTCCCTATTTCTGGAGTTCCAACATCAACAGTTACAACAAGTGAACTAAATCTAATTCTCTTTATTAATGGAAATATTTTCCCAAGGATTGGAGTCTTTAAAAAATATGGAGGCTCAAACAAATGTGAAGATTTCTACAGAAGAGGAAAAACTGTTGTAATTTGGTAATATTAGATGTTAAAAACAGTACGATTTAGTACATATCTCCCAGTCTCTACCATCTTGATCTTCACCTTCTAAATTCATGACTTTGTTATCAATACAACTTTTTGTTACTTCAGATCCACAACCGGTATATGAGGATAATTTAATAACACTCGCTTCATCTTTCCCCCAAAATATAGTGGCATATGTTGAATAACTTTCATAATTATAAGTTCTGGTTGCTTTATTTAATTCCATTCCTGACATAAAGATGACATTAACGGTATAATAATCTGACCAACCATAATTCTTCTTGTATTTTACTTTACAAGTTTGGGTATACTTTGCATTTACTGATGCTGTATACACTAATATGACTAAAAGGATCAAGATAATTTTTTTCATCATCGTTTTGATTTAAATTATTGTTTATGAAATCGACTGTTGTTTCCCTTTAATTTTACTTCAAAACACCCTCTTTATAGCTCTCTTTTTTAATAATCTTGTCTGAGTTAATATCAACAAAAATAGTTTTTCCATTCCTTAAGCCATTTTTGATTTTTCTAAGTTCCTTTATGTTTTTTTCTTTATCGATATAGGTGAACTCCCCTGAAAATAACTCATCATTTAGTAAATAATATTTTTCATCCATTTTAATTCCGTTTGAATAGGAAAATATTATTTTTACCCCTTTATCATAATAATAAAATACCCATTTATTTATTTTCTTTTCATAAAGGAAATAACCAGTTATAATAGGTTTTTTATCATTATTTGACAGAATATATTCCCCATCTTTAAACCCACTCGAAGGGTTATTAATATTTATTAAAAATGAAAATTCGAACCAATTATGATCAATTTCACCATCTTTTTTCACCCAATATACTTGAGATTCCAAACCATCATTTAGATATTTAGTTTTTCTACATTGGAATCCATTATTCTTTTCATCAAATACCTCATATTTAGTTTTATATGTAATTCCCAAACTATCGAATACAATTAATTCTTTAAACTTGCCGTACTTAAACTTTTTCACCTCTTTCGGTTTATTATTTGAATTCCAGACAGTATAGCTTCCATGCAAATCATCTTGATAGTAGTTGAAAGTTAAAAGAATGTGATCCTTATTAACATATTGAATCCATGTGCCATTTCTTTTATTATTGCTATATGTACCCTCTTCATATGTATAAATAGATTCTCCATTTGTATTCTCGCTTAAATACCTATGTACCCATTCTCCAGTTCTTAAGCCATTTGAATATGTTCCTTTGGCAATAATTTGATTATTAGAATCCTTTAACTCATAGAACCCATCAAGTTTATCATCCTTAAAAAATGAAATCACATTAATTCTGATGCATACTTTTCTAACACAAGAATCAATTTCATACTTGAGTTTTTCGGCAGCTGAGCAAAGATATTTTTCTTCATCTAAGAATGAGAATCGGGTAGATTTACCATTTAATAGACCATTAGAATAATTCTCTATTAAAAATAACTTCCCTGAATAGGGTAGTAAGCCATCATTATTATCAGAATAAGTGCCATAATAATATTTCCATTCACCAGATTTTAAATCTTTTGAATATTGCCCTTTATTTCTTAAAGTTCCAGTTATATCATAAAATCTCCATTCACCGGATTTTAAATCATCATAGTAATATCCATCATTTATTAAAACTAAATCAGATGTATCCGTGTTTATTACCCCTCCAAAAAGCATTTTTGACAAATCACGATATATCTTGAAATCACCAGATAGTAAATCATTTTTATAAAATCCAATAGTCAAACTATCCCCACTAATAGCTTGAAATGATCCATTTTTTATTCCTTGTGAATAAGTTGTAAAAGTCAGGAGTCTTTGAACACCTTCTTCAAGAATATATGTTTTCCGTATTCCATCCTTTATACCTTCCCTATAATTACTATATTCTTTTAATTTTAATTCATTTTCATCATTGTAATAATATTCAACTTGCTCTCCATTTTTCTCATCATCAATAAAGTATGAAGTAGAGGAGATCATGCCATCGCTGTATATGGTGAGAAGACCATTCATCTCATCATTCTTCATAGTATACTCGGCTTCTTTATTACCATCCTCATCATATTCTACAAATGCCCCATTTGCATCTCCATTTAGATAAAAGCCTGTTTTCTTCAATTTCCCATTTGTATGATACACCTTTAATTCCCCATGAGATTCCCCATCTTTAAGTGTATACTCTGCTTGCAAAACATCGCCATAATAATAATCCTTCTTGAGTCCATTGTCAGGATCATAAATACTCGATTTCTTAACTAAAATTATACGATAGGCTGTAACACTTGCACTTGACCAATCGTCATCTTCCATTCGTGATGTAGAAATATCTAAAAGAAAACTTGTATTTCCATAGGATGAGATCAGTTCGTTATCTTCTATTTCACTATCAATAAGCTTAAATCCTTTTGAAGTCAACGAATTTTGAATTACGGTGTAAGATTCTTTATTAAAAAATGAATAGGAAATTTTATTTGGAAATCCTTCGTAAGTATATAGATAAAACCATGCTTGAGCTTTGTCGCTATAACTTTCCTTATTAAATGACCACGTTATGGTATTGTATTTTTCACTATTTCCTTTTTTTGAGTCATAATATGTCCAATTTTTTGATAATAATCTTTGGTTAACATCTTCCCAGTTTTCTTTATTACATAATTGCGTTAGGTCGTTTAAAGTAAGTTTTTGGGCAAAACTATGACTGCATAATACAATAGAAAAAAATAGTAAACCTAGTTTTTTGATCATAATATTGTGTATTCATTTAGGTTTTGAAAATCAACCACAAATCCATCTCTTCAAACAACTAATATACAATAAATTTAATTTTATTACCTAGATAGTTCTGTAAATAATAATATAAATAATCCAATTTTATTCGCTATTTGTAACCACCAATTCTTCCCCAATAGCCAGGTCAATCACAGCTTTTAATTGCAGCAATTCATCCGCATTGTAATAGTTGGTGGATTCCCATTTATCATCACTTTTATAGATACGCTCTACTTTGAAGTTCTTTTCTGTATATGATCCATACTTGCCTTCTTTGGGATTATCCCAAACCGATACCCGAACACTGCCAATTTTATAAACGATTTTCGGTTTTGAGTTACTTTGAGAAAAGGAGATTAATACTGACCAAAGCATGATCAAGCCAAGTGCAACAACTTTTTTCATCTGATTAGTTTTATGCTATTAATTTGAAAATGAAGATTCTATTCAAAATTAAGGAATAATTACACAAATAAAATATTGAATTAAATTAGGAGTAAATGTTCAAGCCTAGAGAATTGGCTGTACTAATTTATCGACAAGAATAACATATAGGCTGTGCCATTGAAGTAATACGCTTTTCACCACAATTATGACAATATTTCTCTCTAAAGTTTTTATCCTCATAATGCACCCATTTTTTCCAACAATCTGTGCAAAGAGGTGATAGTATATTAAAATACTCATCTATTCCACATCGAATACAAAAGCCTTTTTTTGTGTTTGCTTTGACTATTGTCTTTTCATTTTCAACTGTTGATTCAACTTCTGCTCTTGTCGGCCTGACCTTTGATTTCTTTTTGCTTTCTTCAATAAAATTGGGAAAATCCGAAATCCTTTTAGATTCATATTTTCGATTCCGAATTAAACTATCGGTAACATCAAATAATACTTTTGATCCTATAAAATTCTGACTCAATCGCTTCTTTTCAATAATTGCCCTTTTTATATAAATTACATCGTTCTCATTTGCCAAATTATTAGAAAATTGCCACGCCTCTAAATCCGTTTTATCAGCTCTACTCAAAAAAGAAGTATCAAATAAAACACCATATTCAATGTTATGCTTAACAGAATATTCGTGAAGATTTATAGAAGTTATTAAGCCTACTTTTTCATTTGAATAATACTTTGCATGAAGCGTTGGTACATAAACGATAGTAATATCATGAAATTTTTTGAAAAACTCGAAATCTCTGATACTTAAACTTTTAGTTACATTTCCTTCATTCTTGCCAAATACTATAGTGATTTGAATTTTATAATTATCTATATGTTGTTCGAATAATTTTTCAAAATATTTATCTAATTTAATGTATGGCGAGACGATTAAAATACTCTCGTTTGCCTTGTAAATAATTTCACAAACTGCATCTTCAAGCTCTTTTCCAGTAATAAATTTGGGCATATGTGGGATTGTGGTTTTAAAGTTAGTAGTTAAATGTTTGTACAATAATACCCTGTTCTTCTAAATTATCAATATACTTTTTTGCTATTTCATTATAACCTCCAATAATCACTCTTCCAGATACAGGCTGTTCAATTTTTATTCTGTCATAATCTGGAATTGAAAACAATCCAAGATATTTTTTTTGTTCGTAGTGCTTTTCATAACAAAACTTAAAATCCTTGAAATTTCTAAGAATATACTCTTGATAATCTTTAAGTTGTTGTGCAACAGCTCCTTTTAAATCTGGATTATTTCCTATTTTTACTTCAAAAACTTCAAATTCATAAATACTATTCTCTTTTTGTTTAAGAGCTAGTAAATCTATGCGCCCACCTTTTAGCCTTGTCAAAGA
>Ga0209249_1002655_pt1 | contig 14145 bp, 6 predicted proteins | sample SaaInlV_200m_DNA_4_FD_184653 | JGI IMG/M metagenome (GOLD analysis project Ga0209249, IMG submission 184653) | Marine microbial communities from expanding oxygen minimum zones in the Saanich Inlet - SI037_S3LV_200m_DNA (SPAdes) (version 2) | ecosystem: Environmental > Aquatic > Marine >...
AGTGGTGTTGCAGCACCTCGCCAGTGAGATTGCCTGGTATGTGAGTCATCCGGTACCCTACAAAAAAGAGCGGATACAGGCGACGATGCTTCTGTTCTTCATCCAGATGGAAATACTGCAGCGCCGGGACGATGTGAGTCCGGGAAAGTACCAGTTCACTGAACAACAGCAGGCCCAACTATACCAATACCTGCACCGCCGTGCCTCTCAGTCGGTGAAGCCGGCTGACCTCTCCTCTTTCCTGGGGTATACCCACCACTATTTCGCGGAGTTGTTCCGCTACACGTTTGGTGTCAGTGCCCGGGAGTGGATACTGCGCGAAAAGGTGCGGGGAGCCGCCTCTCAGCTGTTGAGTACGGATCATAACATCGCCAGCATCGCGCACGCCTTCGGGTTCTCCGACGGCTACTATTTCTCAAGACAGTTCAAGAAGGTAATGGGCGAATCACCCAAGGCGTACCGGGAAAGACATCTGGTATACCGATGAGCACCGGTTCCTGACACTGCCATCCCACTTCTCGCAGCCACGCGAGAAGCGACGTATCCACTGGTAATTACAAACAACTTCTCAGTAATGCCATTGTCGCGGCTCTTCCCTCTGCCTAAATTGGATTCACTTGGCCGATCATCTTCACGATCAGGAGGTCCTGGTGAAACTGGCGAACGCAACGACAACTCTCTGCTTCGACCGCAAGGACGTCCTTGCTCCGATCCATATGGGAGATGAGCAGCGGATCGAGCTCGCCCTCGAGTTTACCAAGATCTATCAGGAGCACGGGGATAAGCCAGTCGCCGTCCGGGAGGCGCTGTGTCAACGGGCAGTGCTGCCAAAGATGTGCCGGGACGTTCCCGATGATCACCTGTTCGCGGGGGGGATGTTCTACAACTTCCTGGTGGGCGTCGGGCTCGAGTATTGCGCCAATGCGAAGATGGACGCTCTCACCGCTGATGACAGCCCGCGCAGTTCCCGTTCGCCTGAGATGCAGAAGCAGCGCAATACCCTCGGCTTCTCGAACAGCGGATTCTGCTTCCATTTTGAGGCGCTGGACACGATCGCGGACGGCATGGAGCCGGGCAGCTCGAAGCGGCAGGGCCTACGGGAGATGATCGACTTCTGGCTCCGCGAGTCGACCCGTTACAAGTACAATCAAGCCTTGCCGAAACGCATAACGGACGGTTTGGGAACAAGCGATGCGTTTGATGTGCGCTTTGCAGTTGGCTACCCCCGTCTCGCCACGTTCTCGGTGGACTATGATCTGCTCCTGCGGAATGGCCTTCCCGGACTGGAAGGCAGGATCGCTGAAAGTCGCCTGGGGGCAGAAGAAGCCGGGAGCAGCGACAAAGTGGCAGTTTACGAGGCCATGCAGATATCCCTTGATACGATCAGGGAGCTGTGCGCCGTGTATGTCGCGAAGATCGGTTCTGCCCTCGCCGGACTGGTCCTGGTGGAACGGCGGGAGGAACTCGCGAGAATGCGGGAGTCGCTGCAGGCGATCCAGGTGAGGAAGCCCGAGAGTCTCCACGAGGCGATACAGCTCTACTGGATCTACTTCATCGCAACCTTCACCAAGAACCTTGGCCGGATGGACATCTACTTCGGCGATTTCTACGCTGCCGATATTGACGCCGGGCGGGAAAGCGTTGCCAGCGCCCAACGTCTCATCAACAACCTGTGGCAGATGATCGCCGACCTGCGATACCTGGGGCTTGGCACCGGCCCCAACGGCCGGGTCTTCATTGGCGGCAGGGGGCGGCGGAACGAAGCGAACGCCGACCGTTTCAGCCTGGCCGCAATGGAGGCCTCGCGCCTGGTCAGAGCGACAGAGCCGAACTTGACCTTGCGCTTCTACCAGGGGCAGGATCCCGCTCTGATGGCGAAGGCGATCACGGTGATTGGTGAAGGAACCATACACCCCGGTCTCTACAATGACGATGTCCACATCCCCATGGTAATGGATGCGTTTGGCGTGGACGAATCGGAGGCGGCAAAGTACATCCCTCAGGGCTGCGGCGAGCTGAACATGGACGGCTGTACGGTCGGCTCGCCCAACAGCATCCTCAACCTCATGCACGGCTTGGAGCTCGTCCTTCACAACGGTTGGAACCACGTGATCGGTGAACAGCGCGGCCTGGCCCAGGGCAGCCCGGAGACGTTCACCACGTTCGAATCTCTGCTGGAGGCATACTTCCGACAAGTGGATGCGGTCTACGACATCCTCGCGCAACGTCATGCGATCGAGCACGAGGTCATGGCCAAGGAAACCGGGTTCGTGATGCTGAGCATTCTGACTCACGACTGTATTGGCAAAGGCGAGACGCTCTATACCGGCGCCCGTTACAAGGGCGGCATTATCGAGACCTTCGGCATGACCAACGTTGCCGACGGCCTCCATGCGATTCGGGAACTCGTCTACCGGAGAAAGGTATTCTCTCTCGCCGAACTGGTCGCCATGCTCGATGCAGATTTCGACGGCTGCGAAGACGCACGCCAAATGATGCTTTCCCTGCCGAAGTACGGCAACGACAACCCTGAGGTCGATGCCCTCCACCGGCAAATCGTGAATACGCTCAACGAGAGCGCCTGGTCCAAGGCCGCGAAGTGGGGACTGGATTTCTTCCTCAACTGCAACCTGAACCCGGGCGGCGCGATCTACGCAGACAACACGGGCGCCTCCGCAGATGGCAGGCGAGCAGGCGTAGCATTTGCCCTGGGCAACTGTCCCACGGCAGGGATGGACACCAGCGGGATCACCGCGCTGTTGAACTCCATGGCGCGGCCTGTGCGGAAACACGCCGGGTTCGTCCACAACCTAAAAGTATCCAGGGACCTCTTTTCTGCAGAGAACAGAGCGAAGCTGGAATCGCTCATTTCCACGTATTTCAGCCGCGGCGGCATGCAGCTCATGGTAACCGCGCTCAATCGAGACGACTTGGAGAATGCCATGCGGGAACCGGAGAAGTACCGCAACCTGATGGTTCGGGTTGCCGGCTGGACCGGTCGTTTTGTTGAGCAGTCTGCCTATCTGCAGAAGGAGATCCTCAACCGCACCTTCTACGCTTGATCCGATGACCACTGAAACCAAACCGAGTGTTCTCTGGATACAGACCGACGAACAGCGCCCTGACAGCCTGGGTTGCTACGGCTCACGGTGGGCCAAGACCCCACGCATTGATGCCTTGGCCGCTTCAGGGACGGTCATGCACAACGCTGTCTGTCAGTCTCCCGCCTGCGTTCCCAGCAGGTGTTCCCAGATCACGGCGCGGTATCCCCATGAAATCGGAATCGTCAACAACAGCGCGTTGGGAAGCGGGAGATGCTATCCGGTCGGCGTAACCCCGTTTCCGGCGGTATTTGAGGGCGCCGGCTACACCACCGTGCAGATAGGCAAAGACCACACGATGGCGAGCCCCTGGGGGCGCGCGGTGTCGCTGGATCAAAAATTCAGTCCCTACTGTGATGCCCGCGGCTTGACCAGCAACTATGACGAGGCCGACTACAGGGTCGTACACCGACCGGATGAACGAGCCCTGATCCTGGCAGGAACCTATCCGGGCGGAGAGGACAATCCCGATCGCCACAAAACCGACGCGTGCCTGCAGTTTCTACGAGGCGTCCGCAAGGGAGATGCCCCTTTCATGCTTCATCTCAGCTACATCTGGCCCCATACGCCGGTCCTCGCGCCCTCGCCTTGGGAAAGCACCTATCGGGAGGGAGAGATACCGGTGAAGCACTACGACCGGTCGATGTATGAGACAAGATCGCAGTGTGACCGGGCAATGGCCGATATCCATCATATGGAGAAACTCTCCCGAGCCCAGATCGATCAGATGTGGCGAGACTATATGGGCTGCGTCGCGTACGTGGATTCGCTGGTCGGCGCCGTGTTGGGGTGCTTGGAGGAGACGGGACTGCGCGAATCAACCATCGTCCTGTACAGTTCAGATCACGGGAAGATGCTCGGCGAGTGGGGAAGCGGCGAGAAATGTGTCTTTGACAGCGAAGTCTGGCGTGTCCCCTTTATCTGGTCCTGGCCGGGCAGGATTCCCGAAGGAAAGCGCGACACCAGTGTGTGCGAGCTCGTCGACACCGCGAAGACCCTCATGCACTTGGCGGGTATACCCGAATTGATCCCCCCTGACTACCGCGGCAGGAATCTCTTCTCCGGTCCATCTGCCCAGGCCGTATTTGGCGTCCAACGGCAGGATGTGTCCGACAATCCAGACTTTCCCCCCGACCTGATGCAGGTAGCCGTGAGAACAGAACAATTCCGGATGGACCTGCGCTGGGGGATTGACGGCAGCGAGCCCTCTCTTGACCGAATGGATGGCAATCTGTTCGATCTTGAGGAAGATCCCCATGAAAGAAAGAACCTCTTCGAAGAGAAGGAATGCCGTAATGTGGTCGGTTCCCTGTGTGGAACAATCGCGTCTTGGCTGGAGGCGATCCCGGTGGACCCGAGGTTGCGAGCGGAAGAACTTCAAGGGAGAATGTACTAGGATGTCACTGATAAGAAGGTCTTGCATGAGGATTACGTTTGCTCTAATTGTCTTCCCATTCCTGCTGTTCCCCGCCACCTGCATGGGCGAGGTGCCGAAGCTGTGGGTGCACCCTTACGTGTGCAAGGGCGGTTTCTTTGGCCCCCTGCGCGATGATTACGTCAAGGTGATGACCGACGCGTCCCAGTGGAAGGGCGTGCTGGCCCGGACGCATGCGGTGGGGTTCCACATGGCCCTCCTCGGGCGCTACCACGACAAAGCGGTCGGCAAGACCCCCTACCGGGCCACCGATGAGCAATTGCGTGCCCTGGCGGCGTTTTACAAGAAGCACAACCTGAAGGTGAACATCGAGATCGGCGGCGTGCGATTCAGGCCCGCCATGGTCAGGGCCGGGCGGGCCGGGGTGGGCCGCCGGTACACCCGGGAGGTGCAGATACCGCTGCTCGAGCGCTGGCGAAAGGCGGGGGGCAGCATCGATTATCTCACCACCGACCACGCTGTCATGATGCGCTTGGGGGAGCAAAAAGCCGGGAAGACCAAAGACGGTGTCGCCTATTCTGTTGACGAGTTGATCGGGGAGCTTTCCGAGGCCCTGGCGGAGCTCCACGGCGCGTTCCCCGAGGCCGAGCTTGGTATTGCCGAGTCGCTTGGGCATTTCCGGGTGAAAGCCCCGGACGACGGCCGCACATACCCGCTGAGGCCACCGGATCCGCATGGTGCGGAGCTATCTGTGTTCCTCAAGAAACTACAGTCCTCGGCCGCCGCTGCAGGGGTGCGTATCCACAACTTCATGATCGACCACCAGATCCAGGCCGCCCACCGCGATGCCACCGGGAAGATCATGACCGTGGGCGGGCCTTTCATCCTCAAGCGGGAATACGTCGACCGGGCCGCGGAGATCCCGCTCGACCTCGGCCGGGCGGCCGCGGCTGCGAAGATAGCGCGCTCGACCGGCATGCGCGTGATATTCCAAGTCACTCCGGGGGCATACGGGTTCGGTCTCAAGGGGGATACGGATGCCCGTAACGACCATCGCGCCGCCCAGGCCGTTCGCCGGATGGCGAAGGAATGCGCGGCAGCAGACATACGGCCGGATGCAATCATCTTCGAGTGCTGGCAACCCCATCCGTCGCGGACAGGGCCCGGAACCCGCGAGCACTCGTTCATGCACAATGTCCGGCAGAGCTTTGCACAGGCGCCCGCGTCGGTGGCCGCTACTCATCGACCACCCAATTTCGTATTCGTTCTGGCGGATGATCTGGGCTGGAAAGATCTGGGTTGCTATGGAAGCTCCTTCCATGAATCCCCTCACATTGACAGACTGGCAGCGCAGGGAATGAGGTTCACCGACGCCTACTCCGCAGCCCCGCTCTGTTCTGCGACCAGGGCCAGTATCTTGTCTGGTTGGGCTCCAGCCCGGCAGCATATTCACGGTGTGACTCCCAGTGTGAAAGGGCAAAACCCGTGGGGCTTCCATGATTATGCCTCATGGCAGGATGAAGCTGTGCATCAGTATCCACCTGTCTATGCCATGACGATTCCCAAACAACTCAAACAGTTCCCTTTAAAGCGAACGACTTTTGCCGAACGCCTGAAGGAGAGGAACTACAAGACGGGATTCATCGGCAAGTGGCACCTGGGTCCGAATCGCGACATGGGGCCGAAACAGCAGGGATTTGACTACACGTTTGCCGTGTCGGAAAGAGGCTATCCGCCGACCTATCATGCGCCCTATAAGCGGGGGAATTATGAGTTCCAGGATTTTCAGGCGAAAACAGCCAAGGAGTACCTCACGGATCGTCTGACGGATGAGGCCGTCGGTTTCATTGAGAAGAACAAAGACCAGACCTTCTGCCTGTACCTGTCCCACTACGCGGTGCACAGCCCTTGGGAATCGCGAGACGACTACACGAAGCATTTCAAAGGCACACGCAAACCTGACGCAGCCCAGAACAACGCCGCGTATGCCGGCATGATCAAGAGCCTGGATGACAGTGTCGGCAGACTCATGCAGACAGTCGAGAAACTGGGGCTGGATGAGAACACCGTCTTTGTCTTTATCTCCGACAATGGCGCCAAGGTGACAAACGCGCATGGCCGCAAACCAGGTGAGACGAACAAGGTGACATCCGTGGCACCCCTGCGCGGCGAGAAGGGCTTGATTTATGAAGGCGGGATTCGCGTTCCGTTCATCGTTCGGTGGAAGGGGATGATCAGCCGGTCTGTATCTGATGTGCCGGTCGTATCGACCGATCTGTACCCCACCTTGCTGGAGCTGGCCGGATTGCAGGTGAAAGAAGACAATCCGGTCGATGGGACGAGCCTGGTCCCGTTGCTGACAGGCAAAGGTGGCCTGGACCGGAAACACATCTCCTGGTTTATGCCCCACTACATGAAATCGGGTGAGGGCATAGGCTCGAGTGCGGCCATCCGGCGGGGCAAGCATAAGCTGATCAAGCTCTTTGAGGGCAGCAGAACACTGTACGATCTTGCGAACGACATCGGCGAGAAAAGCGACCTGTCAGCCGCCATGCCCAGGCTGGCTGACAGCATGGAAGAAGACCTGATGGCTGACCTGGAAGCCAAGAACGCCTTCTTCCCGATAAAGAACCCCAAGTATGAGGGCCCGGCGGCCAGCAAGAAGGTCGAGGCGCCGAAACCTGCACCCAGGCAGAACGCGGCAGCCGCCGTCATGCCAAGCACAGCCGTTGCCGGTTTCCAGGTCGCCAATGGCAGCCTGAGAAGGGAAGGTGGTCTGGGCTATACGCTTACTGCAGACGAAGGAAAGACCGCGTGGGCCCTCAGACCCATCGGGGTTGACGACAACATTGTTCAGATCAAATCGGCGCTCCGTATAGGAAAGAACGAAAGAACCGCCAACGCGTTCCTGGCCATAGGTGATGGTACGGAAGCGAGTAAGGTGTTGAAGCTCGGCGTCTACTACGGACGGAAGACGATCTGTATCCAACCCGTGTCAATGCCAAAGGCAACGGTCGGTACGTATGTCAAGGCTGACCTGACCAAAGGCAGCTTGACGCCAGTTCTGATCACCATCAATCAGGCGGAACAGACCATTTCCCTTGATGTGGACGGCAATAGACTCAGCGCCAAATTCCCGAAGCAGATCAGCAGAATCACGCACGCCGGCTACGCCAACACCCGATCAAGACAGGAATGCTCCGCGCTTGAGATTGGCAACTAACTGAGAGAACCAACGACAGCATGTCCGCTCACAAAGCAATCGTGATTCTCGCCGACACCGTCTGCCGCCGCTTCCTTTCCACGTATGGCAACACTGCGATCGCGACGCCCAACCTGCAGCGACTGGCCGATAGATCGGTGGTATTCGACAACCACTGGATCGGCTCAGCCCCATGTATGCCTGCAAGACGCGATATGCTTACCGGCCGCTACAACTTTCTCGAGCGCGGCTGGGGCGGTCTGGAGCCCTATGACATCTTTCTGCCACACGTGCTCGCGCAGGCCGGGATCTACAGCCACATCGAGACCGACCACTACCACTACTTCCAGGGCGGCGGCGAGTTCTATGCGACCTCATTCAGCACCTGGCAGTCGTACCGGGGCCAGGAATACGATCCCATGCCGGCACGCATCCGTGAAGAGGACAACCTGGACCCGACGCGGACCTGGAACTTGGACGCACAGGACCGGAACCGGTCGAGGTTCGTCAACGACCTCGATTTCCCTACGCCGCAAACCCTCAAAGGCGCGGCGGAGTGGCTGCGACTGAACGAAGGGGCGGACAACTATCTTCTGTGGGTGGAGCCGTTCGACCCGCATGCCCCCATGGACTATCCCGATGCGTATGATGGGATTCACACGGGCGCGCTCCGAGAGGACTTCCCTATCTCCTGCCTCCCGGAGGACGTGCCGCCACAGCGCCTCGAGTTCTTCTACGAGAGCAGGAGGAAGTACGCGAACCTCCTGCAGATGTTCGACAAGTGGCTGGGCGAACTGCTGGACGAGATCGACCGGCAGAACGGCTGGCAGGACACGTTGGTCATCTTCACCACCGACCACGGTCTGATGTTCGGCGAACATGGCCAGATGGGGAAGAACGCCTGCCATAACTGGAATGAGATCGCGCACATTCCGCTGTTCGTGCACCTGCCCGGGGACGTACACGCCGGCGAACGCAGAACGCAGCTCACTCAGAACATCGACCTGTTCCCGACACTCGTGGAGTATTTTGGCACATCCGTCTCCCACGCGATCCATGGCAAGTCGCTCCTGGACATCGCCAGAGACCGTGCCGCGGCGAAGCACGACAGCGCCATCTTCGGCTGGTACGGCAAGACCGTCAACGTCACCGACGGCGAACACGTCTACTTCCGTGGGCCGGCCTCCCGCGACAACTGCCCGCTGTACCACTACTTCCTCATGCCCACCGAATACCACCACCGCATGAAACCGGACCGGCTGAAAGATGCCGAGCTCGGGCATTTCCTGCCGCACCTGGACATCCCCGTCCTGCGGGTGCCGGGGATCCCGGAGTTCGGCATCCATGACGAGATCTACTCGAACCGGTGCTTCAACCTGCGGGACGACCACCGCCAATCCCATGACCTCTGCGGCACCCCCGTGGAAGAACAGATGGTGAAGACGCTGGTGGATGCCATGCGCCAAGCGGACAGTCCGACCGAGCAGTTCCAGCGGCTGGGCCTGGTGTAGTGTCAGCACTCATCGTCCCGACGTGTCCACAGGAAATACGAGCTCGGCGAGATGAGATTAGGGAATATCCAGCGTTCCACATGACCGTCGAGCAGACCGGTGTTCTGCCTCTGATCATGAATGGGCGGAACGCGGATCCCTGTATCGTTTTGGGGGTAGCTGCGACGCCCGGAGCACATCCAGCAGCTCCTTGAAACGTCCGAGCTTCTCGCCGTCTGTCGGGAGAACGGTGAGACGACGAAGGCGCCGTTCGGTGAAGAAGGCACGAGACTCGGGATCGGCCGGGCCAGATACCGTATCGGCTATCTCCGCTGGTGGCAATCAACTCGTCACGACCATCGTCCCCGTCACTCTCACTGCCGTCAAAATCGCGATAGGCCCGCCGTTCAGAAAGTGACTTGTCTTGTTATCCGCCACCAGTAGGAACGCCAACTCAACACCAGCCTACTGTCCTTCGCAAGAATGCCATCCGCGCTTACTTCAGGCGCCTCTCGGTCCATGTCAGGTGCGCCCAGCGACTCAGCCGTCAACGCCTGCACGTTCTGTGAGCTCGATCCGCCACGCGACTTCGAAACTGCAGACCGCAGATCCCGTCCCGGTCACGCAGCAGGAAGCGGGGAGCGGCGTCTCGGGGGAACGCCTGCAGGATCGTGGGGGCGTGAGATCCTTCTCGCGACGAGGAAACCTGCCGTGCTGAGGCTATTGGGCCGCAGACGCCACGCGAGTGCTGAAGTGCAATGTGATCCGGTCGCCCCGGCCGACCACGGCGATCCTGCACGGTCGCCGTCCATCCGGTGTCTCTGTCGGGAAATCCTCGAGCGTGATGCCGTCACGGTCCAACGTCATGCGGCCCAGCCGCACGGTGCGGATGCGTCCGACACAGACGCCTGCCAAATTGACCACACTCATTCCGGGCTCGAGGAAATAGTTGAACGCCGGCGTGAACGTGATGCACCGCTCCGCGATGTCGGTGACGTAGACCTTGCCGGCAGTCAGATCGTCGTCGCCTACCCGGAAGCACGTCGTCGGTGCCGCTGCGTCCGTCCGGAATGGCACGGCGTTCGCGTGGTTCGGGCTCGTGACCAGAGCGATGCCGCCCGCAGGCGCCGCAGTGAGGTCCAGTGACTCGGTCAGGTGGATGATGCCCTTGTCGTAGTCCACGGTCTTGACTCGTCGTCGCGCACTGCTGCGGGGAGGAAGTGTGGCGGGAAGCCCGCGGCTCGCCTCGTTGTCCAGCACGTACGCCTGCGAGAACTCGGCATCAGCGAGCTTCTCGAGCACAGCGGCACGCGCATCGATCACGCGGCCGCCGCTGAGTCCGAGTACGGACCGTTCCGACTCGGGAGACTCCAAACGATTGAAAACGACGTGGGTCTTGCCGATCAGACCGATCTCGAGTGCAACAGGCATGTCGCCGGCGTCGGTGACGGGCAATGCCTTCACTGACTCGATGAACGACGTATGCCGGTAAGGCTCGAAGACGGTCACAAAGGTACTCTCGAGCGCGTCACCCACGCGCCGTCGGACAACGAACTTGACAGTCTCCGGCCAGGTTGGGCGCCGCTGCGGCACACCGTCACAGGCGAACACCGCTTCGTCGCGCCCGATCAGGTGTGCCCGAAGCACGACGCCTTCGCGCGGCGGATCCGGCCAGAGCTTTTCCGGCCGGTTCAGGTGCCAGCTCACACGACCATAGCCGTCAAGTGCTGCCTGCTGCACGTTGAAGAGCCACTGAAACGCGCTGCCTTTGTACTTGTAGAAGGGCACGTTCGCTTTGTTGTCGTCCGCATAGCGTTCGTCATCGTAGAAACGCCCGTACGCCACGTCCGGACCGGCCAGCGTTCCCCGCTGGCGCGGTTCTGTCAGGCCGAGGTCGCTCGTGAACTCCGCCTGCGTTCCGTGCACGAGCCAATCGTGCTGTGTCCCGCCGCGTACCCGGAAGATGTCTACGACGTAGGCGTGATCAGGAGACGCGTCGACCAGTATGAGCGTGCGTCGGTACAGCTTCGCCGTGTCGGGGTAGCACGCCTCGGCAGAGACCTCGACGAGTTGCGCGAACGAGCCCGGGTCGTAGACGTGCAGACGCCCGCGCTGCGCTTCCTGGCGGCGCGCGTTGATCATGACCGTGTTGTGGGCCACGGTGTGCGATAGGAAGCCAAACCGCCGCGGATCCCAGGCGTCCGCCGTCTCGGGGTACCCGAAGTCAGGCGTGAGGGCATTCCGCCGCGAGTAGATGTCGAGCTGCAGGCGATCGTGATGCGCGTGGCCGTGGTAGAAGCCGTAGAACACGGCCACAGCCGTACGGTTGCCGTCGCCGCCCGTCTGCAGACTCGCAAAACCGACTCCGGACAGCAACTGGCTCGCCACGCCGACCGGAGCCGGATGCCGTACTGCCGCCTCCGCCATCTCCTTCTCGACCGACGCCCGGAACAGGTCGCGCTTCAGCTTGCCTTTGCTCTGCACCAACGCGCGAGCAAAGCCCGGGTTACCGAAGAAGCGATAGCCCGGCTCCGGTGCGTACGGTCCCCAGCCCAGGAGACCGTGGAAAAGGTGATTCGAATCGCCGTACGACGGCACGAATTCGCCGACGCATGCCATGCGCAAGGGCCAGGTGTAAAGCTTGCGGAAGCGCGGCATCTCGAGGATCGCCGAACGCCCGTCGGCGTCGAGGTCCTCGACAATCTCGCTGATCTCCGTGATCCAGTGGCAGTTGTAGCTGGGAGACTCGAACGGGAACCCGTCTCGGTGCAGCAGGTTGCTGAGCGCGTCAATCAGTCCGAGCTGGGTGTAGTTCCGGGGGTGCGGATTGCGCAGGACCCAGGCGACCATCTCGTCACTGCCCGGTGTCTCCGCCGAGCCCCGAAGCACGGTGGCGATGCGCAGGAGTGCGACCTGATGCATGCCGTAGTTCCCCTGAATCCTGCCCGAGCCGTCCATGATGTCGGTGGCCATGGTGCGTAGGATTCGACTCTCGATGTGCGCGCAGATCTCCGCTGCGCTCTGGCCCGTGAACGCCTGTAGCGCCTGATCGTGCTCGATGGCGGGACGCACCGCGTCGTATGCGGGCGGCACGGTCTGTGCTGTAAACAGCGCCTCGTAGGTGTGGTAGAGCAGACGGCCGAGGTAGCTTACGTCGAACTCGGCGCCGTAGCGCGACTGCTTCTCATACGCATAGCGGGGATAGTACTCCGCCAGCTGCCATAAAAGCAACGCGCACGCATGCGCATAGCGCGAGTCGTCCGTGATCAGGTAAGCACGGCTCAGGTCAGCCAAGGCCGGTATGAGCAGACGTTCTGCAGACAGTTTCGCGTAGACGCCCACGAACCAGAAGCGCTTGTTTTCGTCCGGCACCTCACAGCCCCAGCCATCGTCGGGGTAGGGACCGGTCAACAGGCTGCGGTCCTTGTACCCGCTCTTCATGAACGCCGCGAAATCGTTCGAGGGATAGACGGCGCCGTCCACGGGTGACGTGATCTTCCACGGGTCATCGAAGGAGATGATCCAGGAGGTGCGGCCGTGCTTGTTCAGGGCCTCGCCGTTCACCGGCGCGCCTTTCAGGTGCGCAATCCCGGCCCGGGGCACCCCCGGAGGCGGGACAAGTGTCCGCAGACGTTCGTCACTGTAGACCAACCACTTCGCGGCGCGTGCGAGGATCCGGTCGCGCTCGACCCGAGCCCATTCGCTCTCGGCAACATTACGGCGCAGGGCCGCCAAGCGCGCGTCGGTGTAGTAACCTCGCGCCTGCTGCTGCGCACGGGCCGCTGCCGGCAACAGCAGTCCTGCCAAAGAAGTCAGAAGTACTATGCGACTTCTCACCGTGATCACGTCCCTCCACGATAACAGAATGCCCGTGATTCCTCGCTCTCCTCTACTGCCGCAGGCCCGCCAGCAGTTCATTCGACGTCAGTGAGTACTTTCCGAACATTTCCAGAAACAGAATCGCCCCCCGTGTCTGTCCCAGCGAGTGGTGGGTCTCCGCCGACTCCATCCCCGTGGTGCAGTCGCGCAGCACGGCGATCTCGTACCCCCTGCGACTCATCTCCAGAGTTCCGTAGTCGCGCATCAGTACGCAGGCGTTGGTGTTGAAACCCAAGTAGAACAAGAAGAGAATTCCCTGCCGCCGACAGTAGCGATGGAGTTCCTCCCCGTTGGCCACCACCGCCTCCTCTCCCTGTGGCTGGACATCCGGATGCATCTGCAGCCCTGCACGCAGCTTGTCCCGTTGGCCATCGCGCGCTTCCACAGGCCGCCTGTACTGGGCGAAATCTCCCTTCTTCGCCCGGAAATCGGCCGGCGGCCAGTCCTCCCGCTCTTCACCCATCTCTTCCTCACTCACCAGGCGCACCCAGGCGGGTTGTTCCTTGGCCATATTCGGAGCCGGGGCGTGGATCAGCGTCATCCCCGCACCTCGGCAACCCGCCAGAAGCGGCACCACCTTCTCCTGAACTATCCCCTCGGCCCGGGCCGCCGTATCCTTCAGATAGTGCTTGTCCCACACGTCCACCAGCACCACCGCCGCCTGTGCCAATGGAATTTCCCAGTCCAGGAAGGCGTAGCCGGTGTTCGTCTCGACCCACTCCACTCCCGAGTCCACGTGCCACCTGTGATATCGAGGCCTTACGCGCAACATGTTCTCGATCATTTCGTCCTCCTCTCTTCTGCCAGCGTCTTCAGCGCCTCCAATGGCGTTGACTTAAGGCCCAAGAAGTCGTGACACGTGGCCCTGCGACCCCACCCACGCAAGGTGGGTGGGGTCGTCTCACGGCTTAAGTCAACGCCATTCGGGCCTAGTGGTCTGAGTTACTCCTCAAACTCACTAATCGATGAGAGAATGCGTAACCGTTAAGCTGGGGGTCATTCTGACTCTTGGGGGACGAGTGAGCGAATGTACTCCTTGGTTCGCTTTCGGCCCATCTTGACAGTCCAGCACATGGTGTCCTCGAGTCCCTGAACGGT
>Ga0209249_1002661_pt1 | contig 14079 bp, 6 predicted proteins | sample SaaInlV_200m_DNA_4_FD_184653 | JGI IMG/M metagenome (GOLD analysis project Ga0209249, IMG submission 184653) | Marine microbial communities from expanding oxygen minimum zones in the Saanich Inlet - SI037_S3LV_200m_DNA (SPAdes) (version 2) | ecosystem: Environmental > Aquatic > Marine >...
ACTGCCAATATAGCGCTAACCGCCTGCGCCGCAACAGGTGCCATGGCATTCTGCCCGCTTAAGTTGACGGCATTGACTCTTGTCCTCAACTTCTATGGCAATAGTATTCTCTTTCCCGTATTCTATGGCATCAGTAATCTCAAAACGTTTTGGCTTTTGCCAAGAACTTCTATCATTCTGGATCCAATAATCAAATGCTCCAACTTCTTTGCCATTAAACCATACCGTACAGCTTTCATCGACCGCACCTATTTCAATCCATGCCTTACGACCGTTTCTATCGGATCGGATTCTGACTGTCGTACGATACCATGCTTTTCCGTTGTAGCCAGAGCTTTCATTTTCTGGGTATGCCTTGCGTCCATATCCCTGTTTCTCCCAAGTGGAATCGGTGCGCAGTTTTTGCCATTCATCTATATTGCGTGCGACGTTGAACCAACCTTCCTTGCGGCCGATTTCCTTTGGATCAATCTCAAATGACCAAATTGCCGGAAGAGCGATGCCTCCATTCATAAGTACTTGCTCATAGAGGTTATCTATAAGCTTGCCCCATGTGTAGATAACTTTCCCTTCACGATTCGATGCCTGCACATAATGACTGAACCAAGGAACTGACCAGCCTTTCTTGGCCTCAACTGTTTTCATCACTGTTTTGAGTCTTTTCCATTGTTGCGCAGCCCTACTTATCGTACTCTTTGTTTCTTCTTGGGGGCTGTCACAATTCGCGATTTGCTCAAAGTATGGCACGGGAAAGCCCATGGCCTTGAGTTTTTCAAGCTCCGTAGCAAGTTCACAATAGCTATCTAACATTTCCCATGATTCTTCTGTAAATCGTGCTCGGGGTTCACATTCCGTGTCAGCTGTCAATTTCAACGCATCATCAAGATGCCTTCGCAGCTTTCTTCTAACCTGTCGGCTCCAGTTCTTAGTTACAAGTGCATGTGCCCCGAAGCTAGCATAGATATTATATCTCATAGAAACCTGTTCTTGCAACGCCAGGTATTTCATCATTGGCTCCGCTGCGGGACCATAAGCCGCATTGTAATAATCTCTAATCAATTTGTCAACATCAAGCATTGGATTGTAAAGGGATTTGAGAAGAGCGACACGCTGAATCCAGTTAAAACCCCAGGTTTGGGCTGTTTCTGCGCGATGCATAATGTAATTGGCATTGGAAAGGAAACGTATGGTTTCAACCATTCGGTGCGGCCTGCTGGCAAATGAAAAATAGTAGGAGCGAACACCAAGATGCCGGGCTTTTTTAGCCCATCCCAAAAAGGACTTTTTGCCTTCTTCAAATTGGGATGTTTCCTGGTTGAAGCATTTTGTATCAACAACAAAGGGCATGAGATTGTCTTCAATGTAAAACACGTTTTCGGGTGGCTTTGTGTAACTTGCATAAGCTAAACACGCAAGCAGAAGGCTTGGATTTTCCTGTGCTACTTTTCTGGCTACTTTGTTGTTAAATGTCCATATTCGGTTTGACAAGTCTGACACACCGCCAATTTGTTCATTGTAAGTTTTTCCGGCTATAACCCCGTAACCTTTATCCTTATTCGTCCATGGAGCAATATTACCATCCATCTGTTTGCATTCTTCACATAGGCAAAAAGACCAACCATCGTTAGGCGTGAGTGAGAAATAGATATTCTTGACAAATCCTCCTTTTACTGTTTCTCCACGAGCGAGGAAATGTTTCGCGAAAAAATCAACAACGGCAGAATTGCTTTGGCAGACTTGACCATGTGTGTCGTAAAGCGTTGTCTTTTCCCATACGCGTCCGTGCCATGGTTGACGTTTTCCATTGTACCATGAGAAGTGATTCGGATGTTCTTTAAAGTCCTCAGGTTTCAGGACAGGGCCAAAATGTCCCACTGTGCCAAATATTGAACGCCCCATGCCGTGGCGTCTCTGAAACGAAGACCAATCATGAAAACGGGGCCCTTTGTTATACTGTGTTTGTTTATTGGGCTGATGATTGTGGCATGAACCGTAAGGGGTATTGTAACGAACTAAATAAGCCGGACGTGAACGTTGTACTATATTGGGAACTTTGATAGTCTTTTGTTTGGGAATTACAGTACCACCAGGCCCCGGCCACAGCCATTTGACACCACAGAATCCTTCAAGGAACGTTGTCACCGCATAATATGTTCCGGTTTCACCAAACATACGCACTCCGATTACACTGCCACAGTTAGTGTCATGACCAAGAAGCGCTAGCTTGTCCGCCTCGCTCTTAATCATAAAACCTCCGGCACCGAAATCGTAACGATCTCGACCAAGTCTCAGTTGGTCTGTATACTCCGATGGTCCAACAAATATAACGTTTGATTCTGCTGTCTCTTCTTTTGAGATAGTGTCTCTTACCGAAATCTCTATCCCGGTTATTCGTTTTAAATAGTGCGCCAGTTCATTCGCCGCGATACGTCGATTGATGTCAGCTATGCTACCTCTATTTTCTTTGCAGGTGACAATTACATTTTTAGCTTGAGGCGAAACTGTAAAGGCATGCGATGTTGTCGAAAATAGAAAACCAGCTATGATTGAAAAGAGAAATACAAGTTGTGCTTTTTGTAACTGCATATTCTGTTTTGGAAATTCTTGTATTAGTTTAACAGCTGTCATAGGATGTCCTTTAGCAGAGACCTGCTGCGAAAAGGGTTGGCTTCTGATAGAAAAGGTGACGATGGTGCCGCTTGGCACTTGAATGTATGACCACAACGTGCTCTCCTTGAGTTAGTTAAGTCAGATTAGACAACAAGGAGAACAACGCCATGATCAAGATGAAGTTAGAGCAAGGCAACAGCCAAGTCAACCTATTTCTACCTGTTTCGAACGTAATGCTGGCTGAAGTGATCGACGAGACCCGTCAACTCAGCCGTCGCTTTCCCGAGATCTTGGGGCGCATCATCAAGGACCAAGATCGGGCGACTTTGGCGAAGAAGGGACTGCGGTGTGAGCAGCAGGCGTGGATCCGGCGGCAGACTCAGCCACTGCCCGGTATTGACATCGTGGTCTCGCCGCAAGTCGTCGCCGGCGCGTTGCAGCAGGGCTGGCCGCGGATGGACCCCGAAACCGCGCTGGTCTTTGGGCAGGGGTCAGATACTGTAGCCGTTTCTGCTGGAGGAAGTGGGTAGGGGTCAGATACTGTAGCCGTTTCTGATGGAGTAGCCGTAATGGATGATATAGTATACTTATGGTATGTTAGAGGCATTTCGCGTGCAAGCGAAAAGTGATCTAACTCCCTCAGGCATGAAGGGGTCCGCTGATGCCTCGCAGACGTCGTCACTGGGAGCGGCAAGTGGGTAGGGGTCAGATACTGTAGCCGTTTCTGATGGAGTAGCCGTAATGGATGATATAGTATACTTATGGTATGTTAGAGGCATTTCTCGTGCAAGCGAAAAGTGATCTAACTCCCTCAGGCATGAAGGGGTCCGCTGATGCCTCGCAGACGTCGTCACTGGGAGCGGCAAGCGTGTTACCATATCACGCACCGCTGTCACAACCGGCAGTACCGGTTCCGCTTCGAGAAGTACCGGCGGATGTATCGTCTGTACCTGTTCGAGGCAACGAAGCGGTTCAACGTACGTGTCCTTTCGTGGATGGTGACCTCGAATCACACCCACCTGCTGCTGACCAGTGGTGATCGCGGCACGCCGCAGATCTCCGAGGCGCTGCAGTTTGTCCACGGGGAGGTCGCCCAACACTACAACCTGGCGCGGCGGTGCGACGGTTCGTTCTGGAGCAATCGCTTCCACTCGACGCGAATCCAGAGCGGCGGCCATCTTGGGCGCTGCCTTCTGTACATCGACCTGAACATGGTCCGGGCGGGGGCCGTGGAGCATCCCTCGCAGTGGCCCTATGGGACGTGGCCGGAGTTCTTCGGGGGAAGACGGCGGTACCGTATTGTCAACCAAGCCACACTGCTGAACAGACTTGAGATCCCGGACTGGGATTCGTTTGCCCGTTGGTACAAGAGCACGCTGGACGACATGTTGTGCCGAACGGAGCAGACCGGGAGGCAATCCTTCTGGAGCTCCGCGATCGCAGTGGGCGACGCGGAATGGCTGGCGAAAGCCGCGCGCCGGTCAGACATGAAGCGATTCGAGATTCGCGAGACCGACGATATGGCCCAGGACGATGCTGTGAACGTTAGATCATTTTTTCTCGGTAGCATAAATCAAGCTAAGATCATCTAACTGGCAACGCCTATCCCAGTCGTGGCTGTAACTGGCATAGCCATACAGTGTCTGACCCCGATAGCAGGAGATACGGGCATGCCCATCCAATTCGCTCAACCCGTCGTCCATCGGCTTGTGGCTCTGGGGCTGCTCCTCATGCTCGTCTGCGGAGCCTTGGCTGATACGTACTACGTCGCCACGGACGGCGATGATCACAACGGCGGCGCGCTCGATGGCCCCTTCGGCACCCTCTGCCATGCGATCAACGTGGCCGCCGCGGGCGACACGATCTACGTCCGCGGGGGCACGTACATGCTCGACCACAGCGTCGAGGTCAGCAAGGCGGGCGCCAGCGGCAGCCCGATCCGCCTTTGGTCCTACGGCGCCGAAAGCCCCATCCTCGACTTCAGCCGCAATCCGCGCCACGCGAACCCGCCTCAACCCCGGGAAGACGACACGGTGGCCGGGACCAGCGAGGCGCTGGGCATCTACGTGGGTGCCGGCATCGACTGGTGGCATATCAAGGGGCTGACCATACAGAACGCGCCGTACTACGGCGTGCGTGTGTATGGCTCACACAACGTCTTCGAACTGCTGGTGCTGCGTGGCAACAGAGCATCGGGTCTGGAGATCACGGGGAAGGAGGGGGCGACCCCCAGCAGCAACCTAGTGCTCAACTGCGACTCGTATCACAACTTCGATTCGCAGACAAACGGAGAGGATGCCGACGGTTTCGGGGCCAAGTTCAAAACGCTGGGCCCGGGCAATGTGTTCCGCGGCCTCCGTTCGTGGAGCAATTCCGACGACGGCTACGACTTCTGGCATGCCACTCACCCGGTGCTGATCGAGCATTGCTGGTCATTTGACAATGGGTTCTTCCGCTCCGAGTGGAGGGACGCGGTCCGGGGTCCGTGGCGGGGTGACGGCCTGGGCTTCAAGCTGGGCCAGGACGCGGCGGAACTCATCCTGAACCACGTCGTCGCCTTTGGCAACAAGGCTTTCGGCATCGATGAGAACGGCAACGGCAGCCCGGGCGGCGTGGTGATAAAGAACGCCACACTCGTCAACAACGCCAAGGGCGGGAATCCTGTCCAGATACAGCTCAACGACGGTAGGCCGCACACCGTCAGGAACACCATCGCGTTTGACGTCGACGGCCACGAGGTGACCAGCTTCAGTCCTGAAGTCAACGACACCTATAACACCTGGAACGGTATCGGAGTGTTTACTTCGGACTTCGTGAACATGAACAGGCGTGAGCTGCTGGCCGCCGCCATGGCCCCTCGGGGTCCGGACGGAGCCCTGCCTGACATCGGGCTGCACCTGGCCCCGTCCGGCCGCCTGGTCGATGCGGGTGCCGACGTCGGCCTGCCCTGGAACGGACAGGCACCCGATCTGGGCGCGTTCGAAACGCAGTGCCGGAAGCGGCCCTGAAGGGTCTAGAACGAGGTTGTATTTTTACGACAGAAGAGTGGATGTAATAACGTTAGAAGGCCGCTGGCGAGGTATAATCATCGCTTTACCAGTGAGATGTGTGGGAGCGGCACCGGGCCTACCGGGCCTCAAGGAATAACTACCATGCGCGTAACCATCGGGCAACACAGTAGGGGTCTACTCGCTGCACTATCGGTTTCGGTGTGCTACTGCACTGGCCTCTGTGACGCCGCCGTGCCGCCGGGCTGGGAATGGCGCAACGTGGCAAATGTGGCCAATGGCGGCCGCCCCGTATGCAGCGACGACGCGGCCGTCAACAAAGCGTTCCGTGCGCTTGAGGGGGACAGGCGCACCCCCTGGTTGAAGGCGGTCAAGAAAGGCGAGGAAGCCCATCTGGAGATCGCGTTTGTTCGAGACTACACGGTTTCGCGGATCGTCCTCTATCCGGTCCACCAGACGGCGGCGGCCGAGTACGGCAGGGACTATAGGTTGCAGTACTTCGACGGCACGACCTGGCAAGCGATAGTGGCCAAACGCGTCGAACGTCTGGCAGACCGCTCGAGAGTCACCGTCTCGTTCGAACCGATCAACACGAGGAAGGTCCGGGTTACGGGCCTGCAAGCCGGATTGCACGGTCTGCGGCAATTCGAAGCGCACGCGCAAGTTCCGGGCGCTGTCAGGCTAAGCGATGGGACACTTCTGACGGAGGAAACCATGGCCGCCTTGCCTCACAGCCTGAGCGGCAAGCCACTGCTTCTCAACGACGGCTGGCGGCTCAAGATCGGAGACAACTTCGAGTACGCCAATGTCAACTTCCCGGACACAGACTGGGCTGAGCCCGCGACGCCAAACAAGTTGCGCGTGGGCCGGGATGGTGATTGGGTCTGGTACCGAGTCGGATTCGAGCTGCCAACGGGGTGGGAGGACCGGGACATCCTGCTGGATGTGGGCCAGCTGTCTTCGTTTGAGGAAGTGTACTTGAACGGGAAGAAAGCCGTCACCTTCGGCGACCCGGAAGCCCTGTTCACCATACCTGCGAAGAAGTATCCGAGCAGCAAGCAGAGGAATCCCAAGAGCAAGTACTACGTTCACCAGCGTCTGCCGCTGCCTGCCGGCGCGCTCAAAGCCGGCAGGAATCTGTTGGCAATCCGGGTGAAGGTAACAAGCAAGTGCCTGTTCGGCTCTTACGGCGGCTGGCCCGCGCTGAGAGAGTACCGCCCTGTCTTCGGCAGGCTCCTTCTGAAGAGCGACGGTGCGGACGCAATCCGGACACTGCTCACCCCGGCCGAGCACCTGAGCCGGTACGAGCCCGGCGAGCGGATCGTGGTCAAGCCGGAGCTGTTCAGCCTGCACGGGTCGACGCACGCGGGCGAGATCATCCTTGATGTCTACGACAAGGATGGGCGCAACGTCCTGACGCGCAAAACGCCCGCTCGCTGCACGGGCAGTGCCGGTCACGCGGAAGCCCTGCTACGCTTCGAGGCGCCGAGCACAGAAGGCAGGTACCGTGCGGAGCTGGCGTTCACTGCTGACGGCCAGGAGCTCTGGCGCGGCACAGCGCCTTTCACGGTGCGCAACCGGTTGACGTTCACCGTCCCCGTAGTCCCGGAGATCCAGGACAGTGGCGATTTGCCGGTCCGAGTCAGCGACGCCGTGATCGGTGCCTACGGTCCGGGGCTCTGCGATTTCGGGAAGAAGACCTTCAAGGAGTACCGGACCGAAGTCCGCGGAGGCCTGGTGTGCGCAACGGTGCTGGGCAAAAACTCACCACCACTGCTCGTGTCTACTCAAGTCCGCGCCACACCGCTGCGACCAGTGCTGCGTCCGGACATGATCACCTGGCCCGCCGGTTGGGAAGATGCCTGGTTCTACGGGTACGTGACACCTGGCGACGGCAATCGCGACAGCTTTGAGCTGGAATCAGCGCGCGCGACCTGGTCCGGTCGCACCTACCGATACACCTACCCGGACGGCGTCACGATGGATTTCAGCGTATCCAATGCCAATCCCGCGTACCGCGTGCAGACGAACGCACGGAAACTGAGGGTGTTCGATCGTATGGCAGACTTCGGCATCGGCCCACCGACCTTCATAGCCTGCAGAGCCGCGGACGGCGTCAGGACAACACCGGCCAAGGTCGGGCTCACAGGATCGGACATGGCAGCCAACTGGGTTTTGGCCTGGTTCAGCAACGCCAACGGCTGGGAAGAGTTCGATGTCCCGTTCCTGTTTGTGCTGGAGAACCGCCCGACCCGAGTCAAAACCGGTGACGGCGCGCTGCAGTTCGAGTTCCCCGGAGACGCAGGAACGGTACAGGGCATGCCACTGTACGGCATCACGCTGCAAGCCCCTGAGGCAACCGCAGGTTGGCATGATGCTTTGCCGGCAGAAGTGGTTCAGCGCTGCCGGTTCTGGTCCCAGGCGCTGACGGCGGCGCCGGTAGAAGTGGTGCGTACAGCCAAGGTCGACTACGGCGCCGACCACGTGACCATCCGCGACCAGTTCGAGCATCTGGACATCCGCGACGACTGGGGGACAGAGGCCGTTAAGCTGTCTTTTCTGCCCCCGGCCCTGGTACTGGCGGAGAGCGCCGGCAACATCGGCATAGCGACCGGCCAAGCCACGCGCGACCTGCAGTACGGCACGCTGCACGGCCCATTGCTTGCCGTCGAGAACAGCGCCGAACTGCGCATCAGGCTGAGCGGCCTCCTTCACCTCGTGCGTGAAGTCCGAGTTGTCGAACAGGCAACAACGGCGGAAGCAGCTGAGGTCCGCAAGGACCTGAATGTCGTGATAGAGGAGCTCTGGCGCAAAGGGCACCCGTTCCTCGACGACACGAAACTGCTCTATAGCATCGGCCCTTCGGAGTCGCTCCTGACCAACACGCTGCGTGCGCTCCCACTGCTCAAGCAGCCGTTGCGTGACCAGGTCGCGGCCGGGCTCAAGACTCAGACCCGGAAGCACCTGTTCTACGCAGAAGGCACGCCGATGCTCAGCATCACGAACCCGCACACCGGATTGCGCGTGGGCTTCAGACCGCACTACCGCTGTGGCACAGACACGGCCTGCTGGGAAGCACTCCATATCTACGTGGCTTGGCGCTATGCCCACGAGTTCGATGACTATGCGTTCGTAAAAGAACACTACGAGACAGTGAAGCTGCTGTACAACGCATCACGCAACACACACGACTGGCAGATCTGCGGGACCTGGGACACCTTCGGCGGCAAGCGCGTCGGCAACGGCCTGCAGGAAACAAACATCATCCATGGCGGCGCGGTCTGCATGGCACGCCTGGCACAGAAGTTCGGAGATCCGCAGACATTCGGGTGGGCGTCCTACCATGCCGCCATTCAGGTGATCGGCATGCAGGCCCAGATCGCGTCCAGCGAATTCCGGCGCGCCTACCGCCCGTGGAGTTCCGGACACTCACACCGCCGACGCTACGAAGACCAGGAAACGTGGCTGCCGCGGTACCACGCGGAACAGAACGCCTACGCCGGGTTCTCCTATGAGGACATGTCCGACCGGCACTCCGTTCTCGGCGGCAGCCGGTCCTACTGCATGACGCACGTCCCCGAGTTGATGCGGCCGTACGAGCTCTGGCTCGACTACGGCGACGAGTTCTTCGGCCACCCCAACGTATACGAGTTCGTGGGCGCCCAACCGATCAATTGGACGCCGTTCGACCCGGTCTTCTACCTCGCAAGCAAGCCCCCAATCCCATGGGACGACTTCAAGGAACGCCGCCTGAGACTGGCACGATCAGAGCGACGTTGGACGAGTCTGAAAGACTTCTGCGGCATCCTCGATTACCTCGGCCAGATCAGCTACAAACGACTGTGGTGAGGAAAAGCAATGGTTCCCAACCAAGAAGACGGCGGTACCGTATTGTCAACCAAGCCACACTGCTGAACAGACTTGAGATCCCGGACTGGGATTCGTTTGCCCGTTGGTACAAGAGCACGCTGGACGACATGTTGTGCCGAACGGAGCAGATCGGGAGGCAATCCTTCTGGAGCTCCGCGATCGCAGTGGGCGACGCGGAATGGCTGGGGAAAGCCGCGCGCTGGTCAGACATGAAGCGATTCGAGATTCGCGAGACCGACGATATGGCCCGGGACGGTGCTGTGAACGTTAGATCATTTTTCCTCGGTAGCATACATCAAGCTAAGATCATCTAACTGGCAACGCCTATCCCAGTCGTGGCTATAACTGGCATAGCCATACAGTGTCTGACCCCGATAGCCCTAATTGGCCACAAAGTGAAGGGCGCTACGAGGAAGACAGGAGTACCTTACGTTGCGCCGTGCGCTCTGTTCCCGCCCGCAAGCAAGGCGCCGCGAGCTTGGCTGCCAACCGGGAGATGACCAATGATGTTCCGTCATGCATTGCCGTGCGTTCTACTTGCTTCAGCCTGTCTCGGCATCCCGCTGCGTGCCGCGGTTCGCTGGGACTTCAACGGCACCGGCTCGCCATCGGGCGCCAAGTTGGAGCTGCGCAGCGGCACTCCCACGTTCACGACGACGGGCGAGGAGGAAGGTCTGGCCGCGGGGACGCGCCTGGAATGGGCCGATACCCCCGAACTGCGCCTGCGCCCGGAACTGGAAATCCTGTGCCGCTTCCGCCTGGACGAGCTTGGACAGAATACGCATGTTCTGGCCATGAAAGATGGTGAGTACATCCTCCGCGTCGACTGGCGCAAGGAGGGGAGTCATCTGTCGTTCTTCGTCCAGGTCGAAGGCCGCTGGGAGCCGCGCCTGCGGGGGCCGGTCGTGCAGCCGGGGACGTGGTACGAGGTCCATGCTGCGTGGTCTGGACAGACGATGACCATGAACGTCAACGGCGAGACCTTCAAGAATGTCCGCTCCGGGGCCATCCGTCCCGGGGCCAACCCTCTACAGATCGGCCCGGTCGTCGGCATTGTGGACCGTCTGGAAATCCGCAACCCCGGCCTTGAGCGAATGGCGACCTTGAGGGAGCTGTCCATAGACGCCAAAACGCCTGCAGCGGACAAGGGCATGCTCTCCGGACGCCGATCCTCCGGGATGGACGGAAAGGGCCATCCTGTGCCGGTCGTGTTGGGCGGAGAAGGCGGCTGGGTAGGCTGGCAGGGGACAAACGGCGCAAAGTGCACTGTTCGCGGGGACACCGTGATGTGTACGTTCCCCTCGGCAGCTGCCATGCTGCTGAGCCCCGCGTTGGCTTGTGAGGTCGCCCCCTTCCCGTTCGTTTGCCTGGAGACCACGGCGCCCGGGCCCGGCTGGACCGGACACCTCGGCATCGTGAGCGACGAAGGCGTTGGCTCCCTGAGTTTCCAGCCCCGAGTCGATGGCGGTCCGACCGTGGTTTCCGGCGTCCTGGCCGATGCCTGGACCGGCACGCTGCGGCGATTGTCATTGAGTTTCAGCGGCGGCAAAGGTCCCATCGCCATCCGACGACTGACCCTGGCCGACCGCCCTATCGGGACGCCGCTATTCTACATCCGATCCCTGGCCGCCGGGCGTGCCAAGCTGCGCCCCGGCCGGGAAGAAACCGTGGTCATGGGCCTCCAGAACGTCGGGGGCGAAGTTGAAGGCATCACGGCTCGACTGACAGCCCCGGCGGGCATCAGAATCGTCGGAGAAACGACGCACACGCTTCCCTATCTGGGCATGGACGACTTCGACATGGCCACGTGGCGTGTCCGGGTCGGGCGTCCCGGCACGTACACCGTGTGTGTCGCGGTCGCCGCGGCAGGGGCGGAGACGCAGACCCGGGATCTCGCCCTCGTCGTCGAGCCGCTGCCGGAGCTGTCTGACACAGACTACGTCCCCAAGCCACGGCCCGCGCAAACCGATTACATCAGCCTGATGCATTACTGCCCGCTCTGGCAGGAACGCCCGGCGTCCTGGAACAGCTGGAACAAGATCGAGCCCTGGCCCGAACGTCGACCGGCCATCGGTTGGTACGACGAAGGCGCTCCGGAAGTCGCGGACTGGCACATCAAGTACGCGCTGGAACACGGCATCAACGGCTTCATCTACTGCTGGTATCGAAGGGGCTTGGGAGCCGAGATCGAGCAGTCATCCGGACACGCCATCCACGAAGGCCTCTACAACGCCAGGTACCGCGACATGTTCACCTTCACCATCATGTGGACGAGCGGCAGCACGCCCGTGGAAGACGAAGCTGACTTGCTTGAGAACCTCATGCCCTTCTGGCTCGAGAACTATTTCACTCACCCGTCCTACCTGAAGATCGACAACCACCCGATCTTCTTTGTCTATCGTGCCCGGGCGCTCATTGCGCAACTCGGTGGCCCCGAGAAAGCGCGGCACGCTCTGAACAGAATGCGCGCTCAATGCCGGGTGGCCGGGTTCAAAGGGATGCGGATTCTCGCGTGTATGAGCGCCGCCAGCCAGAAACTCGGCCCGGAGATTGTGGCAAGCGGCTGGGACGGAGTGACGGGCTATTGCCTGCGTCCCAAGGGAATTGCCACCGCCGGCGTCGACCCGGCCGGCTTGGCCTACTACGACTACGCAGACGTCTTGAGCCGCTACAAGCAGACGTGGATCGACCGTGACGCCTGCACGGGTGACGTCCCCGACATCCCCAATGTTGTCATGGGTTGGGACACCCGGGCCTGGGCCTCCGCCGTCAAACGCGGCAGGGGCTGGTACATCGCCACCCCCCAAGTGCAGACCTTCGAAGCCGCCTGTCGCGACGCCAAGGAACTCGTTGACGCCAAGGCCGCCGAGCGCTGGGACAGCAGGATGGTGGTCTTCGACAACTGGACCGAATTCGGCGAGGGCCACTACATCGAGCCCACGACGGGGACGGGTTTCAGCTTCGTCAACGCGATCAAGCGCGTCTTCTGCAGCGACTGGGCACCGGAAAGCGTGACGGACATCATCCCCGAAGACCTCGGCATGCTGCCGCCGCAGCGACGCTACGAAGACGCTCGCGCCGGGTACGGCAACCGCATGCCCTGGCAACCGGTCCGGCTTGTCGGCGACCTGCTGGTGTGCTGGGAGTTCGAACGTGAGAAGGACGGGTACTTCCTCGACTCCTCGCTCAACGACTGCCGGCTCAGACCGGAAGGAGGAACCGTCGTCTCGGGGCGCGGCGGCAAGATCCTCTGCTGCAACAACGGGGGCGCGACCTTCCCGGCCACCGTCCCCTTCTTCGGTGACAGCGGCGTGGTTTCTCCAGCCGTCGCCCCTTTCTTCCACCCGGGAGGCGTCAGCATTGCTCTTTGGTGCAAGCCGGCGGAAGCCAACCAGAGCAACCGCTGGATGCTCAGCGCCGCCGGCACGCCGGCACGCTACCGTCGCCAGGAGCTTGGCGGCTACCGCCTCGGACTCAGCGGCGGGTGTCCGGTCTGGCAGGTACCGCGGGAGAAGTGGGACGATGGTCTGCGCGCTCCCGATCCGTTGCCGGTGGACGAATGGTCGCATGTTGCCGCAACGTTCGACAGCCGCACCATGCGCCTCTACGTCAACGGCAAGGAAGTCGCCAGCCTCGCACGCCGCGGTCACGTCAAGCGCGGTCGCCCCCTCATCACGGTCGGGGCTCAGAACGCGGGTCCGGATCGGATGGGAGGCTACACACCCGGGCCCGGCACCCAGTTCCGCGGCTGGCTCGACAGCATCCGCGTCTGGCGACGCGTCCTTCCCACCGACGAGATTGCGGTTTTTGCCGGAGAATAGACTCGAACCGGTCCGACCGTGCAACAACTACTGATCCGGCCATGAATAGTGTTGCACATCGAGGTGTCAGGTTTCAGTGTTCAGGTGTCAGGGTCCGAGCCTGAAACCAAACACCTGACACCTGAAACCTGATGTCACCCAACGCACCATTGAATGTCGCCGGATCAGTAGGGAAGCGCACGGGGGGGTGCGACAGGAGAATACCAAGATGAAAATGGCTGGTACGCAAACCGACGTAATCGTGGAACACGACGTCATGGTGCCGATGCGTGACGGCACGCTCTTGGGGTTTGGGTAGGGGTTTGGGTAGGGGTCAGATACTGTAGCCGTTTCTGCTGTTTGGGTAGGGGTCAGATACTGTAGCCGTTTCTGCTGGAGTATCCGAAATGGATGATATGGTATAATTATGGTTGTGGGTAGGGGTCAGATACTGTAGCCGTTTCTGCTGGAGTATCCGAAATGGATGATATGGTATAATTATGGTAGGTTAGAGGCATTTCGTGTGCAAGCGAAAAGTGATCTAACTCCCTCAGGCATGAAGGGGTCCGCTGATGCCTCGCCGACGTCGTCACTGGGAGCGGCAAGCGTGTTACCATATCACGCACCGCTGTCACAACCGGCAGTACCGGTTCCGCTTCGAGAAATACCGGCGGATGTATCGTCTGTACCTGTTCGAGGCAACGAAGCGGTTCAACGTACGTGTCCTTTCGTGGATGGTGACCTCGAATCACACCCACCTGCTGCTGACCAGTGGTGATCGCGGCACGCCG
>Ga0209249_1002662_pt1 | contig 14077 bp, 10 predicted proteins | sample SaaInlV_200m_DNA_4_FD_184653 | JGI IMG/M metagenome (GOLD analysis project Ga0209249, IMG submission 184653) | Marine microbial communities from expanding oxygen minimum zones in the Saanich Inlet - SI037_S3LV_200m_DNA (SPAdes) (version 2) | ecosystem: Environmental > Aquatic > Marine >...
TTCGTTTTCCAGAGAAATCTGAGTACTGATCAATAGAAATGAGCGGGGCAGTTTCTTCTGCTTTTGCGATAACCGTGAAATGGAAAGTAGACCCTTTGCCTTCTTCACTTTCGACCCACATTCTGCCGCCCATTTTTTCTGTCAGTTCTTTACTGATCGCCAAGCCCAGCCCCGTTCCGCCATATTTGCGCGTTGTGGAAGTGTCGACCTGGCTAAAACTTTGGAAAAGTCGCCCCATTTTATCTTTGGGGATACCGATGCCAGTATCTCGGATGCTGAATTGAAGTTCGTACTGATTCTTTTCAAGCAACATGCTCTTGAGTAAAACAACGACTTCGCCCTTGTCCGTAAACTTGAGAGCGTTATTTAGAAGATTTACTAATATTTGGCGGAGGCGCGTTACATCTCCGATTACCATAGGAGGGACGCCATCCTCGATAATATAGGCTAACTCAAGCGACTTTTTGGCAGACTTTTCTGTAAGTAAATCGAGGGTATCTTCTATGCAGTCTCTCACGCGGAAGGGATGCTCTTCCAATTCCATTTTGCCTGCCTCTATTTTTGAGAAATCTAAAATATCGTTAATTACACTTAATAGTGTGTCGCTTCCATCACGAATAGTTTTTATGAAATCTTGTTGTTCTTCGTTTAGAGGCGTATCCTGCATGAGGCTGGTCATGCCATAAATGGCATTTAATGGCGTACGAATTTCGTGGCTCATATTCGCCAAGAAATCTGTTTTGGCTTGAGCGGCTGCTTCTGCTGCTTCTTTTGCTTTTTCAAGATCGGCCATTGCCTGCTTACGTAGCGTAATATCTTCTTTTACAGCCACATAATTCTTAATATCTCCTTCAGCATTGGCTACAGGGGATATTGAAGCTGATTCCCAAAAGAATTCCCCTGTTTTACTCTTATTCCGGAATTCTCCACTCCATGTCTTTCCCACAGAAATTGTTTCCCAAAGAACTTTGTAGAACTCAGAACCATGCTCCCCTGATTGCAAAACGCTTGGATTTTGTCCTAGTGCTTCTTCGGTTGTGTATCCGGTAATTCTTGTAAAAGCAGGGTTCACAAATTCAATCGTACCCTTTAAGTCAGTAATCACAATGGCGGCAGGGCTTTGGGTGATTGCTCTCGATAATTTCAGTAACTCTTCTTCGGCTTTCTTTTGCTCAGTAATATCACGCACCACGATAAGTAAGCGTTTTTCACTACCAATTTCTTCGATACGCCCAGTCACTGAAACAGGAAAACGTTCACCATTTGCGCGCACATTAATCGTTTCAAAATGTTCAACTGTGAGATCGTCTTCGCCCTGTGCTTCTGCAGATAAAGCCTGATTCTCGGGAGGTACCATATCTTGAAGTGTTTTTGTTAAAAATTCATCGTAGGTCCAGCCAAACATTTCACAAGCTCGTACATTTACGTCAAGGACTTTGCCATCAGTTGTTTCCACAAGGATAGCGTCGTTAACACCATTGAAGACACTCCGGAATTGGGATTCACTTTCTTGAAGAATCCGATTTTGTTCTTTCATCAAGTTATTTGCATATCTAACAAGAAAGAGTAAAACGCCATATAGAATGATCAAAATCGCGATAATTCCAAAAACTATATTACGCTGAGTTATTTCAATTTGTTTGAGTAGAGGAGTTACATCATCATAGACTTCGATAACACCCTCAATTGATGAATCGTGCTTGTTAATAATAGGTATGTAGCTAAAGATAACATCACGCTCTGAAACCTCTCCCTCAAAAGCATCGAATGTATCACGATGCGAAATATCACTTATAACCCTCCCTTCCAAAGCAGAAAGAAAACCTTCATTTGAACTTTTATCAGCGCCTATTTGGCTTTCCTGAGAAGAAAAAACCGTTAGCCCATCGAGATTATAGATTTTCACTTTGAGTACGGTAAGGCCAAATATTTGTTCTACAACAGCTTCCTGAAATCGTTTTGTTCCAGGCTGAGCTCGAATTTCATCCCCGCTCATTCCTGAAAGCGAAGTCAGAAAAGGTGCATAATCTGACCATAATGAATTTACGATGGTTTGAGTCAAAGTTACATTCTTTGCTTCTCCAAGCTCAAGCAGTCCAGAGATCGCTACATGACGAAAAAAAAGACTCAATACGGTAGCAATAACAGAAAAAGCTATAAAACTAAATATGGAAAAAAAACGAAGTAGCCGAAAAGGTTTCTGCTGTCCAATACTTTCTGCTTGCGTTTTTTTTGCCATCTAATTGCTCCTTAAGTCGCTATATGGTCATAACCGTAGTATTTAGGATGCTTTTGTGTGATCTATGTTAGTGAGATAAAACTGAGTTTATATGTTATCAGGTTGATTTGTCCTCAATAGGATTTGCCTTCTCTAAAGCCTTGATGAGAACATTCACGTTAATTGGTTTACTTATATAGTCATCCATGCCGCGTTCAAGGTATTTTTCTCGATCACCTTCGAGAGCATGGGCGGTCATGGCAACGATAAAGGGTTGCCGATCTTGTGGCCATCTGGCACGGACTTGGCTAGTCGCTTCGTCGCCATCCATCTCTGGCATTTGAATATCCATAAAGACAAGGTCGTAAGTCTGGCGATCTAACGCCTCGATAACTTCAACGCCATTGGCTGCCACGTCCGCGCGATAGCCTAACCTTGAAAGAAGCTTAAGAGCAACTTTTTGGTTGATCATATTATCTTCAGCAAGCAAAATGCGCAGCGGGTGTCGTTCTGCCATTTTAGAGTCAATTGCCGTATGTTTTTTCAACTCTTTTTCAGGCATTGGCGTAGAGTCGATAATGCTCATTAAAACATTAAAAAGGTTCGATGTTTTAATCGGTTTATTCAAGAAAGCAGTAACATTTGCATCGCTAGCGCGCGCTTTTTCGCGTTTAATAGATGTCAAAATGATGAGAGGCAGCGTAGCAAGTTTTTTTTCTGCAGAGATTTCTTGTGCCAGCGTAAAACCATCCATTTCAGGCATTTGCATATCCAAAATCGCGATATCAAATTCCTCTCCACTGGCAAGCAGCTCAAGTGCGTCAGGTCCTGATGCAATCGCACGGGGCTTCATGCCCCACGATTCTGTTTGCTTCACCAAGATCAGGCGATTAGTGGCATTATCGTCAACGATCAAAACCCGTTTATCAGAAAGTTGAGGCACGTCATCGGTTGAATACAGAGGTTTCGCATTCAACTCGGCATCCGCCAAAATCGTAAAATGGAAAGTCGAGCCTTTGCCCTCTTCACTCTCAACCCACATGGTGCCACCCATATTTTGGGCAAGTTGGTTGCTAATGGCTAAACCAAGCCCTGTGCCGCCATATTTGCGTGTTGTAGAAGTATCCACCTGACTAAAACTCTTAAAGAGTTTATCAATTTTATTTGCCGGAATGCCGATACCTGTATCGCGGACGCTGAAATGCAATTCATATTGACCATTCTCAACGAGGCAGCTTTTCATACTGATAACGACCTCGCCCTTGTCCGTAAACTTAATCGCGTTATTCAACAGATTAACCAGTATTTGACGAAGGCGTGTTACATCCCCGATAACGACAGGCGGGACGTCATCTTCGATGAGATACGCCAAATCGAGCATTTTCCCAGCAGCCTTTTCTGCGAGCAGATCGAGAGCATCTTCCATACAACTGCGCACATAAAAGGGCTGGGTTTCTAAGTCTATTTTGCCGGCTTCGATCTTTGAGAAATCCAGAATATCGTTAATGACCTTTAGCAAAGTATCGCTACCCCCGCGAATCGTTTCGATGAAATCTTGTTGCTCGGCATTCAAGGGAGTATCCAGCATCAGGCTGGTCATGCCATAGATGGCATTTAGGGGTGTCCTGATCTCATGGCTCATATTCGCAAGGAAATCTGCTTTGGCTTGGGCGGCAGCTTCGGCAGCTTCCTTTGCTTTTTCCATTTCAACCAAAATTTGCTTGTTCTCTGTAATATCTTCCATTACGCCGACAAAGTTGATGATCTTGCCGCCTACATCAACAACCGGAGCAATAGAGACTGCTTCCCAAATAATTTCGTCGCGGCTATTTCGACTGCTAATTTCACCGCGCCACACATTCCCGGCAGAAACTTTCTTCCAAATATCCTTGTAAAATTCTTTAGGATGTAAGTCTGAGTACAAGAAGGTTGCATATTTTCCCAGCACTTCATCTTCAGTATAGCCCGTCCCCTCAAGATAAGCGGGGTTTACATAGCTGATCTTGGCATTTGCCTCTGTGATAACTACCGATGTGGGGCTATGGGTGATCGCCCGCGAGAATTTGAGCAAATTCTCTTCAGCTTTTTTTCTCTCTGTAATATCCAGAGAATATTCGATCATTTGTTTAACATTCCCATGAGAGTCAAAGATGGGGTAACCGTGCACTTCAAAATCTCTTGGATTTCCATCCTTGTCATAATGAATATGCTCATATTGCACAAGCCCTCTGCTTTTTACAACTTCCCTCAGGGGGCAGGGGTGCTCATCCCCGCCACAAGGTGTGTCTCTATCATGTGTCATCGTGTAACATGTCGCTGTAGCGCCTATCGGTTTGCCGCCACGTGCTGCAGAGTTTGATATCTCGATTGAATAGTCATCTACATTAATGACATAGAAAGGTTGTGTCAGGGATTCGATAACATTTGAAAGAAATTGATGCTGTTTTTTCAACTCATTCTCTACATTTTTTTGTTCAGTAATATCGCGTACAACGACTAACAACCTTTTTTCCTTATTAATAGTCTGAATACGCCCCGAGACAGAAACCGGAAAATATTCTCCATTTGCACGCACATTTACTGTTTCAAAAGGTTCCTCTGAGACAGTGCTTTCATCTTGTTCTTCCGGGAGCAGGGCATGGTATTCAGGAGGCACCATATCTTTTGTTGTTTTTGTCAAAAATTCTTCTCGGCTCCAGCCAAAGATTTGGCATGCACGAGCGTTTACATCTAAGACTTCACCTTTGAGGGTTTCAACAAAAACAGCGTCATTGATCCCATCAAAGATTTGTCGATATTCTTGTTCTGTTTGGAGTAATTCATGTTCCGCTGCTTTGCTTATATTGAGGCTTTTTTCGATATTTTTTCGAACACGCTCAATGAAAATCCAGAAAAAGGCAACGGAAAGGCTCGTAAGAAATAATGCAATGGCTGAAAAGTAGATAACCAAAAGCGCACTGCTGTCATTTTCGCGGGAGATCAAATGTGTTGCAATCCCTCCCCCGGTAAGAAAGGATAAAAGCGCGATTCCCACGGGGATGAGGATGATAAATCTTTTTTTGACTTCATTCATAATGAGCCTCACTTCGGTATAGATAAATTATCTAAAATTATAGAGCAATCTAAGCTAATTTACCCTTACAAAAGCCAATCAAAAAGATTCGGGGCAAATAAAACTACAATGCATAAAAAAAGAAGCCGTTCCTGTATGAACGACTTCTTTTTTTACTAATCTGCCTAGATCACAGGCTTAGGGTGTATCTCATCTGCCGGGGCGGAGCCGGGATCGTCCAACCCGCTTTCGCTGAAAGGCATTAGCACTTTAACGTGCATATCTTCTTCGACGAGACACTGACAAGATAACCGAAACACGCCCAATTTCCCGTTCGATTCGAGCTTTTCCTTTTCCGCTTGAGTCATCTTTTTAGGTTCGCCATCCAGAAATTCGACGCGGCAGGTTGTGCAGCGAGCATTTCCTCCGCAGCGATGAAGGGGTTCACCTCCATTTGCTTCAAGCGCATTTACCAGGCGAGTGCCTGTGGGGATTTCAAAAACCCCTTTCCCTTCAATTCTTAAACTTGGCATTTCTTGCTCCTTGGCTACAAAATCTTTACCTCTAAAATGTGGGTTATTTATTTTGATGCTTTGAGATTTAGTGTTCTTTCTACTTTGCTTCCTCGTTGCTACTCAGTTTTTTGAGTGCTTCTTGCAAAACAACTACTGCTTTGCCATATTCTTCTAAAGATATATGCTCGTTGGGCGTATGGTCAAGGTTTGAATCGCCGGGACCATAGACCATAGCCGGGCAGCCCCAAACGGGCGCGACGATGTTCACGTCGGCTGTGCCGGTTTTGACGACGAAGCCGGGTTTGCCGCCCGCTGCTCGAATCCCTTTCAGAAAGGCGCGCACGAGGGGCGTATTTCGGTCGGCTTTGTAGGCGGGGATGGAGTAGCCCGTCCGCTCGACTGTTTCGGGCGCGGCAAGGGCTTCTAGTTGGGCGTACCAAGCCTCGGGCACTAGCGTTACGGGCAAGCGGGTGTTGAGATGCAGGGTCGCCTGCGTCTCAAATCCGTCGTCACCTGAATCGAATCCACGTAGTGAGAGCAAAATCTGTTCGAAGACACGCGGCTTGTCGGCATTGAACTCACCCACCCATGCGCGCACTTTTTCCCAAATCGCAATGGCGGCTTCGGGGGCGGTCTCTTGCCCGCTGGCGGAATGCGCCATTTTGCGGCGGGCTGTCATTTTTGCGGACGCGCTACCCTTGTAGCCCAGCGTGACGCGCTGCCAGCCGGATGGCTCGCCAATAATAGCGAAATCGGGACGATATTGATCGACGACATGCCGCGCGCCGATGGAATTGCGTTCTTCATCGAGTGCGCCGATGACGACGAACTGCCAGCCGGGATGCTCATGACCTAAACTTGCCACCGCATCAACGAAAGATGCGAGGGGTCCCTTGGCATCTACCGATCCCCGCCCGTAGAGAATTAATTCATCACCCTTTGTAGTAAGCTCTTCAGAGCTTTCAGGGCTAAAGCCCGCACTACGAGGGGAAATGCGCACTGGAATTTCGCCTGGGACGGTATCAATATGCCCCAGCAAAACGATCTGCTTCTCGCCCTCGCCCATCACGCCGACGGCGTTGCCAATTTCATCTTTGTAGGCTTTGCTAAAACCGAGGTCTTTCATGCGCCCGATGAGATAGTTAACGGCGTTTTCTTCTTGCCCCGAGGGGCTGTATTGTTGGACGAGTTCGATGAGGGTTTGGGATTTTTCTGTATTTGTCATTTTTTTTACCACAGAGCGCACAGAGTTCACGGAGTTTTTTTGAGCAAAGAGAGAAAAAACCTTGTAGTAGCGACTTTAGTCGCTCTTGCTTCGCAAATAAGGGCTAAAGCCCTTACTACAAGGAGGGGGGATAAAATGTTCTTTCTCTGTGTTCTCCGTGCTCTCTGTGGTGAATAGTTATTCCGCTAAAACTTCTTTTATTGCCGCAACGGCTTCATCCAACTGCTCTTTTTCGATGACGAGCGGTGGCAAAAGGCGAAGCACGGTCATGCCAGCGGGGAGGGCGAGTACCCCACGCTCCGTGAGGGCTTTAAGATAGGGCGCAACCTTTTGCTTGATCTCGATCCCGATCATCAGCCCCAATCCACGCACTTCACGAATGAGCGGGGATTCGATTTTTTGCAACTCGGCAACCAAATATACGCCCAACTCCGCGGCGCGTTCGGGGAGTCTTTCATCTATGAGAGCATTCAAGGCTGCCAAAGATGCCGCCGCTGCAAGCGGATTCCCGCCAAAGGTTGAACCGTGAATGCCTTTGTCAAGTTCGGCAACACGTTCGCCGAGCAATGTCGCGCCCATCGGCACGCCGCCTGCAATGGATTTTGCCACGCAGAGAATATCGGGCTGTAAATCATAATGATCGAGGGCAAACATCTTACCCGTGCGCCCAAATCCGGTTTGGATCTCATCCATGATGAGCAACGCACCGCGTTCACGACAGAGTTCCTGTGCGCCGAGCAGGTAATCCGCATCACCGGGATAGACTCCACCCTCGCCTTGTACCGCTTCGAGAATGACGGCGGCGGTGTTTTCGTCTATCGCTGCATCCAGTTTGTCGAGATTGTTATAGGGAACATGCTTAATGCCTGGAATTAATGGTTGAAATGGGGAGCGATACTTCTTATTCCACGTTGCGGAGAGTGCGCCCATGGAGCGACCATGAAATCCACGCATCGTGGCGATGATCTCTGTCCGCTTGGTGCTGAAGCGAGCAAATTTGAAAGCGGCTTCGACAGCTTCTGTCCCTGAATTGGAGAGAAAGGCGCGATCCATGCCCTCGGGTGCTAAACTGGTGAGTCTTTCCAACAGAGCGGCACGGGTGTCGTTATAGAACATTTCGGGAACAGAAATAATTTTCTGCGCCTGCTCTGTAATTGCGGCTACAACTTTGGGATGTGCGTGTCCGAGATTGGCTGCGCCCTGACCGCCAACGCAGTCGATATAGGCGTTCCCATCTTCGTCGTAGAGAGTCGCCCCTTCGCCACGTACAATGGTTAAATCTCTTTTAGCGTATACGCCGGAGGTATGAGCATTTTCTATTGTTTGGGTATTTGACATAATTATTTTCCTGTTTTTCCTTACCACAAAGGAGCACAAAGTAAAAGAAAAAAAGTTTTTCCTTCGTGCTCCTTTGTGTTCTTTGTGGTTAAAAAATCACTTGAGTACTGTTCCATTTCCAGCCAAAGCATTAGAAATCGGATTCTCGACCCGCCCATCAGAAATGATAACTTGACCAACGCCACCGTTCAGCGCTTCTTTTGCGCCAAGCACTTTTTTCTTCATGCGCCCTTCGGCATAGTCGAGGGCTTTTTCGATACCAGCTTGGGGGATTTCTTTAATCAGCGTGCTCTCGTCCGGGAAGTTGGACATCAGCCCGGGGACGGCGGTCAGCAGGAGCAGCGTATCTGCATCGAGGGCAGCGGCGACTTCGGCGGCGGCACGGTCGGCATCTACGTTGAGGGCTTCGCCTTTTTCACTCATCGCCAGCGGTGCCACGACGGGGACATAGCCCGCATCGAGCAGGGTGTTGAGCAGGTCGGCGTTGACTGCGTTAATTTTGCCCGTGTAATCGTCCTTGAGCATCTTGCGTTTGCCATTTTCCACAATGCGAATGGCAGATTTGCGTTTTGCCTTCAGCAACCCACCGTCCACGCCACATAAGCCGAGAGCGTTCACGCCGAGCATTTGGAGTTGCTCAACGAGAAAGGTGTTCATCTTCCCGTTCACAGCCATCGCAAAGACTTCGAGAGTCTCACGGTTGGTATAGCGGGAGGTATAGCCCGAAGGCGAGGTCACAAAGCGGGGCGGTTTCCCGACCGCTTCGCCAAGCGCGTTCGCTTCAGCAGAGCCGCCATGCACGAGCACGAGCTTTTGCCCTTCGGCAATCATTTTTGCCGCGTCGGCTGAGATGGCGGAGAAATCTACGCCTTCGGTGCCGCCTAATTTAACAACCGTTATGGCTGTGTTCTTTTTGGTCATAATCTTGTCCTTAGTTCTAATGCAGAATGATGAACGATAAATGATGAATTAAAAACATACTGCATTCATCGCTTCGCATTCTTTTTCGCTGTATTAATGGAAGATACAAATATAGCGATGAGTTCTTCGGTTTCTTTGGCTAAATCGCTCATCCGCTCTTCTGGCACGATTTCTGCTTCGATGAGCAACTCTATCCAAAAAGCCGTTTCATCTAATTCCTGCAAACTTCCTTCCATTTTTCTGATGAAATCACGAGGAGATTTTGCACGGTAGGCTTCACGATACTGCGCTCCGACAGACGTGCCGCTTCGCAAAATCTGCTTGCCGATCACGCTCGCTTCACCGCTTTTCGGCAACGCCCTATACATGCGGATAATGCGCAAAGCAAAATCTTTCGTTCGTACACGCAAAGCCAACGGCTCTTTTTTCACACCCATATCTACATCTCCAAACGCAAAGTTTTTAATTCATCATTCCGCATTCATCGTTCATCGTTTTTTATCCGCTTTGGTTTCGATACGCTCTGAAAGTGCATTCGGAGCTACTCAACCGCCGCTGGAAGACGTTCTTAATTCATCATTCTGCATTCATCATTTAAATCGGGTGCAACCCCATAAACTCCAATCCCAGCGTCTCATCAAATCCCAGCATCAAGTTCATGCTCTGTACCGCCGAGCCAGATGCGCCTTTCATCAGGTTGTCGATGGCGCAGATCGAGATGACGTGTCCCGTTTTGGGGTTCAGGTCGAAGCCGAGATCGGCGTAGTTGGAGCCAGCCAAAATCTTCGGTTCGGGCACACGGTAGATGCCTCGCCTTTCTTTCACAATGCGTAAAAATGGATTTTCGGATGCAACCGAGCGGTATGCCTTCCAAAGGTCTTTTAGGGCAACCCCATCTTTTACTTTGCCATGGACAGTGGCGAGGGCGCCACGCACGAGACCCACAGAGGTCATCGTTAAAGAAACATCTGCCAGTCCCGATTCTTGGATCACTTCGGCGGTGTGCCTGTGTCCGTAAGGCGCATAAGTGCGGACGGTGTGACTCCGTTCGGGGTGATGGGAGCCAGGATTAACGGCTGCCCCCCCTTCGGATGAACCCACTTTGAGTTCGGCGATTATCGGTAGATCTGTCTCTAATAACCCAGCTTTCACCAACGGTAGCAAGCCCAAATTGGTGGCGGTGGCGTTACATCCCACACCACTGACGTATTTTGCGCTTTTCAATTCTTCCCGATAAAGTTCGGGCAATCCGTAAACAAATTTATCCATCCAGTTTGGGGCGGCATGAGGCTCACCGTACCACTGCTTATAAAAATCGGGACCCCGCAGACGAAAATCGGCGGAAAGGTCGATGATATGCTCGGCGACAGCGGCGTAATTTTCGATATTATGCTGCGCCTGCCCGTGTGGGAGGGCGAGGAAAAGCACATCGGTGGGCTGCAGATCGGCGGGATCGGTGAATTTGAGGGACGTCTGCTTGCGTAGGTTGGGATGGGTCTGGTAAAGATATTCGCCGAGCTTCTGGCGCGATGTGGCTTGGACAACTTCGGCTTCGGGATGGGCGATAAGCAGGCGCAGGAGTTCTCCGCCCGTGTAGCCCGATGCGCCGATGATGGTGGCTTTTATCATAATAATTCCTTTAACTACCAGTTCCTGAGCGGATAGTTTTTCGGAGAAAAACACGTAGACGAAGGACGGATTTATAAACGCCGCTCTTTGACTGCGTGCTTTGCTATCGCAAAGCCCTCCGCTCAGAGACTGGATTTCTTATAAAACCTTAATTTCGCCCCGTGCAACTTTCATCAAATAATCGACGATCAGGCGCGGAATATCTACGCCTGTGGTGGGGGCAGCGGTGTGGAATTCCATTGTGTGGTTGATCTCGTTGACTTGGTAGCCGTGTTTGGGATGTTCGATCACATCCACTGCCAGCAAACCACCACCAACGGCGATTGCGGCGTTACGGGAGATTTTGACTAGTTCAGGGGTGAGGGGGCAGATTTCGCCTGCGCCGCCACGAGCGGTATTCGTGATCCAATGCTTGGAGCTGCGGTAGATGGCGGCGATCGGCTCGTCGTTGATGACTAGTACACGGATGTCGCGGTTGGGTTTGTCAACGTATTCTTGAATATAGAAGATGGAATGCTCATAGGAGCCAAGCACGTCCTTGTGTTCGAGGATGGCTTCGGCGGCATCTCGGTCATTGATCTTGGCAAGCAGACGCCCCCATGAACCGACCATCGGCTTGAGCACAACGGGATAGCCCATCTCTTCGATGGCTTCGAGCGCGGCACCGACTGTGTACGCCACACGGGTTTCAGGTTGCGGGACGTTATTCGTAGCGAGAACACTTGCTGTAGCAAGTTTATTGCCGCAAATTTCCGCCACGTCGGCGGTGTTGACAGTCGGGATGCCCCAAGCGTTCAGGATGCGTGTGGAGTAAAGTCCACGGGCATAGCTGAGGCTGCGTTCGAGAACGGCATCGTATTGCAGCCAGGGTTCGGGGTTGTTCATGTCGAAAGAGAATTTGCGGTCATCGAGACGATCGTAGTCAATACCGAGTTGTTCGAGGACGGCGAATATCCACTTTTCTTCGACACGCACTCGTGAGTAGAGTACGCCGATTTTAGGTTGTTTTTTCATAGTTGCCTTTGGCAGGGATTAGGGATTAGTAAATTAGTGGTCAGTAGTCAGCCATCAGTTTCCCCTCGTAGTGACGACTTTAGTCGTTCTGCATAATGCCATGAAAGGGCTAAAGCCCTTACTACGAGGAAAAACTGACCACTGATTACCGATTACTAAATACTGCTACTCCCCCCAGTCTTCCTCTTCCATCGGGGCAAGCTCAACGGTGGCGGGGTTGAGGGAGGTGACTTCAAGGTCAACGCCGCAATCGGGGCAGACGATGATCTCGTTTTCTTCGGTGCCGGCTTCGAGTTCGAGTTCGGCGGCGCATTCGGGGCAAGTTGTTGTAGACATGGTTTTTCTCCTTAATTGAATAATAGTTTTTTTTATATTCGCCAGTTCCTGAGCGGAAGGCGAACGGAGTGAGCCTGTAGTCGAAGGACGGCATTTACTAGAGCCGCTCTTCGACTGCGCTCCCTATCGGTCGCTCCGCTCAGAGACTGGTTAATTCCTTCTTCGCACGCTCGATCTGCGCCTTCACAGCCTCGGGAGCCGTGCCCCCGATAGCCGCTCTTTTGGCGATGGATTCACGTGCGTCGTAGACGGCATAAACTTCTTCGTCAAAGACGGTGTTGATTGCCTGATATTCTTCGAGCGTCAGCTCATCAAGCGGCTTTTGCTTATCAATGCCCGCCCGCACGACTTCTCCGCTGATGGCGTGGGCTTCACGGAAGGGCACACCCCGCTCGACGAGATAATCCGCTAAGTCGGTTGCCATCATATTTGTGTCAATTGCCGCTTCCATTCGGGCGGGCTTCACCGTCAGCGTGCGCAGCGCACCCGCTATTACGGGCAGCATTGCAATCAGTGTGTCGAATGCCGCAAAAACGGGGATTTTATCTTCCTGCAAATCCTTATCGTAGGTGGAGGGCAGCCCTTTCAGCGTCGCCATCAAGCCCGTCAGGTAACCGAGCAGCGTGCCCGCTTTGCCGCGCGTCAACTCGAAGGGGTCGGCGTTTTTCTTTTGCGGCATCAGGCTTGAGCCGGTGCTGTAGGCATCGTCAAGTTCAAAGAAGCCAAACTCGGCGCTCGTGAACAAGATAATTTGCTCAGATATTTTGCTCAAGTGCGTGCCAATCATCGCTGCGATAAAGAGGAACTCTGCCGCAAAATCTCGGTTGGATACGGCATCCAAACTGTTGAAAGATGGCGCATCAAAACCTAAAGATTCGGATAATGCGACTCTATCAATCGGATAGGGACAGCCAGCCAATGCCCCAGAACCGAGGGGCAGGATGGAGACCCTGCGGGACAATTCCTGAAGTCTAGCTTGGTCCCGTTTAAGGGGCGGATAGTGGGAGAGCCACCACTGACTGAGCAAAATAGGCTGTGCCCGTTGCAGATGCGTGTACCCTGGCATGATGATTGCACCCCTGCCCCCATCCCAGCCTTCCCCCTTCGGGGGAAGGAGCAGTTTCTCCCCCCCTTGGGGGGAAATGTCCGAAGGACAGAGGGGGGCGGGGGAAAGATCGGCTTCTGCCCTTTCTACGAGCGCGGATTGCAGGTCAACGAGTGCTGCATCAAGAGCGGGGATATTGTCGAGCATCCAGAGTCGAAAATCGGTGGCGACTTGGTCGTTGCGGCTGCGCCCCGTGTGGAGTTTGCCTGAGAGCGCACCGATGATCTCGCCGAGGCGACGCTCGACAGCCGAGTGGATGTCTTCGTCGTCGGGTTTAACGGTAAATGTTTGGGCGAGAAGCTCTTGCTCTATTTGACGGAGCCCAGCCTGAATTTGGGTGTGTTCCGCCGCTGTAATGACATCCGCTTTATAAATTGCTTCCGCCCAAGCGATGCTGCCTCGCACATCCTGATCTGCCATTCGAATATCAAAAGAAATAGAGGCGTTGAGGGCGAAGGCGTCGGGGTTCGTGCTATTTTCAAATCTTCCGTGCCAGAGGGGTTGGTTGGTCATAAATGCTCCGTGGGTCAGTGGTCAGTGGTCGGTAATCAGTGAGCAGCCGAAACTGAAACCTGATTACCGAATACTAATTACTAACTAGTAGTTCAGCCAAGATTTATTGTCGGATATAAGCGGTGTAATTTGATGCGAGCATCTTCTGTAGTGAAGCGCCAGTTGATTGTGGACTTGGAAGCATTGCGACGATTTTGCCAAGCCGTTACTT
>Ga0209249_1002664_pt1 | contig 14069 bp, 5 predicted proteins | sample SaaInlV_200m_DNA_4_FD_184653 | JGI IMG/M metagenome (GOLD analysis project Ga0209249, IMG submission 184653) | Marine microbial communities from expanding oxygen minimum zones in the Saanich Inlet - SI037_S3LV_200m_DNA (SPAdes) (version 2) | ecosystem: Environmental > Aquatic > Marine >...
AGATAGTATTTTTTCTGCGCTGCCACAAACTCGTCCGAAGTGGGTGGTGTAGGTTTTAAATGCCAACCGAATCCGTTGTCCGGCATCGCCAGACCGCCCAGTTTTGCATGCACGTTCTCGCACTTGGCCAACTCTGCCATATCCTTTTTCCATTCCTGGAAGATCTCATCCTTTTTGTCTGCATACGGTCCAACGCCCAGTATGGTCCCAAAATGGTCCAGGATGATGGCGGTATCGGGAACTGCTTTTGCCATTTCAATGAATTCCTTCATTTGATGATGATAGTGCCAGGAGTCAAACGTAAGCCCGCGACGTCCCAGTCTCTTGACGCCCTGCCTGAAAACTTCCCGGGAGAGTTGTCCTTTTTCGCCTAAACCGGGATGTGCCAAGTTTTCCGGGTTATCGTCCCGAGCTACCGCATGACGGATTCCCCGCAGCAGATCGGGTCCTGCTTCTTCGTGGGCATCAAGGGTCTCTTCAATCAAATCTCCAAAATTGAGATTGGCATGGGCAATCACACCGGCAATTGTGGGTTGATTTTTCAATCCTTTCCGGCTCTGTTCAGCGATTTTTGCAATAAAGTCCATTTCACCCACTGGTTCCAGATGTTCAGGTCCCTCAGTCCGAAGATGGGTACGACACTGGATAAACATCGTTTTTTTGATATTGTGACCGGAACCGGTGTCACGCCATAAATCTTCCAGCAGGTAATCGGTCCGTGCTTCACCGCTCCACAAGTGATGATGGGGATCGACGATTTCGCGTTCCGGGTCGATAATCTCCTCTTTGACCAGATCAAGCCACTCTTTGTTTCCGATATCAAAAACATGTTCTTTCTTTTCCTGATCAAGAGGTTCTTTATTGCTGTTATCCATATCTGCCATTTTCTCCTCTTTGTTTTTCCTGATTTACCATGTCACAAATGATCGGTTCTTCAGTTTCCAGCAACACACCTGTTTCGTTTACGTCACATCGGATGCACTGCCATATTTGTGGTTGTTCTTATTGAAAAAAGCATGCCATAACACCAATATATTGCAGCAGGTCTTTAATAGCAGGCGATATAGGCAGTAACTCTCTTTTCCACCGACTGGGTTATTTTTCCATCAAAACACCGAAAATTGGATTAAGAACCGGCAATACAGCAGGATGTGTAATTCCGGAGAGGTTAAGTGGTGACGAATGATTAAAGACGAAATATCGTGCAACTTAGGGATCGTAAAAAAATAACTTGGCATAAGCTGACTGCAAAAGTCCCATAAAGATCGGACATTTTGCAGACAGAATGCCACAGCAACGTGTTTCCTTTTCATCAGTGGGAAACACTTGAGTAATTTTTGAGCCGACCCTTAACAAAGGCTTTATAATTTGATTTTTACTGCTTTCCATTTACCTGATTTTACCTGGATCAGCATGATGAGTAGTCGGATAATCAGGTCGGGAAACATTGAACACCAGATCACATAAACTGAAGGCTGAAACAGATAATACACCAGGAAAGCAAATCCGATTCTGCCCCCGTATACACCCACCGCTGCTGCATAAAGTGGGGCCTTAGTGCTGCCGGCTCCTCGCAAACCGCCTCCTACTGCAAATGAGCTCCCCATCAGGGGCATTACCAGGCAAATGAGCAGGATAAAATCACGGGCGTATTCAATGGATGAGGCGTTGAGTTTTGGGAACATTCGGGAAAGAACCGCTGTATCCGCCGCCACTGCAAAGACAAGCGCACACACCGCCATGATCACAAAGCCGATCAGAGCTGTTAAGCGAAATATGGATTCCGCTTTCGAAAAATCTTTGGCACCGACAGCTTGCCCAACCAATGTAGTCGCTGCAATCTGAATTCCCTGGGTCAGGGAATGAGTCAGAGATAAAATGGCAATGCCGGTGAAGAAACCGGCCAATGTCTCGTGGCCATAGTATCCTACCAGCGTGACATAAACGACAAAACCGATCCGAATGACTGACCACTCTCCTGCTGATGGCAGCCCGATTTTCATGATAGACGCACCGGTGCGGTAATCAAAGCGCCACGACTTTGCTGAAACGTTCAGAACGGTCCTGTTGAAAAATATTGCGACCGCCTGTAAAACGGTAAACACCAGAAACGATGCATTGATCGCAATGGCTGCGCCAACAGCTTCAAGCTTGGGCATCCCGAGTTTTCCGAGGATCAATCCGTAAGAAAGCACCAACGAAAATGCCGACATCACCAGACCCGCAATCATGGGTGTGCGCGTGTCTCCTGCTCCCCTCAACGCTGCTGCCATAAAAAAGCCAGGACAGAAAAAAGGGAGGCCCAGATACACCCAGAAGAGAAACTGAGATCCGATCGCAGTCATCTCCTCATCCATACCCAACAATTGGAAAAGAGCCCTGCGTGTCAGCAATCCAAATAGTGAGATCAAAAACCCAAGCAGTAAGGAGTGAATCAAGCTCTGTTTCAGGATCTCACCGGCACGATCTTTCTGGTTACCACCCCAGTTTTGCGCCACCAGTGTGGTTGTACCAATGCTGATGGCAACCACCACCAAAATGATCGTGTAGAACACCATCAAGCAGAGATTAACACTGTTATATGTCACCTCACCCAGTTCACTGATGAAGATACGGGTCATAAAGCCGACAAATGCGTTGATTCCGCCGCCGATAAAAATCGGCACGGCCAGGCGCAGGATAACCCGGGTCAGTTTTTTTCTGTCAGCGGAGCTGAGATGATCATTGAAAAGTATGGTGGGCTCTGAAACTGTCACTTTGGATCCTTAAATAATTATTAATCCACTGTCCGAGAACGAGGTCATTGGATATTGGTATAGCAAGTTCTTTTTTTTATATGAGAGACAGGGTTCATTATTCAGCTTTTGTTTTGCAAAAACCTAACCGGACATTGCTGATTTCAAGCGAGACTTCGCAGAGAGCAAAACTCATCGATCACTAGGAAATATGATGACAGTGGAATCGGTATTTTGGATAAACGGTAATTCGTGTTTTGATATTTAATATACGATATACTGTGTTATTTTGATAAAGTAAGCCAGGAAATTTCCTGAAATTAAAAAGTCCCATCATAACAGATTCGGATCTGGAAACAATCATAAAAGCCTCTGATGATGGAGATCCCCTGATTTCAACAAACGATATGGTTTTTCAACCAGGATAATATTCGATCAGTAATTGAATTTCTGGCAGAGCCGAAGAAAAGCTGTTGAGAAAAACCGGTTAATGCTTCCTGCATGACAAAGAGGGTGGATATAAGACCAATAGAGGCATTAATCTGTGGTGGCATGCTTTTTTCATCTGGTAACTGCTGTCATATAGAAAGACTGTCACATGATAGTGGTGGATACTCGTGACGTGCATCCGTTATTGGAACGATTTAAGTCTGATTAAATCATTTCTCGATTTCTTCAATAGGCAAAAGACGCCAGGGAAATTTACGAGTTCCTGTCAATCAATCTTAGGGATCGTACAAAAATAACTTGGCATAATCTGTCCGCAAAGGTCTCATAAAGACTGGACATTTTGCAGACAAAATGCCAAGACAACGTGTTTCCTTTTCCGTCAATGGGGAAACACTTGAGTAATTTTTGAGCCAACCCTTAAAAAATGGAGGTGGAAGATGGGTAAATACCAAGATGACTTGACCAGAAGGAAATTCTTGGAACTATCCGCGGCTGGAGCAGCGGGAGCCGCCGCTTATAGTTTTGTGGGCCCGTCGGCCTTTGCTGCCACGCCGAAGCGGGGCGGTACGGTTAAAGTAGGAATCAGTTGGATGTGGCATTCGCCGGATCCTCAAAGGTTTACGGGTGGGACAGCTCGTCCGTTGATGGCCCTGGCCTATGAGGGTTTGACCATGCCTCTCTCCGTTGCTGAACGGCAAGCGTATATCACAGCGGATGGCTGGACGGATAAGCTGAAAAATTTCAACCCCGGGAATCAATTCCATCATATGGCAACCATGGGACTCAAGGAAGCCTGGCTTGATAATAATAGGAGCATATGAATAACAATAGCAATACGCCAGCCGGGACTGTGGAGGCGGTGATTGACCTTTTTTTCGCAGCCTTTACCGAGCGAGATACGACGACTCGCAACAACCTTCTGGAGCGAGCAGTCGTCAGGGAGGTGAGTCACTGGTCCCGCAAGGGCATGGTCGGATCACGAACTGAGCTGTCCGCTGCCATCGGTGTGTACCAGAGCACATATGAAGATCTTACCCTGCAACTGGTCGGTGAGGTCCAGACCTTCAGGGATGTCGCCCGTGCGGCTTGGGAACTATATGCTCCGGATGAACAGCGGTACCAGAAGGGTGAATCCTACTTTGAGTTTGGTGATGATGGTCGCCTCAAGGAAATTGTCGAATTCAGCGACCCGCCCCATAACCGGCCGTTTGGGGGTGGTCCGCAGGTGTATGTGGATGCCTGGAACAGTGATACCGATCAGGAACGTAGTGCCGTACTGGCTGACGACTGGGCAGATAACGGTCGCTGGGTGGAGCTTAACTTTGATAAGACCGGCCCTGATGAGGTGGGTGACAAGATGGTCAATGTCATTCACCTGGAACCGGTCGGTGGACTGATGGATGTGATTGAATTGAAGGGGTTCGGGGCACAGATCCGTTTTCAGGTAAAGGTCACGAAGCGGACCGGTGAAACGATTGGTACGTTTTCGGACTTTATTGCACTGGACGCTGAGGGTCGTGTTAAACGACTGGCGGGGTTCAAAGGCCCATCGCTGGTACCTGCCCGCATCGAAAGTACGGTTGATCCTGCCTGGAAGTGGTCATATGCAGCCGGTTATCTCGATTCGGCCGGGCAATACGCAGGCGGATCCGAAATTATGCACCTGGCAGGGCACAAAGGTAAGCTCTATGCTGCCAATGGTTACTGGGAGGATTCCCATTGGGTCGTTCCCAGCGGCGCCCCCAAACAATCAGCCCAGGTCTTGCGACTGGATTCATCCGACGGAAGCTGGGAAGTTGATCTGGATACCGGGCAGGAAAGTCCCCCGGAACTTAATTTCATGAAAGGCAACATCCTCAGATCCGTGACTTTCACTAAAGATGGCGACGGCAACGTCCTGGAAACACCTGAAGAACTCCTGGTGATGTCCGCCGGAAACATCTATTCCCATATCTGTGTCTGGGTGCGTGATGACGACAGCGGTCAGTGGATACACGAGGTCGTCATGGGTGGAAAACGGCAACCGGTCGTTAAGGATAAGCCCGGGATCGTGAGATGGGTGCCCCGCGACATGGAGATATATACAGACAAGGTCACCGGCCAGGAGAGAATCTTTCTGTTGGCGGGGAATCCTGGAATTCTCTCAGGTGTTTATGACCCTGGGGCACCTTCCAAAATCCGTTGGGATTCGGAAGTAGAGTTTCCCAGAGAAGGATTTCTGGACGTTCGCCCGTTGGGAATGGTCGAGGCCAACGGTGAATTGTATTTTTCCGGTGGTGGAACTATCTATAAGCGATTGGATGGTCCGGACCCTTCATACTCGGAACTCCTGACCTTGGAAGATGAACTCAACGTTGAGATGGGCGGTATCCGAGGTCTGTCAGCTATCGACAATCCCCATGGGGACGGCCAATCGTTAATCTTTATGTGGGGGCCCAACCGTGAATCAGTTGGCCAGATCAAGCGTCTCGATCCGGACGGCAAGGGCGGTTACACAGTCCATGATGAAGTGGAAGTCCGTAGCCTGATGAACAATGCCTTGGGCAAAGAAGTGGTGCAGGGGAACGTACTGGGTGCCTACAACAACTTCTATCCATTTATTGACCCTGCTACTGGTCAGGATCTGCATCTGATTGGCTTTCAGTGCAGGGTCTCCGGTGATCCGCCTTACATCTGGCAACGGGGCTATTATCCCGGCGGGATGTATGCCATCCGCTTCGCTGATGGACAATATAAGTTAGGTGAAATCAACGGGACTTATGTTCCCGGGAAACCACCGCTGACAGGACCACGCACCTTTGCTCTGTCACCCTTTGGGGATCAGCGGATTTTTGCAGCTGGAAATGATACCAATTTTATTGTCTCGACGGACATGGCCTGGGTTTTCAGCGCCAGCCTGGAAGTCTGGCTCTCATCACTGAAGGATAATTCTTAAGCAGCAGGATGTCACGGGGCAGGTTCAATATATCTTGAAACTGTCCCTGCACCGGAACAGATCACTCCAGCCTGTCGGGCCATTATTGAATGTTAAGCAAATATGCAAAATAATCTACCCCGCTGCCCGCTTCCAATGAGACGCGAAACTTACAATTTCGAAGGGTGTATCAAACCCATGCTTCACAATAAATAGTGATCTGGAGAACCCAGACTGAGAATTTTACAAATTGATCAAAGGAGGAATCTGTGATGCCGAAATCCGTAGCATGCATTCGCTACTTACTTTATATTGCCCTGATGGGACTCTGCCTGCTGCCCGGCCAGCTGCTTGCGGTGCAGGGGTGGGCGGCAAGCTCCTCAAACGCTTGAATGGACCAAAGCCCAGTTGGTCGCTTGCGTATCAGATTTCAGACAAGGATCGCGGAAAGACAGGTGTTGGCGCTGTCTGGGCGCAGTCAGCACTTGAACCCGAAAAGCCGTTTGCAGTAAAAGAAGCTTTACATTTCAGGGGGGCGATTGATGAACTGCAGATTTTTAACACTGTTCTAACGGAGCATCAGATCGGGGCCTATTACAATAAGCTGAAAAAACGGGACTAAAATCCGCCTTGCTGCTAAGCAATACTAGCGACGTGTTATGAAGTGGGTAGCGTTATTTGTTTAAGTATGATTCTCATCCAAGTTTCAGCTCAGTGATCGCAAAGACCCTGTCAGTCATTGCAATACGTAGATCATAACCTTGGAGTGGGTGCGGTTCGAGCGAGCTTAAGCAACAGCATTGAATTTGCGAAACTTGCAGCAAAGAACAAGAGTCATGTCTAATCCGAGGTGGTTCGCGACAGATTTGTACCGGTATAGAATATAAATGATACTTAATCAGATGGTTTTAAATAACGTGAAATTCATAATCAATAAAATAATGGAGATTTAATGAAAAACGGTTACAATGGCAAAGCTCTGTTTGTCGACCTGACAACGTCGACGCTGACAATTGAAAAGCCTGACGACGCGATTTATCGAAAGTATATGGGCGGAAGTGCCCTGAACCTGCACTATTTGCTGAATCATATGCCGGCAGGTGTCCACCCGCTGTCACCCGAAAATGTCCTGGCATTCAGCGTAGGTGTGACAACTGGAACCCGTATCTCCGGTCAAAGTCGCATGTGCGTTAATGCCAAATCCCCACTGACTGATGCCATTGGCGATTCCCAGTGTGGGGGGTCGCTTCCAGCCAAAATGAAGTGGTCTGGTTTTGATTCTATCATATTCAAAGGTAAGGCGGAAATACCGGTGTACCTCTGGATTGACGATGGCAAAGCAGAGCTTCGGGATGCGTCGCATTTGTGGGGTAAGGATACGAGTGAAACAGAATCCCAAATACGTCAGGAATTGGAAGATGAAAAAATAGAAATTGCGTTGATTGGTCCAGCCGGGGAAAATCAGGTTCTCTATGCAGCGATTATGAATATGAGAAGTCGTGCCAATGGGCGGACGGGTATGGGTGCGGTAATGGGCAGCAAGAACCTGAAAGCGGTAGCCTTTCGCGGAACCCGGAAACCGACCCTTGCTGACAAACCAGCTCTGATTTCGCTGGCTAAATGGGGGGCAAAACAGTTTCCCGAATCAATGGTAAAGGTACTGGGGAAATTTGGAACGGCGAATGCGGTTTCGGCTCAACAAGCCCAAGGCGGTCTGCCAACCAGGAACTTTGCCAGCGGTTGCTTTGACACGGCCGAAAAAATATCTGGTGCCACCATGTATGCAACGACTCTTGTGGGTGCCAGTGAAGGCAAGCAGGATCGGAAAGGCCGGGAGACTTGTTATGCCTGTGTTATCCGTTGTAAACGTGTGGTAGAGATTAAAGATGGACCGTTTCCGGTGGATCCGCAATATGGAGGACCGGAATATGAGACATGCGCGACGTTCGGTTCCTATTGCGCAGTAGACAATCTAGCGGCTGTCAGTAAAGCAAATGAAATTTGTAATCAATACGGCCAGGATACCATCGCCTGCGGCGCCACCATTGCCTGGGCCATGGACTGCTTTGCAGCAGGTATCCTGACCAGGGAAGATACCGGTGGACTGGAAATTAAATTCGGTGATGCTGAAATGATGGTCAAACTGGTTAAAATGATTGTCGATCGTGAAGGCTTCGGAAATATCCTGGCAGACGGTTCCGCTAAAGCGGCCAGAAAACTGGGTAAAGGTTCAGAACTCCTGATCACCTGCAAGGGGTCCGAAACACCAGCACATATGCCAACAAACAAACGAAGCCTGGCACTAATATACGCGGTGAACCCGTTTGGTGCTGATCATGAAAGCAGTGAACACGATATCGCTTCAGAAGCCCCGAGCTTTGAGAATTTTAAGGAACGTCAGAATAGTCTGGGATTGATGACAGCTCAACCCCCCAAAAGCCTGGGACCCGGGAAAGTTGATTTTGCGCGTAAGACCCAGCAATTTTACAGCTTTATGGACAGTGTCGGTCTCTGTATGTTTGCCTGGGGTTCCGCGTGGCAGCTCTATGGACCTCAGCAGGCCGTTGAACTTGTCCAGGCTGTCACCGGGTGGGATGTGACCATGGAAGAGTTGCTGACCGTTGGAGAACGGCGTATCAACATGATGCGGGCATTTAATGGCATGGAGGGTATAGAGCGAGCGGGTGATGCACTTCCCCAAAAGTTCTTTACACCGTTAAGCGGCGGGCCGACAGATGGGGCAGCCCTGGATCGGGACGAGTTTGAAAGTGCCCTGGACGAGTACTATAAACAAAGCGGCTGGGCGCAGAATGGCCTTCCGACCCGCCAGACCCTGGTCCAACTGGATCTGGATTGGGTCGCTGACAGGATGAACATCTAAAACGTTCTTGTCAGTGAGGCAACAAGTGTCTTCTGATACTCCGGGGAGTGTCTGAAGATCACCTCGTTAAATAAGACTTCGCCTGGATCATCCAGGAAAATCCTCCAATCAATTCCTCTTCCTTTATCAGAGACACATATCTGAGTTTTTGGGTCTCTGTGGTGAAGCAGACCGATATTCTCAAAAAAATCCCTTTGCCCGGATAGGGAGGGTGTTTCAAACAAATGTTGGGTGATGGTGCTGACAGGTTCGGAACAGGTAGATATGCTGTGCTTGAAATCATAAAATGAAGATGAAGCAACAAAATCGACATGAATTTCTAAAAAGTGCGGGACTGATGGCTGGCGAAAAATGTTGCTGTCAATATGATTTACTTTAACGGAGTATTCCAGATGCGAAAGGTACTGATAACGGTCCTGAGCGCGACATACCATCCACGCAGAATCGACACAGGAACCCCTCGAAGTCGAAGGCACATTGCAGGATAACGAAAGACGTTTCATCTATGGTACCCTGCAAAAAACAGGTTGGAAAGTCCATGGTGCCGGTGGCGCAGCAGAAATCCTTGGACTGAAACCCTCCACCCTCGATTCTAAAATCAAAAAGCTGAAAATCGAACGCCCCAAAGGGGTCAAGATCCAAAGAGTACAAAGTGCTCGCACCACCTCCCTGGAAAAATCCCCACAATATTAGTCAGTACAGATCTCGTCGACTCCAGACGTCCAAATCTTGAATTTTAATTTACTATCCCACATCAGGGTCAGGATTTTACCTTTGGTAAAAAACGAATTTTGAGCTGCAGGATGAAAATCGTTTGATTCTAAAATATCTTCTATAAGGCTTTTGATTGGATTACGACATGCCTATGTAACTGATATAAAATAGAAAAAAGTGTAAGTAATTATTTAAACGAAATCTCGTGTTTAGAATATTGAGTTCGGATTTATTTGCAAGAAGTATTGAAAGTCATTGTAATAAAAGAAAAAAATAAAATAGATAGATTTTCAAAAATAGAATTCTCTTCTTCAGAAATGAATTTCTCTGAAAATTAGAATGAAAGGCCAGATGATTGATGCCCTATAAATAAAGGGATAGATAGGAGAGGAATTGTAATGGCATGTTTTTTTCATAAGGGGAACACTGTCAATTTAGGATAATCCTGGAATGTGACTTTTTTAGGAATGTAAGATTCTTTAATAAGAATGAGCCTAATGTTTATGACTGTTAAAGATACCTTACTGGGAGAATAGAATGAGTAAGTTACAATTTAGGGTGATCCAGTATCACTAAGCAGGGTAAGCTGACTAATTGTCACCGGCCTGCATGTTGTGAAAAGAAACAGGATCGGGTAGCGGGAGAGATGTAAATAACATACCTGATTCAGACTATTGAGGCTGGGAAGTGCACAGAATTGTTCGACCCGGTTTGACCTCAATATTTTATTGCACTTCTAATAATGATATTGGGAGTGTTCGCAAATAGACAATGAACTAAAGGAGGGTTTAGATGGTTCTCAAAAAAATGATGAAAGCAGCATTGGCTGCTTCTCTTGTTTTCTGTTTCGCATCTGTCGGTGCAGCTGAAACGAAGGTCGGCGGGCAAGTTCAAACTCATTGGGGTCAGTATAATGCCGGCACAGACGGCTACTCTGCCTATTTCAGGAACTATACACAGGGACACGTCAATGTCACTTCATCAGCTGGCCCGCTGAGCGTTTTCTTGCAGATGGAAATCGTTGATGATGATGGTAGTAAAAAAGAGGTCAGTGTCGATGCTGATCAAGACGGTACGAACGAAACATATGCCGTTGGTGGCGGTGCCAACAAGAATAATTATAAAAACGCCCAGGCACGAGCGACTTATACCTCTGGTGATCTTAAGGTCAGCCTGGGTACCGTATCCAATTGGATGTCCTGCGGTTTCACAAACAACGGGGGTATGGGAAACAACAAACCTGCGACAGAATGGCAAAACTGCAGCAACTACACTGAAGAGGACGGTATCCAGGTGAAATATGGCATTCCTGCCATGAAAGGATATGCGGCTCTGACTCTTCAGAACAGCGACTCTTATATGAAGACATCTCTCACAACAGTACTTCAGGTTGTTGATGGGATCAAAATTATGGCTAACCAGCTGAGTCGCGCGGACAAAGCGGCGGCTGACGGCACAACCGGTGACAAGTACTCCGGGCTGCTCCTTGGTGTGAAAGCTGCCTTTGGTAAAATGGCGGTTGCTTTTGATAACTACGCTGGCAAGTATAGCGACTCTGAAAATGGATCCAATCAAATGGGTGTGATGTTCTCAATGGCTGACTTAGGTCCTGGCAAAATGATTTTGACCTACGGAACTGTTGAAAAGCTGACTGGCGGAACTGCATCTAAAAAAGATGTCTATACCAACCTGGTTTATGCCATTCCTGTTGAAAAGAGAGCAACTGTCAGGGCTTTTTACACTTCAAAAGCGGGCACACCGACAGGTGGCGATACAACAACAGCAACCTATATGGGTGGTGGATTAGAACTTAAGTTCTAGGAGATGAATCTGATATCCCTGTTTTCTCAGCTCACCGCCGGGTGTCTCGGTGGTGGTGTGTACGCTAATGTTCTTTGCTGATTGGACAGTTGGTCATCACAAGCATCCTCAGTCTCCTTGATCTTACTCACAGGATATTTTTTGGACTCTCCTTTTTATATCCGCATTTTGCATCAAGGAGGCTGAGGTCTATGTGTACTTCAGCACATTAAAACCTGAAAACGGTTTGCACGTTGAATCCTTCGTACAAAATGGGGGTCTGCCCTAAAAACCTGGAGAGAAACTGGCCCGCTGATTGAAAAAAGCAGGCCGGTTGTTTTACCGGACGTGAGCTGATGAATTCGGGAAAACTGACTGCGGGCAGTCACCTACCTTTGCTTGTACCTCGAAAACCTGGTAGTAATTTCTGATTAACATTTCGATTATATATTACGGCCATAACGATACTCTACGGCTATTCCCGAGAATACCCCCAAAGGCTTAGCGGATACCGGATGAATGTTGTTACTCCTGGCCATATTTCGTTGATAAAATCTCACCCGTATCAGAACTCCACAGATTACGATTCATTTGCAGAAGCTGCATTGATATCAAATGGTGCTAATCTCAACTGTTTCTTTCATACACGGGTCTGTGCTTTTGCGGGCTCAATGAGGGATAAAAAACGATTGCCAGAGAGTAATCCGATACAAAAGTTTGATTTGGAAACAGAGGTGGAGGAGCGACATCCCATTCAAAATCAATCAAAATATTTGTAAAAATAGAAGTCAGTAAAAAAAAAAGGAAAGTCCATTCCGTCAAATAAAACGAAAATTCGTGCTTTATAATTTAATATACGAAATATGGATTATATCACTTTACTTCCAGCTGGGATTAGTTGTAGGATCCTGAAGGATTAAAAATTATTAGAACCCACACAAAAGCGGACCTATGACAGAGAAGACAAAGATTGAACAGTTGATCACATCCAGTAACGGAAGGGATTTATATATGCTGGCTGCCCTTTTTACCGATACGTTTTCCATTGACTGGATGGTGGATTTAACAGGCTTCAAAGCTTCACGTGTGCTGGAGGAGTTGCAAAGTGGTTTGCAGAAGGGTGAATTGGTATCCCCGGCTCCGGGAGTCTTCAAGTTTCAGAATTCCGAATTCCGTAATCAGCTACGCAATCAATTGACACCGGATCATAAAAAGATGTACCGGCAATTGATATTCAAGCAGCTGGTTAGAGATTTGCCGGAGGATGATGAAAAGGCATTGGTTCTGGCTGAGTACCTGAAGGATGATACAATGGATTTTGAGAAAGCGGACTGGTTGAAGCGGGCAGGAGATACGTTTAGAAAGAAATATCTGATGAAACAGGCTTCGAGTGCCTATGCCAGAATTTTGAAGGATATTTCAGTTCTGGATGATGAAAGAGTCGATTCGTTTTTTATTGAGACAGCGCTCAAATACTCCAGAGTGTGCCAATACCGAGACAATACGCGAGAAATTCAAGAGAAAATGGAAGAGGCGATTCGTCGCGCCAAAAACCGAACTGACGAGTCCTCCCTGGTTCAGTTGGAATTAATTGTTGCCAGATGCGAATGGATTCAGGGTCATCACCGCAAAGCGATGAAGCGCTTTGATGAGGGGAAAGCGATGATCGAGAAATTGAACGATCCCCACGTGACTCAACAGGCTTCCCGCCTTGTCATCCTTTTTCTGTTCATTCAGGGGCGTTATCAGGCAGTGGTTGATCAGTACCAGAAGTTGGCAGGCCCAATCGAGAAATATCCCCGTGGGGATTTTCTATTGGGGCAAACGCCCCAGGCGGGGGAAGCCATGGCACACATTGGTCAGCTGAACCAGGGGCTGGGTATGTTGGAGGGCCTGCGGCAGCATTGTCGGGAAATCGGAAATGCTCAGTCGGAAACCTGGGTTTTATTGTCACTCAGTATTATTATGCTGAATATCGCCCGCATAGATGAAGCCGTCGGTTACATCAATGAATTGGTCAAAAAGGCGAAGTGCTCAAATTATTCCTGGGCTGAAAAATATGGCGTCTTGCTGATGGCTTATGCCTATTATCGCCTGAATGAACCCAGAAAAGCACAAAATAGACTGCGAGTCTTTTTCAAAAGTTTTAAAAAATCCAACCCCATTGTCCTCTATTCCAGCTATCTTCTGGAGCTGGGCTGGGCTGTTAAAACAGGTCAATTAGCTCCGATTCCGGGATTTAAACTGGAAGATGAAATCCAAAAAGGCAAGCGGGGGCACAATGTCTATTTAAAGGGGGTGTCGTACCGGTTTCAGGCGTACCTGCAGAAACACGAAGGTGCTCCGTCGGATAAGATTCTGAAGTCTCTGAACCGGTCTATAGAGTTTTTGAAAGAGTCCGGGAGCTGGGTTGAGCTGTCGCGCACCGAACTGGAACTGGCCCGTTTTTATCTGGAAAACGATGAAGAGAAGCAGGGAACCGAGCTGGCCATTGAGGCTTCCCGCAAGCTGATGCTGATCGATGAAAGACTGATCTCCGAAGATCTGCTGCCACTGTTGAAAACCGGGAAGCACG
>Ga0209249_1002667_pt1 | contig 14056 bp, 13 predicted proteins | sample SaaInlV_200m_DNA_4_FD_184653 | JGI IMG/M metagenome (GOLD analysis project Ga0209249, IMG submission 184653) | Marine microbial communities from expanding oxygen minimum zones in the Saanich Inlet - SI037_S3LV_200m_DNA (SPAdes) (version 2) | ecosystem: Environmental > Aquatic > Marine >...
ACGGTTGGCGAGGCTACAATGGGCTCGTTGATTTAGGGTATAAAAAACATTTTCGAGTCAATCACGGAAAGAACGAATTCGTTCGAGGGAAATCTCATATTAATGGAATTGAGAGTTTTTGGGGTACCGCAAAAACACGTCTCTCAAAAAGACGTGGAATTAAAAAAGAAGTGTTTTTATTACACCTCAAAGAATCTGAATTTAGATTCAATTATCGGAACGAAAATCTTTATGGTAAAATGTTAGAAATCTTTAAAAATCACCCGCTTAAGTTGTCTTGACCCCTTATTTTTATTCGACATAAATGTAATGCTGATTGCGTATGCAACATTTAACCCGATTTTCACTTTTCTGGAAATTAGAAATTTCTTGAAATTCAAAGATTAAAATCTCCGATTGAAAGACACTTCAAAGACACTTCATTTTATTTTGGAGTGTCTTTTTTCTTTTGACCGTTTGTGCGAAAAAACGAATTGAAAAACTTGGAAAAAAGAGCGGAGGAGAAGTAGAATCTTCTCGATGAAAAAAATTCTAATGATTTTGGCACCGGACAAATTTCGCGACGAAGAGTACGACATCCCGCGAAAGTTTTGGGAATCTCGTGGCGCAGGTGCCATCACCGCGTCAACCACGACGAAATCTCGCGGAGTGCTCGGGACGCGCGTTCGGACCGATTTTTTGCTCGATGAAATGTCTGCTGAAATGTTCGATGGCATTTTTTTTGTCGGCGGAGCAGGGAGTTTGGATTTTTTGGAAAACGAAGAAGCAAAAGAACTCGCACTTGATTTTGTCAATTCGGGGAAGGCGAGTGGGGCAATCTGCGCAGCTCCCCGACTTTTTTTGCACTGGGGGATTTTGAAAAATAAAAAATTTACCGCTTGGAACGGCGACGAAAAAATTTCCGAACTCGCAAAATCCGCTGGCGCAATTTTCACCGACGAGAACGCAACCACCGACGGAAAAATTGTCACGGCAAACGGACCGGAGTCTGCAGCAGAGTGTGCGGAGAAATTTTGGGAAATTTTGAAATGAGTGGTGTGTTTGTACTTTTTTTAGAAAAAAACGCCGGAAATCGAACGTCATTTTTTTGATTTTTGAAAAAATAAAAAAGAGAGGAGTGGAGAAACCGACATTTAAATAACCTTGTACAATGTATATTGTTTTAAGTTTCGAGCAACTCCCTCACACTCTCCCCTGAAAAGATGCCGAAAAATTCGATTGAAAGTTTGACATTTTTATGCAGAAAATTAACATTCCCGTGAATTTTTTCTGAATAATTTTTCTTTTCTAAAAAATGGCAATCAAAAATGTGACGGCAACTCGAATGACCATGCTCGGTCTCAAAAAACAAGCAGTGACCGCAAAACGTGGCCACAAACTTTTGAAAGACAAACAAGACGGATTGATGCAGGAATTTATGCAGATCATCCGAAAATGCCGCGAAGTTCGCGTACTCGTCGAAGAAGCGGTTATCACTGCCAACACGGCGTTTCTCGAAGCGCAGGCGATCGTCCCAAAAAGTGTTTTGGAAAACGCGCTCTCAGTCCCCGCTCAGAAACTTTCGCTCGAAGTCGAAACCAAAAACGTGATGTCTGTGCGCATTCCGGTTTTCAAACTGCACACGGAAAAAAGTGGACTCGGGTACGGATTTTTCCAAACGCGCGCCGAACTCGATCTCGCGATCAAAGCGTTCATCAAAGTTTTTGAACTTTTGATCCAGCTTGCAGAAATCGAAAAATCAGCGGAGAATTTGGCAGTGGAAATTGAAAAAACACGACGACGCGTGAACGCGCTCGAACACCGGCTCATCCCGGACATCGAGGACACGCTTCGATTTATTTCGATGAAACTTGGCGAAACTGAGCGCTCCGCAATCGTACAAGTTATGGCGATCAAAGCAATGATCGAGCGCAACGAAGCCGTCGCACAACATAAAAAAAATCAAAAAAATGCAGCGTAAATTTTTTCTCATTTTCGGAATCATTTTTCTCGGCAGTTTGTCGCAAATGGTCGGCGCGGTCGGCGCTCGCCCAACGGCGATAGATTATCCATTTGAAAAAAAAGTGATTCTCCCGAAAATGGCAAACGCAGCCGAAATTCGCATCGATTTGGGACAAGAACTTTTGGGAAAAATAAATCAACGTTTTTCCAATTTCTCCATTTTCGACAACGACAACGAAGAACTTGATTTTACGCTTTTTTACACAGACGTCCATCACGTCAAAAATCCGGTCGTGATCGAGACATCTTCTCGTCGAGCGGATAATCTGCAAAACTTGGTGGACGACAATGTATTGACACCATTTGTTTTTGACGAGCGAACCGATGGCGCGGACGATTCGTGGATGCTGATCGATCTCGGGGAAATCGTGCCGATCAGTCGCGTGGAAATTTTTCTTCCCGATGGAAAAACACTCAAAGATATTCAACTCGCCGCGGGCGTTGATAAAAACAACCTCTCCACCATTTTGACAAAACGTCCGTTTGATTGGCGTTTGGATTTATTGAGCGAACCGGCGCAATTTTTAAAAATTTCGCTCTGGGGCGTCAATGTAAAAGTGGATGACGTGAGAATTCGGACAGGACGCACGGCAAGTGTTTATTTCCAGGCAACTCCGGGAAAACCAACTTTTGCGCGGTACGGCGGACCAGAAGTGGATTCGCTCCGTTTTAAACAAAGAATTTCAAGTGACAAAAAAACTTCCACCATCGCCGACGTCGGACCAGAGAAATGGAATCCCCTTTTCGCTGAAGATTTCGACGACGACGGATACAAAAATTCCGACGACAACTGCCCATTTCGTTCCAATCATTCGCAACGCGACAGTGACGGCGATCGCGTGGGAAATGAATGCGACAACGCATCAAATGTAAAAAATTTCAATCAATCCGATCTCGATTTTGATCACGTGGGAGATCTCGTGGACAACTGCCGACTCATTTACAATCCAGACCAGGCTGATCGCGACGGCGACAACTGGGGCGACGCATGCGACAACGCACACGCCAAAGAATCTGTCGAAATTACGCCGAAACACATAAAAATTATTGCTGGCGCAGCTGTTTTGTTGCTCGTGGGATTTGGAGTCTTCACCGTCGTGAAAATTTCAAAAAAGAAAAGTTAACGTCATTTCTCAAAAAATGACAAGCTGAAAAGATTGAGCACTGCCGCTGTTTTTGGTAGAATTCACTGAGACTAAAATTTCAAAAAAAACAAAAATGAGTTATCTCGTCCCGACCGTCATCGAAAAAACTAGCGAAGGTGAGCGCGCATTCGATATTTATTCGCGATTATTGAAAGAGCGCATCATTTTTATCGGTACGGCGATCGACGACACGATTGCGAATTTGGTGATCGCACAGCTTCTTTTTCTCGAAGCAGAAGATCCAAAAAAAGATATCACAATTTACGTCAATTCTCCGGGCGGTTCTGTCAGTGCGGGACTCGCGATCATCGACACGATGAATTTTGTCAAACCCGAAGTTGCCACGATGTGCACCGGAATGGCCGCATCGATGGGCGCGATGATTTTGATGAGCGGAACGCAGGGAAAACGATTCATTCTCCCCCACTCGGAAGTGATGATTCACCAGCCGCTCGGCGGCGCGCAGGGACAGGCGTCTGACATAAAAATTCACGCGGAACACATTCTCCAAACAAAAGAAACTTTGTACAAAATTATTCAGAAATGTACTGGCGCCGACCACGAAAAAGTCGTCCTGGATTGCGATCGCGACAATTTCATTCTTGCAAACGACGCGGTGAAATACGGAAAAAAAGGTCTCGTCGACAAAGTTGTGACAAAACGCTGATTTTCAAATTTCAAAAATTATCGAGTTGATCACGCCGTCGCGCGTGTCGTTCGGCCGGATCGACATCTGTCGTGAGAAAAGTTTCGACAATTTTTTGCCACGGATCGTAAAATTTTGTTCGTCCGCCGAGCGCAAGAATGTTTGCATCGTTGTGCTGCCGCCCGAGGTTTGAAAGTTCAACCGAATTTGCCAGCACCGCGCGCGCGCCCGCGACACGATTTGCCGCGATGCTGATTCCCACGCCCGAACCGCAGATCACGATTCCCCGCGAATTTTCATTTTTCAAAACTTCCTCCGCCACCGCCCGCCCAAACTGCGGATAATCACAACTTTCTGCGGAATCGCAGCCAAGATCAAAAATTTCAAATTCGGGAAATTTTTCCGCGAGAAATTTTTCAAGTTCGCGTTTGAGTTCGAAACCGCCGTGATCCGATCCGAGAAATATTTTCATCGGCTGGAGTTTACAAATTTTTGAAGAAATCTGCGAATTTTTTTAAAAACGAACCGACTGGCGACTTGGTAAATTTTGTGTCAATCACGTCCTCATCATTAAATAAAAAATCACAAGCCATCCCGCCCATGTCTCCAACAGAATCTCCGATTGCATCACTACCAGTTATTTTCATTGGTTCTTCTTGTTTTTCAATTTTTAACTCAGGCCTTTCTGTTTCTTCAATCACTTCGGTTGGTACAAAAGTTGGTTCTCGAAAGGGTTCCGCAGGAGATTTCTTTTTTGTCGAATGATTATCCGCAATCGATGTTTTCGATCTTTTTTCTTTTTCCGCCAGCCCTTTTTTTACTGATAATTCTCTTTTTCGTGCTTTCAAAAAATCGATCCGACCATCTGTCGGAGCCAAATCATCATAAATTCCCTGTTGAAGACTCCTCGCCCGAGGTGCGCATCTCAATCGTCGAATTGCTGTTTCTTTTATTTGTCGTATTCGCTCGCGCGTAAGTCCAAAAATATTGCCAATGAGTTCATTTGAAATTCCTAATTCATCATCTTTTAGTTGCAAGTACCAGTACATTGCCTGTAATTCGGAATCTTCTATTCCTAAATCCGCAACACTAGGTAAAAGTTTTTTGTTTCTTTTTAATTCGGTAAAATTATTCAAAACATTTTTTAAATCATCAATATTCTTAAATAATTTTTCTAAAATATTCCATTTCTCAAGAGTTGTTTCGGAGAAAAAATTTTTCGGCCCCCGCTCAAGCCCAAAATAAAGATTTATAATTTGTCTTTCACGCAGTGTCAAAGTTTCTAAAACGCGTTGAATTAAAAATTTCATTCCCTCTCTTTCCAACGATTTTTCTCCATCGTTCAAAATACCAACATCCAACACTTCTTCAAATGTATTAATATTCTCGTCAAGAGCACCTCCCGTTTCCTCTAAAAAATGAGTATTTGTCCAATCCCCTGTTTTTAAATCATGTGAATACGCATCCAATCGAATAATTTCATTTTTTTTAGAAAGCGGGGTACTCGATGGAACAGAAAATGGAAGTTCTGCTTCTCGTATTGTTTGATCTACCGCATTCGAAATTTTTCCAGCTGCATGATTTATAAATTTTGAACCACGCGGTCTCCAATTCGGCGCTAATTTGAGCATTTCAAGATTCCCTGCTTGAATTGCATCCATCGGATCTGCCGGCGGACAAACGCGTCCAATCGTAAAAACACCGTTCCCACTTTTTTCTAAACTTAAAAACGGAAGTTTCGATTTTTTCATAATTTCTAAAATTCTGCACAAAAATACAGATTTCACGAAAAATGTCAACTACTCCAAAGAAGTCAGAAAATCTGCGAATTTTTCCCGGAAATTTTTTTCGTCAAATTCCGCTCCCCGCTCGAAAATTTTTTCGCGATCGAGTGTTTTTTCTGATTTTAAAAAAGTGTCAATCGCGCGCTGCAAACTTTCCGGAGTCTGCGCGGAAAAAGGCGTTCCCCACTCCCCGACCGACTCGGTCGCACCACCGCGGGAGAAAAAAATCACCGGTGTCCCCGCTGCCATCGCCTCGACCGGCGTCAGCCCGAAATCTTCCTCCGCGGGAAATAAAAACGCGCGCGCGCCGGCGTACAAATTTGGCAAATTTTCGTCCGGGGCAAATCCGAGGAATTCAATATTTTCCGCACCGCGAGCGAGTTCTCGACATTTTTCAAAATCGGGTCCGCGCCCGGCAAGTTTTAATTTTAGTCCATTTTTTTTGAAAACTTCGACGAGCAAATCGAATTTTTTGTACGGAATAAATCGTCCCACCGCGAGAAAATATTTTCGCTCAGATTTTTTTTTGCCCGCCGCCGCAAAACTTTGTGTTTCGACTCCCGGGTAAATTGTCGTCGATTTTTTGTGATAAAATTTCGAAATGCGTTCCCCGACAAAATTTGAATTCGCGATCCAAAAATCCACATTTTTCGCCGCGCGCTGATCAATTTTTTCGAGCCAGTTCAAAATTTTCGGGAGAAAAAAACGCACCGGTTTTCCCCACCACGGCAGCGGAAATTTGAAAATGTACTCGTCCCGCGCGTGGTACAAAAACCGCACCGGCGTGTGGCAAAAACACACGTGTTTTGTTTTTTTTGAACAATTTTTTTGTACACATTTTGAAAACCCAGAACTCGACGAGCTCACGATCAGATCAAATTCTGACAAATCTAATTTTGAAAATGCTCCCGGAAAAAATGGCAGTAAAAATTGATGTTTTTTTCGAATTTTTTTTGGTAATTTTTGGAGCCACGTGCAGCGAACATCGCGATTTGAAAGTTCGGGAAACGCCGTTTCGTCGAACACGCTCGTGAAAATTGTCGCGTTCGGGAAAAGTTTCGCCAACGAAAAAATCACGCGTTCCGCTCCCCCGCGGCTGGTCAACCAATCTGCGACGATCGCAACTTTTTTTGAGGAAAAATCCATCGCGCGGATTGTTGCATTTTTCAGAAAACTCGGCAAACTCTGCGCGGATGGAACCAAAATTTTCTCGCGTCCGAAAAATTCCCGCATTTCCGCACAAAACATCGAGCGGAATTTTCGGCGTTTTTCAGTTTTTAATCGGACTCGTGATTTGGATCGGACTGCTGATTTTATTCGCGATCGGGCTCTGGTCGTGGTGGTTTTCGCGGTCGATCGTCAGAATTTTCAAATTTCGAAATCTAAAAATTCCGTGGTGGTTCGGCTGGCTGTGCACGATTTTTGTGTTCCCAGCGACGGTCGTCGTGATTTTGATCGCGGAGTTGAAAAAAATATTTTTTCCGAAAAAATGAAAAAGTTCGCGCTGTTGTTTCTTTTTTTATTTTCAAATGTGGCGTTCGCGGTGCCGGGAGATTTTGTTCGTGGCGAAGTCACGCGCGCGCAAAACGGTGTTTTTGACGAAATGTTTCCGGAACAAATTTCGCAGCAACTTTCGGTCAAAATTCTCGATGGCGAAAAATCCGGCGTGTCCGTCGAAATCCCCGCGAGCGAATTGTCGGTGCGCACCGAGCTGCAGAAATTTGAACTCGGCGACGCGGTGATTTTAAACGAAACAGAAAAAGGTTTCAGCGTGATCGATCGCAACCGAATTCCCGCGCTGATCTGGATCATCGCAATTTTTTTCGCAGTCGTCGCCGCCGTCGGAAAATGGAGCGGGCTGCGGTCACTGCTCGGATTAATTTTGTCAATTTTAGTGATCGCGAAATTCATCATTCCGCAAATTTTGTCCGGCGCAAATCCGCTCGTGACAAATCTGATCGGCGGATTCGGCATCGCCACGATTTCAATTTATCTCGCGCACGGATTCCGAAAACGCACCTCGATTGCGGTGCTCGCAACAATTTTAACACTCGTGATCGCATTTTTTGTGGCACAAAGTTTTGTTGTCGGCGCGCAACTTTTCGGACTCGGATCGGAGGAATCGCTGTACTTGCAGTTTGGGCTGCTCGGGAAAATCGATCTGCGCGGGTTGCTGCTCGGCGGAATTTTGATCGGAACAATCGGAGTTTTGGATGACGTGACAACGACACAGGTTGCGTCGGTCGACGAAATTCAAAAAGCGCAGCCGACGCTCGGAAAAAAAGATTTGTACCGGCGCGGATTTTCGGTCGGGCGCGAACACATCGCGTCGATGATCAACACGCTCGCACTCGCGTACATCAGCACCGGATTGCCGATATTTTTACTGCTGGCGATGAATCCAGATCGCCCCTCCTGGGTAATTTTCAACTCAGAATTTTTCGCCGAGGAAATCGTCCGGACGATCGCCGGATCAATCGCGCTGATTTTGGCAGTGCCGATTTCGACCGCACTCGCGGCATATTTTTTTGAAAAAAATGAAAAAAAATAAATACGAACAAAAAATCGACGCGACGCTGGATCTGCACGGAATGTCGAGCTGGGAGGCGTTCGAGGCAATCGACATTTTTTTGGAACGGGCGCGACACAACCATTTTTCTCGCGTAAAAATCATCACCGGAAAAGGGCTGCACTCAAAAGCAAATCCGGTTCTCCGATCGCAGACGATGAAAATTTTGAACGAAAAAAAACTCAAATTCAGCACTTCGAAAATGCAGGAGGGCGGAACCGGCGCGTTTGTTGTGAGTTTGTGAGTTTTGGAAATTTTCTCGCGGAAAAATTTTTCGAAATTCTGGCAAACTCAGGCGGAGAAATTTTCATTTTTAATTTTTAATTTTTAATTCTAAACTCGCTCCCGATGACTTCGCACGGAAAAGTTTTGGGGAACGCGTTCGCACAATTCTTGGGACGCGCGATGACGGCGGTGACCAGTTTTGTCGTGGTAAAATTGGTGACGTCGATCGGCGCGGAATTTTATGGAAATTACGTGACTGCGTACGAATTTCTCGCTTTTTTTGGAATTATCGCGGACGCGGGACTTTTTGCGATCGCAGTTCGGGAAATGTCAAAAAATCGCGAAAAATCGGAATTCGTCCTGGGAAATATTTTTTCGCTGCGACTGATTTTGATCGCGACGGTGGTTTTGATCGCGGGAATTTCCGCACAATTTGTTTCAAATTACGCTCCCGAAGTCCGCACGGGAATCTGGATCACGGCGCTCTCGATGGCGCTCACGATCGTCGCGGGAACGCTTTCGTCGGTGCTGCAGGCACGGATGAAAATTCAGAAATTTGCAAGTTCGCTCGTCGCAGGAAAAATGTTGCTGGCCGTTCTGATTTTTTTCGTGATCCGAAATTTCGATTTTTTTGAAACTCCCGCTGGCGGATTTTTTGCACTTTTGTGGGCGGGCGTGATTTCGAATGTTTTATTTTCGTGTCTCGTGGCATTTTTTGTCTCGCGCCAAATTCGAATCCGACTTTTGTGGCACTGGGATTTTTTGAAAAAAACGCTCAAAGATTCGCTCCCGTACGGACTCGCGCTGATTTTACAAACGCTGTACTTGCGACTCGACATCGTCCTGATTTCAATTTTGCTCGGCGCCAGCGCGGTGGGAATTTACGGCGTTCCGACGCGGATTTTGGAAAGTTTTCTCGTGCTCGGAGTTTTCTTCGGTCAGGCGATGCTGCCGAAAATTGCGGAAAACGAAAAAAATCCGGAAAAAATAAACCAGTCGCTCGCGTGGGGCGCAGAAAAATTATTGATTTTCGCGCTGCCGATCGTGATCAGCATTTTTGCATTTTCGACAGACATCGTGCGAATTTTAAGTTCTGACGAATTTTTGAGTTCGCCTGGTTTTTTCGGGTCGGACAGCGTTTTGAAAATTTTAATTTTCACGATATTTTTCGCGTTTTTCAATCAACTTTTCACGTTCACGCTGGTGGCAAAAAATCGACAAAAATATTTGCTCCTCGTCAACGGAATCGCGCTCGCGATCAACGCCATTTTGAATCTTTTATTTTTGGAAAAATTCGGATTGATCGCCGCCGTATTTTCAACGATCGGCTGCGAAATCGTAGTTTTTGCGCTGCTGCTGCGAGAAATTGGAAAACATTTCCAACCAAAATTTGATCGAAAAAATATCGCCGTAATTTTGTTTGCAAATCTGGTAATTTTAGGAGAAATTTTTGCGACACCGCTGCGAGATAATTTCTGGATTGCGGCAGCAGTCTGCAGTTTGACGTACTTTGGAATTCTGTTTCCATTTCGAAAAAGATTTTTTGGAAATTAAAAAAAGTTGACCACAATTTTCAAAAAAATTAAACTCTCGCCCGCAAAATCGCTGTTTTAAATTTTTACGGAGAGATGCCAGAGTGGTCGAATGGGGCACCCTGCTAAGGTGTTGTGCGGGCAACTGCACCGAGGGTTCGAATCCCTCTCTCTCCGCCACATTTTCCCAAAAACGCGAAAAAATTCGACGCAGTCGTGTTTTCGAGCGAGAGGAACGGTGATGAAATTCAGTGCGAGTCCCGAAGATTCGGGACGAGCCACGAATGAAATCACCCAGTGACGACGCCGAGATAGCTCAGTGGTAGAGCAACACATTCGTAACGTGTAGGTCGTGGGTTCAAATCCCATTCTCGGCTCCAGTCATTCTTTTGATTTTGCAATAAAAACAGAATTTTGGGAACTTGTCAGCACGAATAATTTGATTCTTGTAAATTTTATGTTAAAAGGTTTTTGCGCTCTGCGCGATTCGTACAACACTATTTTTTAAACCCAATCCCCCATGAAAAATTTTTCGAAAATCCTGCTGGGCGTTTTTGCTCTCAGTATTTTTGTGTCAACGGCCGCCGCGGCGGATCTTCCTATTTTGAAAGATATTCCGTACAACACAACACTGGAAGCATTCAAAGCCGCACTCACGCCGGCACCTCAAGCCAAGTTTGAAGTTTTCAAAACAGACGGTTCGACGATCGCAACCGATCTCAAATCAGGATATTTGTTGACTGTCACCGCTGGCGACGGCGTGACCGCTCGCACGTACAAAATTGAAATCGCACCAAATGTCGATGCGACAATCACTTCGAAAATCGGCTCACTCAACGTGGAAACTGGAACACTTTCAAATGTTCCGTACAACGTTCCGATCGCAGATCTCAAAGCAGCCATCACGCCTGCCACACAGGCGACATTTGATATTTTCAAACCAAATGGATCGACGGTCGCAGATCGCATCGCGGAAGGGTACAAAGTGATCGTCACCGCCGGCGACGGAAAAACGAAAAAAGAATTTGTCATCAATCTCGCACCAAACACGGCAACAACTTTTTCAAGTTTGCTCGGAGATATTGATTTGGAAAAAGCAACCGTCAACAATCTCGAATTTGGAATGCGAACAAAAGTATTTGCGTCTGGTCTCAAAATGGCGCCAGAAGCAGCGTACCAAATTTTTCAAGAAGACGGCGCAACTCTCGCCGATGAAAATGCTTCGATGAAAACGGGATACAAAATGACCGTGACCGCCGGAGACGGCGTGACCGTGAAAACGTACGTACTCAATCTTTTACCAAACACAAATGCATCGGTGAGTTTTTCTCTCGACAAACTTCTGGAAATGCTGAAAGGCGTGGCAAGTCCTTCAGAGGAACCGAAAAAAGATGAATTGAAAATGGAATAATTTCTGATGAAAAAAAGAAAATCAAGAACAGCGATCAAATTGGTCGCTGTTTTTTTTGAAAATTTTTCAAAACTCCCGCATACTTTCACAAACTAATTTTAAAAAAATGTCCGACACAATTAAGAAAAAAATCTGGTTCAAAAACAAATCTGTCGATCTCAACCGGATTGTCGAAGAATACAACGCCGGCGAAGATATTTTGTACGATCAACAAATGATTCCCGACGACGTGTGGTGCAGTCGCGGCTACGCTCGACTTTTGGAACGACACAATTTAATTTCAAAAAAAGAACTCGCCGATCTCGAAACCGGGCTCGATGAAATTTTGAAACTCTGGGAAAACGGGAAATTTATTTTGAAAATTGAAGACGAGGATTGCCACACAAAAATCGAGGAATATTTGATCGAGCGGTTCGGAGACACCGGAAAAAAAATTCACACCGGTCGCAGTCGAAACGATCAGGTTTTGGTGATGATGCGATTTTTTTTGAAAAACAAAAGTCACGAAATCCGAATTCATCTGATGAATTTGGCGCAGGATTTTTTAGATTTTGCCAAAAAATACGAAAACGTGCCGATGCCCGGATACACGCACATGCAAAAAGCGATGCCCACCAGCGTTGGAACCTGGGCGGCGAGTTTTGTCGAAGAATTACTCGACGACGCGCGACTCCTCTCGGTGATCACGGATGAAATTGTCGACCAAAATCCTCTCGGATCTGGCGCCGGATACGGCTCCCCTTTTGATTTCGATCGCGACTGGTTGTCGAAAGAATTGGGATTTTCGCGCACGCAAACAAATCCAATTTATTGCCAAAATTCTCGCGGAAAAATTGAAGGACTCGTCCTCGAAGCGTGCTGCAACATCATGCTCACGCTAAATAAATTTGCCTCAGATTTACTTTTTTTCACCACGCAAGAATTTCAATTTTTTGAAATGGACGACTCGATTTCAACTGGCAGCTCGATTATGCCACAGAAAAAAAATCTCGATGTCGCGGAATTAATGCGCGGCCGAACCGCAACGGTGATGGCGTGCCGCCACGAAATGGCGATGAATATTTCGAATAAAATTCTCGGCTACCACCGCGACGGGCAAGAAATCAAACGCCCGCTTTTTCTCGGACTTCGGTACACAGAAATGTCGCTCGACGCGGCGCGCGCGATCATCGGAAATATTGCGCCAAATGCGGACGTGATGATGAAATCGTGCCTGGCGGCACCGGGACTTTTTGCGGCGCACAAAGCGTTTGAGCTCGTCAAAAAAGGAATGACATTCCGCGACGCGTACCGAGAAGTTGGATCCACGATTTCGGAAATCAACATTTCAGAAAAAGAAATCCACGAAATGCTGAAACTTTCGACGCACCAGGGCGGAACCGGAAATCTCGGACTTGAGAAATTGCAGAAACAGATCGATGAAATGCAAAAGTAATATTTTGAGATTTTCAAAAAAACTGGCAAACTCCGCACGAAACTAACTTTTGAAAAAATGGCAAAACCGTGGAACATTCTCGAGCTTTTGCGCGAAAAGATTGCGGCCGCTGGCGGCCCCGTTTCGTGCCACGCGCATTTTGACAAAGCGTACGTCATCACGCCAGAAAAATTGGACATGACGATGGAGCACATGGAAGTGAAATGGGATTTGTGGAAAAAAGTAAAAGAAGAATACACGCACGAAAATTTGGTCGAACGCATCAGTTTGAGCGCCGAAAACATGATTCGGCAAGGCTGCACAATCACGCGAACGAATGTTGATGTGGACGCAACCGTCGGCATGAAATGCGTCGAAGCCGCGCTGGAAGTCAAAGAAAAATACGCCGATAAAATTGAGATTCAAATCGCATCGCAGGTTTTGGAGGGCGCGCTGAATCCGGAATCGCAAAAAATGATCGAAAAAGCGGAACCGTTCGTCGACGCACTCGGCGGACTTCCCTCTCGCGATCGCCCGCACCAATCCGAACATTTGGATTATCTTTTTGATCTGGCAAAACGAAAGAAAAAAACAGTCGACGTGCACATCGATCAAAATAATTTTCCAGAAGAACGCGACACCGAGCTTCTCGCAAAAAAAGTGATCGAACACGGACTGCAGGGACGCGTCAACGCCGTGCACGCACTTTCACTCGCAGCACAACCGGACGAGTACGTTCGCGACATCGCGCAGCTTTTAAAAGAAGCCGAAATGTCCGTGCTCATTTGCCCACGCGCCGCGATTGACATGATGCAAATGCGCGAGAAAACGGCGCCACTTCACAATTCGATCGCACCGATGCCACAACTGCTCGAAGCCGGGGTAAACGTCGCGCTCGGTGTCGACAACGTATACGATTTTTTCTGTCCGTTTATCGACGGCGATATTTTTACCGAACTTTTATTTTTGAGCGAAGCGTGCCGATTTTACGACGTGGAAAAACTTGTCGACATCGCAACAAAAAATGGTCGAAAAGTTTTGGCAAATATTTGAGTTTTGCACATTTTTTTGGAAACGGGAGTTTAGGAATGTAAATATTTTTTGCAAATTTCATCGAAAATAAATTTGCATTTTTTTCCTGATTTTCAATCCAGTGATTCTCAAAAGTCAGCGGAATTGTTCGAACACTTTTATTAGTCAAATTGAAGAACTCAGCAGCAAGCTACTGAGATTCTTAAAACAATTTCGTTTGTGCCAATCTTTTTTCTAATTCTTGTTCCTGTTCTTGAATATATTTTTTCACCATCTCGTGATTGCTGTTCCCGACGG
>Ga0209249_1002669_pt1 | contig 14044 bp, 13 predicted proteins | sample SaaInlV_200m_DNA_4_FD_184653 | JGI IMG/M metagenome (GOLD analysis project Ga0209249, IMG submission 184653) | Marine microbial communities from expanding oxygen minimum zones in the Saanich Inlet - SI037_S3LV_200m_DNA (SPAdes) (version 2) | ecosystem: Environmental > Aquatic > Marine >...
ATGAAAATGCTAATGATCCAGAAACATGATACTTGCCCTAAATGGAATTACACAATCCGACCCAGATTCGGGATGTAGTTTTTAGATGATTACTTAGTATGCGTAAAAGAATGTCCATGACTAAAATTATAAAGCCTATAGAAAGTTTTGTGGGGAGTATAATAGGAGAATCATGACAAAGACTCAGGAAATTATCCTTGGCATTTTAGGGAAATATCTGATCAAGAGCTAAGGGCTCGGGAATACTCATTTTTCCTAAGCCTCCATTTTGATAAAAAAAGCCTACGAGAATTTGAAACTCTCGTAGGCTTTTACTTTTAAGCCGCTTGCCGTGCCTTTTCATCTAATGCACGTTTTGCCATCTTATCGCGAAGCGAGCTGATATCGCCATCAATAAAAAACATTGCGCCAAAATAGAAAAGGAAAGATAGCCCCCAAGCAATAATTGAGATATAAAGAATAGCATTATGCATAGAGCTTGCATCGGCAATGATACCTGCCAGCAAAGGAGCTAAAGCCGCACCACCATTTTCAATAAAATACTCCACCGATTGGGCAGTGCTACGTACTTCAGGTGGGGTGACATCGTAAACGGTAGAAATAACATTGGGGGAAGAAAAAGGCATAAAAAGAGCCGCGATTGCCATAAAAATAAAGAAAGTCATGCGCGATTCGATCGGAGAATTAAGTGCCAAAGAAAGAAAAATTGCACCCATAATCACACCCAAGCTAGAGACAATCACACGCCCTTTGAGCGTGCGTTTGAAAAGCCAATCCCCTAGTGCCCCACCAACAAAATATCCACCTGCTAAAATCAAGATAATAGGCGCCATTGTTGTTAAAACACTCATCTCATCGTAACCACGTTCTTTAGCAAGATAATCAAAGAAGAAATACGTAATTACATTCCATGGGAAAACACCAGCAAAACCCTGTAAAAGAATAAACCACATCGTTTTCTTCTTAAAAACTTCTTTTGCAGCTTCCCATGAAAAATGAAATTGCCCAATTTCATCCATTCCCTCAAATTCTGGCTCTGATTGTCCGCGCGGGACTTCTTTAACCTTAAAGTAAATCGTAATCGCAAGAACAATTCCTAAAGAACCAGTGATATAGAAAATCGTCCGCCAGCCAATCACTGGCGCGAGCATAAGCGCAAGCACCATCCCGACCAAATAGCCAATCGGTTGGCTAACCTGCAAAATACCATAAACTTTGCTTCGTTCGTTTGGGCTGAAATAATCGGCAATTAAACTATAGAGACCAGGATAAGATGAATCATCAATACCTGTTGAAGCGCGTGTCGCAACAAAGGGGATATAGCTCTTCACGATGGCACTCAACCATGTTGTCGCACCCCAGATAAGAGAAGCAAGCGCAAGCAATTTTGCACGCGCGTAGCGGTCGTATAAATATCCCCAAATCGGGTATAAAATTGTGCTTACAATTAATGCACCAGAGATAATTAATCCAAATTGGGTATTTGTGATACCAAATTCTTCACTGATGGGACCCTTTAAAGGGCCAATTAATAATTTATCTGTTTGATGCAATAACATAAAGGCAAAGAAAATACCCACAACTTTCCAGCGATACCGTTTTTCTTTTTTCATAAGAACTCCTAAAAACCTTCCTGCTCAGCAAAATATGCCGCCAACCCGCCTTTTTCTGGGGGCATTAAATAGGAAAAAAGCAAATGCTTGTCATCAAATTTATTCGGCTTCCAATCGGGGAAATCAGCAGAAAGGGCAATAACGCGTGTCCCAGCCTTTAGCCCTTTTTCTAGTTTTTTTTGTACAGAAATCGACTGATTAGATCGCAAATAAATAAAGACGACATCTGCATCTGAAAGATTGGATTGATAAAAATTTTCGCAACGAACTTGAATTTGGGCTTGCTTGCCGCCAAAAAATATACGCGCTCTAATAAGCATTGCCTGCAAAAAACTCCCTTCAATGCCAACTGCGCGCGCACCAAATTCTTCTTCTGCGATAAACAAAACACGTCCGTCCCCTGCACCCAAATCGTATAGTAATTCGTTTGACTGTAAATCTATCATTTTCAACGCTGCACGGATGCGGTCTTTTTTAGTCGCTATCCACGTTGAACCATAAAAAACAGGGATAATTGTCCATAATCCGCAAAAAAGGGAGAGAATGGCGGCAATATAAAGGAGGATGAATAAAAATTTAGCCATATTTTTTATCTTCTTTCTTCTAAGAACTCTTTTAGCATTCTTTTTATATCAAAAAGTTATGCAAGGGATTTGTACTTCTCCAATTTTTGCAACGCAATAAAGGCAAAGATATTAAAAAGAATTGCGCCACCAACGACGATAGGGAAGCCAAATTGATACAAAAAAGTTGCTATTGGCGCGCCAATGGCACGTCCTAGCGAGAGCGCCGCGACATTGAATGACATAAGAGTCACTCGAGCAGAAGGCATAATTTCTGTCATCATCGGGATGACGCTAACAAGGGTGAATTCAAAAGTGATATAGAAAATAAAGAGGCCTAGCAGTGCGCCATAAGTATTTTTCCCTAAAATTGGCAAAAGTAAAGCCGCAATTGAATTAGCCATTAAACCAAATCCGAGGGCGCGTTTTTTGCCAAGTTTATCGTAAAAAAGAGCTACTAAACTTTCTCCGCTGATTTCTGAAATCCCGATTACGGCGGCAAATGCCCCTAAGGCAGCAATTTTCAAGCCGAAAGAATCTTCCAGCCAAACGCCAAAGATGAGATTAACAATTTCGTTAGCAATAGTTGCTAATAAGCCAATGCTAAGGCCTGCTATTGCAGGAGGATAGCTGAAAACGCTGGAAAAGCTTGTCCAGAGGCTATCACGTCCACCCACACGCGTCTCGTCCTTTGGGATGAGGAAGATGAGTAAGATGAAAGTCAATAATCCTAGAAAAGCTAGAAGTGTAAAGGGAGATATCCATCCACCACGTGCCACTAAAAACCCAACCAGTGGAACGCCGAGAACAAAAGCAAGCGACCATCCGAATTCTGTAGTGGCGAGAACACGTCCACGTTTTTCATAGGGCGTGCTGTCACTAAGATAGGCCTGCATAGCGGGGTCAAAAATATATTTGGCGAGGGAGGTAAAAAACATGGAGGCAAGTAGCGCAGGGAAAGTGGGGAAAAAAACGACCAATGCCACACTGAGGGCAAAAATACCCACACTGAATAACATGCTAAATTTACGACCACGGCTGTCTATAGAGGGGATAATAAAAGGCACTATGCTACCACTAAGTGAGCGAAGGCTCAGGGCAAGCGACATAGTTTTTAGATCTACACCGAGGGCACGGGCAAATACACCGAGAAAGGGGTATGCCATGCGATAGGCGGTGTTCATGACAGTGCGGATAGCAGTGAATAAGGTGAGTTGCATAAGGGGTAGTTTGAAGTTGAGGATTTGAATGTTGAAAAGTTTTTAAATAGCAAGAACTATTTTTGGGGAAGAAAGAAGCGGGTGACAAAATAGGATGACAGCCACGCAAGGATATTCAATCCAATGAAAAACCCAATAATGGTGAAGTTACCTGATTTGAAGATAGGTGATGGTGGCGGGTGCATAATATTTTCAGCGGTAGCAAAGATATAACGTAGAGCAGCAATGAAAAGGATATTTGCTGTTGCTGTGAGCCAATTAGTATCCATCATCCATAAGCCGATTTGGAGAAGTAAACCCACAATAGCAAAACTAAGCGCAAATCTAAAGCGTGGCTCGGCAAGGAAGAGGCCATTCCAATTTGCCTGCATAGCAAGCATAGAAAGAGGCAAGTAGGTAATCCAGTAAAAAATTCCGCTTCTGCCTAGCGCAGCAGACCAACGATGAAATTCATCTTTACGCGTTATAAGGGCAATAAGCCCAAAAAGAGCCGCGAGAATGAAAAGCAATTCGGCCGTCATCACCCACGCGCCATGCAAATAGACTAGACGCACGCTAGAACCAAGCGTCGCTTCTTCTGGCCCGAAAAGAGTCATTATGCCAATGGCTAGAAGGGTAAAAAGGAAAGAAAGGGTGGGAGATTTTTTTATTTTTAACATGGAATAGATTTTACCTTGAAAGAGCACCAGATATAACACAATTTATAAACTCTGCTCTAATATAATTAAGTAATTTCTTTTAGAGAAAAATTCCTTGACACGCTCCAAGCCGATGGTAAAATCTCTTACACTAAATAGCGGGGGCCTGTAGCGTAGTGGGAGCGCGCGTCAATCGCACTGACGAGGTCGCGGGTTCGAATCCCGCCAGGTCCACTTAGATTAGAAATTCTGTTTGACGGGATACACCTTTATGGTAAAATCCTTTGCACGAAAAAAACGGGGGCCTATGGCGCAGTTGGGAGCGCGCCTCAATGGCATTGAGGAGGTCGTGGGTTCGAGTCCCACTAGGTCCACTAGACGGCTCAACGAGCAATCTATTGAGCTTATGAGAGAGCCGGCTGAAAGGCTGGCTCTTTTGCTAAGAAGAAAAATCTAAAAGTCAAGACAAGAGTAGTAGGTCATCCTGCCAGAGAGATGGAAGAAAACGTGGAAATCCATCGTAGCGTTTAGCAGGAACGCAGAGATCGAACTCGCTTGTTGTTCTCGAAAAAGAGACTGTGCTGGTGAATGAGAAGTAATCAGCAACGGGTAAGCCCGTTATAGCAAATACGAGTGGTCTGGAAACAGACAATTCGGGGTGGTACCGCGGAGATTTAATTCCTTCGTCCCTGAGTGGATGATGGGATTTTTGTTTTTAAAAAGACATTAAACTTAAGATATTAGCTTAAAAACTTTCAACCTGAAACCTTGAAGCACAGGAGAAAAACCATGTTCAACGACGAATATAACCACGGCGAAATAGAAAAGAAATGGCAAAACAAATGGGATGCTGACGAACTTTATCGCTCAGTAATCGATGAGAAGAAAGAGAAACATTACGCGCTGACAATGCTTCCTTATCCCTCTGGCGATCTACATATCGGTCACTGGTATGCAATGACTCCCTCTGATTCGCGCGCTCGCTATAAACGTATGAAGGGATTCAATGTCCTCTTCCCCATCGGTTTCGATTCTTTTGGCCTGCCCGCAGAAGGGGCGGCAATTAAGAATAATATCCATCCCAAAACGTGGACTTACGCCAATATTGACAGAATGCGTGGACAACTGCGTAGTATGGGGGCGATGTTTGATTGGAAGCGCGAAGCTGTCTCCAGTGATGAGTCTTACTATAAATGGACAGAATGGTTCTTCATTCAACTCTATAAAAATGGCCTCGCCTATCGCAAAATGTCACCCGTAGATTGGTGCCCAAGTTGTAATACCACGCTGGCACGCGAACAAGTTTGGGGCGATGACCGTCATTGCGAACGCTGTGACACCCCTGTTATTAAAAAAGAACTAGACCAATGGTTCTTCCGCACCACCAAATATGCCGATGAATTAAAAACTTTCGAAGGTATTGATTGGCCCCAAACCGTAAAAACCTTGCAAACAAACTGGGTCGGAAAAAGTGAAGGTGCTTCTGTCGTATTCACGACTGAACTCGGCGGGCACGATATGGAAGTCTTCACCACCCGCCCCGATACGCTCTGGGGCGCAACCTTTATGGTTCTCTCTCCTGAACATTCGCTCGTAGATGAAATTTCTAGCGACGATAAAAAAGAAGAAATTGAAGCCTATAAAGCCGAAGCCGCACGTCAATCGGATATTGAACGCGAATCGACCACCAAAGAGAAAACGGGCGTATTTACAGGTGCTTACGCCATCAACCCTGTCAACGATGAGAAAATCCCGATTTGGATTGCCGATTATGTGCTCATGTCTTATGGCACGGGTGCAATTATGGCTGTCCCCGCTCATGACCAACGTGACTTTGAATTTGCCCGCAAATTTGATCTCGAAGTGCGCGTTGTTGTTCAACCTGACGACATGGATGAACTCGATGGCGCAACGATGGAAGAATCTGTTCCAGCCAAAGGGGCGTTAGTTAACTCGGGGGCGTTGACAGGCACACCCGGGGATCAATCTGTTTCGGCAGCGATCAAGTTTATTGCAGAAAAAGGCACGGGAAAGAAAGCTGTCAACTACAAACTACGTGACTGGCTCATCTCCCGTCAACGCTATTGGGGATCACCTATCCCGATGATAAATTGCAAGAAATGTGGCTGGAATCCCGTTCCTGAAGAGCAACTGCCCATCACGCTCCCTGAAGATGTTGAGTGGCTGCCCACCGGCGAATCTCCGCTGAAATTGCACCCGACTTGGAAGCATACCGAATGCCCTGAGTGCGGCACAGAAGCTATCCGAGAAACTGACACGATGGATACCTTCATGTGCTCGTCTTGGTATCACCTGCGCTACCTTTCCCCGGACTATCACGACGCGCCATTTGACCAAAAAGAATACGATTATTGGATGCCCGTAGACACCTACACGGGCGGTATCGAACACGCCACTATGCACCTGATGTACACCCGATTTTTCCATAAAGCACTGCGCGATATGGGCGTGACCGAAGGGCATGAGCCAATGACACAATTGCGAAATCAAGGCATGGTTTTGGGCGAAGACCACGATAAAATGTCGAAATCAAAAGGCAATGTGGTTGCCCCCGATGCGCTGGTCGAAAAATATGGCGCAGATGTAGTACGCGCTTATCTCATGTTTTTTGCGCGCTGGGATATGGGCGGCCCGTGGAATTCTCAGGGAATTGAGGGAACCGTGCGTTGGATGAAGCGAGTCTGGACGATTTTTACGGACACCACCGCGGAAACGAACGTGACCCCAACTTGCTCGAACGACACCAAACTTGCTTTGCGACGCAAACTTCATCTCACACTCAAATCGATCACCTACGATTTCGAAAACGTGGGATTCAACACCATCATCTCCTCGCTGATGGAACTCATGAACGAGATGTATAAAGCCCGCCGTGAGGGCGCAGTAGGTAGCGAGGAATGGAACGAAGCCAGCAAAATTTATTTACTGATGCTGGCTCCCGTTGCCCCCCACTTCGCCGAAGAGCTCTGGGAACGAATGGGCGGAGAATACTCCATCCACACCCAATCTTGGCCAGAGGTAGATGAAAGAGCCATAGTCGTGGACGAGGTCGAGATAGCTGTGCAGGTCAACGGCAAAGTCCGCGATAAAATCACCGTCGCCGTTGATATAGATGATGAAAAAGTAAGCGCTATCGCTCTAGCCAGCGAAAATGTGCAGAAATATCTCGGGGACAAGCCCCCCCGCAAAGTAATTGTGATTAAGGGCAGAGTGGTGAATATTGTGAAGGGGTAGAGAATCCGCAATCAGAAAAAAGCAAAAATAATAATATGCTCTACACTTACAATGGCAATAATTAAAAGAAGCCCTCCGAGCAAAGATTTCGGGGGGCTTTAGGCATCTGGTAAAGAAAAAGTTGTTTAGCGGCACCCCAGCTTAGGTCACGCGTGTCACCTTTCTTTTATTCAACTTAATTGGGCCTACTAAAAGCCACCTATGATTTTTATTTTGAAGCAGTATATGCTAAAATTGCAAAATCGCTATCTGAAAAAATAAAGGCCTTCTCTATGAAAATTATTGATAAAACACCCCTAGTCGATGCTGATGGTTCAATCAGTACTTTCAACCGTGCCAAAGGGACGCTTCAGTATGGGTTTTCTTGGTATCCTGATTTACAAGCCCAAGAAAAAGCAATTGCCCTCTTTAAAAAACAATTGGGCAATAAATTTACGCTAATTCGTAATCTTACGCTGGGTAATTCCAAGATTACTATTCCTCTTATTTTAGTAGGGCCTCCCGGCATTCAGGTTATTTTCGTGACTCATGTACAAGGCACTTATCGCGCTAAAAATGATGCTTGGGGAACAATTACTGGTGGGAATTTTAAAGAAGCCAATATCAATTTGTTGAAGCGCACTGCCCAGCTAAGCAAAGCCCTGAGTGTTTATCTCAAACGGAATGATGTTGATTTAACCGATGGCATAGAGCCAATTCTTTTATCTACTAACCCTGCTTTGCATATTGCCTCTGTGCGTCCCATTATACGAATTGTGATGAGCGATGCCGCAGAACGCTTTGTTTCTTCTCTGACGCAAGAACCACCAATTATGAGCCTAGAGCTTATTCATAAAATTACTGAAACACTAATAAATCCAAAGCCACCGAAAGCAAAACCCCAAGAAAAAAAAGAAGCACCTGCTCAATCACCTGCCGAAACTTCATCAAAAGTTAGCGTAAATAATAAGGCTATATCTAATAAGCGAGCACCTAGTAGCTCCCCTTCCTTAGTCAAAACACCAGCCCCTATAAAAAAAGCTACTGAGACTTATTTAGGCATGACAGGAAAACAACTAGCTCTTATCGGGATAATGGGCCTAATTTTAATTTGCCTTTTGGTCTTATTAATCCTTGGCGTTGTATTCTTTCTATAAAAATGCCTACACCTTTACTATCGATCATCATCCCCACCTATAATGAAGAAAGTCACCTGCTTCAGACATTGGAGCAGGTTTTCGCTTTTCTAGCGAAGCAAGACTATTTATCCGAAGTCATCGTAGTTGAAAACGGAAGCAGTGATAATACCTACAAATTAGCGCAAAGCTTAACTTCCACATTTTCAAATTTGCGCGTATTTCATAATGATTTTGCAGGTAAGGGTAAAGCTGTTCAACGCGGCATGCTCGAAGCGCGTGGAGAATATCGTGTTTTTTGCGATGCCGATTTTTCTATGCCCATCACAGAAATCTCCCGTTTTATTCCCCCGCACAGAAATAGAGATATTGTGATTGCCTCACGCGAAGTTGAGGGCGCAATCCGTTACGATGAGCCAGAATTCAGACATTTTACAGGGCGCATTTTCAATCTTCTTATTCGCGCGCTCACCCTCCCTGAACTTCACGACACGCAATGCGGCTTCAAGGGTTTCCGCGCTGAAATAGCCGAAGACCTTTTCAAATATCAGAGCATTGAGGGCTGGGCATTCGATGTAGAAATTCTCTATATTGCCAAACTACGCGGTTATAAAGTAACCGAGCTCCCCATTCCCTGGTATTACAACGAAGAAAGCAAAATCAACGTATTTCGTGATTCGTGGCGCATGTTTCTAGATTTACTGAAAATTCGTAAAAATGCACGAAAAGGGCTTTATGGCTCGAAAAAAGTTTGACCTAAGCACTCTCCCTAAATACCCCGATCTAAAAATAGAAAAAAGACTCTGGAAAAAAAACTTCATTAACCTTGGCGGGATAGACGAAGCTGGGCGTGGCGCATTAGCCGGAGATGTAGCAGCAGCAGTCGTCATCCTCCCTAACATCTCAAAACTAACGCGAATTTTAGCTGGGGTGCGCGATTCCAAAGAAATGCCTCAGTCCCAGCGTGAAGCCCTCGAACCAATCATCAAAAAAAATTCCATCGCATGGGGAATTGGTTTTTCTTCACCAGAAGAAATTGATCAAATAGGCATCTTGCCCGCTACAAAATTAGCTGCTAAAAGAGCGGTAGAGGGTCTCGCCATTCTCCCTGATTACCTAATCACTGATTATCTCGACCTCCCTGATATTGACATCCCCCAAGAAAAATTTATCAAAGGCGATATGCGCTCTCTTACCATCGCCTCTGCATCCATCCTCGCTAAAACTGCTCGAGACGCAAAAATGCGTGCGCTAGATAAAGAATATCCAGAATATGAATTTGCGCAACATAAAGGCTACGGCACAAAAAAACATCGTGAAGCGATAAAAAAGATAGGGAAAAGTTTAGTCCATCGCCAGAGTTTCAATATAAAAGTTTAAACACAAAGAGCACAAAGATTCACTGAATTTTTCTGAGAGAACCTTCGTGCCCTTTGTGTTTAAACTTTTTACTTCTTTCCTGATTTTATAATTCCTAAACTCTAAACTCAAATCCAAGTCGGTTCTTCGTAGCCGCCGAAAATATCCTTCATTACATTCACGATTTCACCGAGGGTGGCGTACTCGCGGACAGAATCGAGAATGAAAGGCATCGTATTCTCCGTCCCTTCACAGGCATTTTTGAGACGTTCTAATGATTTCGTCACTTTCTCATTATCACGCGTCTTACGGATTTCATCCAAGCGTGCTTTTTGCTTTTTGTAGCCTTCAGGGTCCATCTTGAGAATTGGAATTTTCACATCTTTTTCTTCATTATAGGCATTCACCCCCACAACACGCCGTACATTCTGATCAATCTCACGTTGATAGCGATAGGCTGCATCTGAAATCTCGCTTTGGAAGAAACCTTTTTCAATGGCTGGTAGCATCCCGCCCAAATCTTCTATTCGTCGGAAATAATCGTAAGCCTGTGCTTCGATTTTATTCGTCTGTGCTTCCATAAAATAGGAGCCACCAAGCGGATCAATCGTATTCGTCACGCCCGATTCTTCGGCGATGATTTGTTGCGTGCGAAGCGCGATGGTCACAGCCTCTGCAGAGGGGAGAGCGAGAGCTTCGTCTAAACTGTTGGTATGCAGAGATTGTGTCCCGCCGAGAACACCGGCGAGGGCTTGCAAGGCAACGCGCACCACGTTGATTTCCGGTTGCTGCGCGGTGAGTGACGCACCTGCCGTCTGTGTATGGAAACGCATCAGCCACGAGCGGGGGTTTTTCGCTCCGAAAGTTTCTTTCATCTCTCGTGCCCAAATTCTGCGAGCGGCACGGAATTTAGCAATCTCCTCGAAGAAATCATTATGCGAGTTGAAAAAGAGCGAAAGACGTGGGGCGAAATCATCAATATCCAATCCACGTTCCAACGCCCAACGCACATATTCAAATCCGTCTGCTAAAGTGAATGCTAGTTCCTGTGCGGCAGTCGAGCCAGCCTCGCGGATATGGTAGCCTGAGATGCTGATCGTATTCCACATTGGGAGTTCATTTGTGCCGAATTCAATGGTGTCGGTCACGAGTCGCATCGAAGGTTCAGGCGGGAAGATATACTCTTTCTGCGCAATATATTCTTTCAGAATATCGTTCTGGAGCGTGCCACGCAATTGCGCCCGTTTCACACCCGTTTTCTCTGCTGCTGCGATATACATTGCCCAAATAATAGATGCGGGTGAGTTAATGGTCATGCTCGTCGAAACTTTATCCAAAGGCAGTCCATCAAGCAAAATTTCCATATCTCGCAACGATGAAATCCCCACGCCACATTTGCCAAATTCACCAAGGGCTTCGGGGGCATCAGCATCATAGCCCATCAGGGTCGGCAAATCGAAGGCAATCGAGAGTCCCGTCTGCCCCTCGCCGAGCAGATACTTGAAGCGGGCGTTCGTTTCCTCTGCGGTACCAAACCCCGCAAACATGCGCATTGTCCAGAGTTTGCCTCGGTGCATTGTAGGGTGAACGCCCCGTGTAAAGGGGTATTCGCCGGGCAAGCCCAAATCACGCGTGTAGTCGAAGTCGGGGATGCTCGAGGGCGTATAAAGCCGTTCGACTGCCTCCGAAGATGTCGTTATAAAACTGTCACTTCTCTCCGGAAAACGCTCTAAAGTCTTTTTTAGCGTTTCTTCTTCCCATTCTTCAAGACGTTTTTCGAGTTCGTCCAAATCTTTTTGATTATACATTTTGGGCTCCTTTAGCCGGTCAGATGCCTAAAATTATAGCATGGCTGGTATACTACGCCCACCTCTACCCACATAAATTGGAGAAAATATGGCACATTATAAACTCGCATTTCTCGGCTTTGGCAATGTTGGTCGCGCGCTAGCAGAATTGCTCATTCGCAAAGAGAAAGACCTCAAAGAAAAACACGATATTAGTTTTTCGGTTACAGGCATTGCAACCGGAAGGCATGGGGCAGTGATCAACCAAAATGGCATAGATTTAGAATCACTCTCAACTGATTTTGGCGACAATGCTATAAAAGATTCTTTCGATTTCATCCAGAAATGTGGCGCAGACCTGCTCTTCGAAAATACCTCTGTAAACCATAAAACGGGGCAACCTGCCCTCGACCACGCAAAAAAAGCACTAGATTTGGGCATGCACGTTTGCACCGCTAATAAGGGACCTGTTGTGCATGGGTATAAAGACTTATTAGATTTAGCGGAAGCAAAAGGCGTGCGCTTTTATCACGAATCTACCGTTATGGATGGTGCGCCAATCTTCTCGCTTTTCCGCGAATCTATCCCGGCGTCTAACTTGCTCTCGTTTAAAGGTGTTTTGAACTCGACGACAAACTTGATTTTATCTCGTCTTGAGCAGGGAGATTCTTTCGACGAAGCCGTAAAGCATTGCCAAGATGTTGGTATCGCTGAAACAGACCCCAGTGGAGATGTAGACGGCTGGGACGCAGCCATCAAAGTCTCTGCATTGGTCACAGTGCTAATGGGCATCCCGCTAAAACCCCAAGATGTAAACCGTGAAGGCATTCGCAATATCACACCCGAAATGGTCGCAGATGCCCTAAAAGATGGCAAACGTTATAAGCTAATTTGCTCCGCCGAACGTGACGGCGACAAAGTAATCGCTAAAGTTTCCCCCGAACTTATCCCCAGCACCTCCCCCATCTTTAGCGTAGAAGGGACATCCTCCATCGTCGAATTTAGAACCGATGTTTTGGGCGATCTCTCTATAGTCGAAAAAGACCCAGGACCTCATACGACCGCCTATGGGTTATTGGCAGATTTTGTAAATGCGGTCAAAGGATAATAAATATGGACTCAACAGCTAGTATTATCATCACATCGGCATTGGTTTTTTATTCGATCGGTGTTTGGAGTGAAAAAATTGCAGGCGAACTCAAGAAATGGCATTTAGTTTTCTTCGTTTTAGGTCTAATTTTCGATACTTGGGGAACAGGCATGATGTTCGAATTTGTCGGCAGGATGACCTTTGATATACATGGAATTTCAGGACTACTCGCTATTATTCTAATGTTTATCCACGCTCTTTGGGCATTTATCGTTTTGCGAAATAATGATGAAAAAGCGATTAAGAATTTCCACAAATTCAGCGTATTGGTTTGGTTTATTTGGCTTATTCCCTACTTTAGCCCGATGTTCTTTGCAATGGTAACAGAGTAATAATAGAATGCAGTTTTTTATAGAAAAAACAAAACACCCGTCTTATGATTAATGAGACGGGTATTTTATCGTATAGCTTCTTTATTATTTAGCTTTAACTAAACGCTTTTGCTCCAAAACTGCATTGGGCGAAAAAAGTCGAATATATGCTTCGATCTTCTCTAACTGAGCCATGGCAAATTCTTCAGGAATACCTTCGGGCACATAAGCAACATAAAGAACGTGAGATGTCTCGGGAGATATAAAAGAACGATTATCTTGTCCGTACAAAATTGAACAACTTACACCATTTGCATCTCTCATAATCATATCGCCTGCACGGATGGGTTTGGATGCACCATTCATCTGCGTGATAGTATCTCCCTCTTTAGAAATATCTATAAAAATCGGCTTTCGCAATTTCTCTAGATCATGCCCCGCTGTTAGAATGAATGTTTCCATTTCGGCAAGAAAATTTATATCAACAAGGGGAGAAACATTTGGCAACTTTCTCCCCTTATGCACAATTGACTCAACCTGAAGCTGCACATGATAGGTCTTTTTGAAACGACTATAGTATTTCTTATAAGCCGACATCACAGGGAGTGCGACCAATTCCTGCCGCGTAAAATCCCCATATTTTTCTCGTAGCTGAGACTCTATTTCTCTTTTTTGCTCATTTAATTGAGGAATTTTTTTGGTATTGATAATTCCCGATAATTCGAGCAACCCTATTAGCGCTCCTGAATGCGCACTTTTCCATTCGGTTGTCCCTGAAATTGAAATCATAAAAACTCCTCTTATAATATTTTCTCATAGCGAATGTTTTTAGAAATCACCGCGCATCCATCATCACTGTCAAAATCGTTAAACGTCCCGCCGTAGAAAGAAATTTAGGGTTTACCTCATCTGTAAATTCATCACTGGGATTAGTCTCATTTGCCTCACGCCATGCAATGCGCAGGGCTTGGATACCCATCTCACGGAAGGGATCGTGGTCAGAGCTAACTCTAATCGTCTCACGGGCAAAAAG
>Ga0209249_1002671_pt1 | contig 14029 bp, 8 predicted proteins | sample SaaInlV_200m_DNA_4_FD_184653 | JGI IMG/M metagenome (GOLD analysis project Ga0209249, IMG submission 184653) | Marine microbial communities from expanding oxygen minimum zones in the Saanich Inlet - SI037_S3LV_200m_DNA (SPAdes) (version 2) | ecosystem: Environmental > Aquatic > Marine >...
AAGAAAAGAATGTCCGAGGTCCGGGGTCCGGGGTCCGGGGTCCGGGGTCCGGGGTCCGGGGTACGAGGTCCGGGGACCGGGGACCTTGCCCCTTAAGTCTTAAGCCCTTGTCTTCGGTCTTTGGTCTTGGGTCTTCGGTCTTAGTATTCTGCCCAGGCTGTTATTGAGATATCTTTTAAGTCGAGTTTGCAGAAGGCATTGATGAATGCTTCTGCTAATCTGGCATTGGTTATAAGTGGTACATTGAAATCTATAGCACTGCGACGGATAATATAGTCGTTCTTGAGCTCTCCTTGTGAAAGGTTTTTGGGGATATTGATAACCAGGTCAATAAGACCATTCTTAATGTATTCGGCAGTATTTGGGTGTTCATCTTCATCAGGCCAGTTGAGGATGGAAACATCTATCCCGTTGCCTTTGAGAAAATCTCCTGTTCCCCGGGTTGCATATAATTGGTAGCCTTTATCAGCCAGCAAATGACAAGATTCCAGCAGGGTTACTTTGTCTTTAATAGGTCCGGTTGAAAGTAGTATGTTTTTTTCGGGTATACGGTAACCTACAGAAAGCATGGCTTTCAAAATCGCATCGTAATAATCCTCACCTATACAGCCCACTTCACCTGTTGAAGACATATCTACTCCCAATACCGGGTCAGCTTTTGATAGTCGGGAAAAAGAGAACTGTGAGGCCTTTACCCCGATGTGCTCAAGGTCGAAAATGGACTTGTGCGGTTTATCAACTTTCTGGCCAAGCATGACTTTGGTGGCAAGTTCTATGAGGTTGGTTTTAAGTACCTTCGAAACGAAAGGCATACTCCTGGAAGCACGCAGGTTGCACTCAATTACCTTGATGTCATTATCTTTTGCAAGAAATTGAATATTGAAAGGACCGGATATATTTAATTCCCAGGCGATCTGACGGGTAATCCGCTTGATGCGTCTGACAGTCTCAAAATATAGTTTTTGTGGAGGAAATACCATGGTAGCATCACCTGAATGAACTCCTGCAAACTCCACATGTTCACTCATCGCATAAGCAATTATTTCGCCTTTACTTGCTACAGCATCAATTTCAATCTCCTTGGCTTGCTCGATAAAATCACTTACCACAACAGGATGTTGTTTTGAAACCTTGGCAGCAAGGTTAAGATAATCAACCAGTTCGTCTGAATTTGATACGACGTTCATGGCTGCCCCAGAGAGTACATAGGAGGGTCGGATCAGAACGGGAAAGCCAACCCGGTCAACAAAGCCCTTAATCTCATCCATACTACTTAACTCTTTCCATTCAGGCTGGTCAACTTCCAGCTGATCAAGCATGGTCGAGAATTTATGCCGGTCTTCAGCCCGGTCAATAGATACAGGCGATGTTCCAAGTATATGAACCTTCTGCTTATGCAAACGCAAAGCAAGATTATTCGGTATCTGTCCGCCAGTAGATACAATAACTCCCTTCGGATTCTCTAACTCAAGTATATCCAAAACACGTTCAAAGCTGAGCTCATCAAAATAAAGCCGGTCGCTCGTATCATAATCTGTAGAAACTGTCTCAGGATTATAATTGATCATTATCCCTCTAAGTTTCTCCTGCCGGATGGTTTGCAGGGCATTTACACTACACCAGTCGAATTCAACAGAGCTGCCGATTCGATAGGCACCCGATCCGAGAACAACGACAGATTGTTTATCCTGAGGAAACTCTATATCGTGTTCAGTCCCGGAATAGGTCAGGTACAGATAATTTGTTTGAGCAGGATATTCAGCAGCCAGGGTGTCTATCTGCTTCACGGCTGGTACAACTCCCAGAGATTTTCGATACTGACGTACTTTCAACAGATCTTTTTCAATATCACCAGGTTCTGAATTAAGGACAAAACGAGCGATTTGAAAATCTGAGAATCCCTGCCTTTTAGCATCCGCAAGGCTGTCATAAGATAAATCAGAAAGTGAGGAGTAAGTTTCAAGATCCAAGCGCTTGTCTTGCAGATTCTGCAATTTAACCAGAAACCATTTGTCAATTCCTGTAAGATGGTGTATTCTGTCAACTGATACTCCCTGCTCCAATGCCTGAGCAATAACAAAAATACGGGTGTCAGTAGGTTGTTTTAGTTCTTCCTCAATATTCTCTACATCCAGACCCCTGTTGCCAACAAAACCATGCATGCCCTGGCCAATCATCCGGAGGCCTTTTTGAATCACCTCCTCGAAAGTTCTTCCTATGGCCATCACCTCACCTACACTTTTCATGGACGAGCCTATCTGGTGAGATACTTCCTCAAATTTGTCAAGATCCCAGCGAGGGATCTTGCATACAATATAGTCGAGAGCCGGCTCAAAACAGGCTGTTGTTGTTTTGGTTACAGCATTCTTCAGTTCATGCAATCCGTATCCCAGCCCCAGTTTGGCTGCCACAAAAGCCAGTGGATAGCCAGTAGCTTTAGATGCTAATGCCGAGGATCTGCTCAGCCTGGCATTTACCTCTATCACCCTGTAATCTTCTGATTCAGGATCGAGCGCGTATTGAACATTACATTCGCCTACTATGCCAATATGTCGTATTATTTTGATTGATAGCGCTCTCAGAGAGTGGTATTCTGCATTGGTGAGTGTTTGAGATGGAGCAACTACAATACTTTCACCAGTATGAATGCCCAGTGGATCGAAGTTCTCCATGTTGCATACTGTGATACAATTGTCAAAACGGTCGCGTACAACTTCATATTCAACTTCTTTCCACCCTTTGAGTGATTTCTCCACCAATATCTGAGGTGACATGCTGAGAGACCTTGTGGCAAGTTTTACGAGTTCTGTCTCATTATCACAGAATCCACTGCCCTGACCACCTAAACTGTATGCTGATCGTATAATAACCGGGTAATCCAGATCTTTCCCGGCAATAATAGCATCTTCAACTGTTGTAACGGCATGGCTTTGTATAGTATTGACCGAAATTTCATCGAGTTTGGTGACAAATATATCCCTGTCTTCAGTGTCAATGATCGCCTGTACAGGTGTACCGAGAACTTTAACATTGTTCTTCTCCAGTACGCCGGTTTTGTAAAGTTCGACACCACAATTCAATGCTGTTTGACCGCCAAAGGCCAGTAATATACCCTCAGGTTTTTCTTTTTCAATAACCTGGGTAACAAAATATGGAGTTACCGGAAGAAAATAAATCTGGTCAGCAATACCTTCAGATGTTTGAACAGTAGCAATATTGGGGTTAACAAGTATGGTTTCAATTCCCTCCTCCCGTAAAGCTTTCAAAGCCTGAGAGCCTGAATAGTCAAACTCACCAGCTTCACCAATCTTTAATGCTCCGGATCCAAGAACCAGGACTTTTTTTATGGTTATTTTGTTTTTCATTGTTGCTCGGTTGTTCGGTTATTCGGTTATTCGGTTATTCGGTTATTCGGTTGTTCGGATGTTCGGTTGTTCGGTTATTCCGTTATTCGGTTGTTCGGTTATTCGGTTTTTCTTTGATTTTTTTTATGAAATCGTCGAATAGGAATTCTGTATCTGTTGGACCGCTGCTGGCTTCGGGATGGAACTGAGAGCTGAAGAAGGGCTTGGTTTTATGCCTGATTCCTTCATTTGTGTTGTCGTTCAGGTTTCTGAACAAAGGTTCCCATTCATCCGGCAGGCCATTATCATCAAGAGCATAACCATGATTTTGTGAAGTAATATATGCTCTGTTAGTTCCCATTTGCAGAACCGGTTGGTTGTGGCTACGGTGGCCGTATTTTAATTTGTATGTGCTTCCACCTGCTGCAAGGCCTAACAACTGATTGCCCAGACAGATACCAAAGACGGGCTTATCCTCATTGAGAGCATTACTTAAGTGATCGATTGTTTTTTTACACATGGTGGGATCACCAGGGCCATTTGAAATAAACAGACCGTCATAATCCAGTTGTGAAAAATCATAATCCCAGGGTACTCTGATAACTTTGGTGTCGCGTTTTAGCAAACAGCGGATAATGTTGTTTTTTACACCACAATCAACCAGAACAATCCGGTTTTTTCCATTCCCGTATTCTTTTATCTCAGAGCAGCTTACCTGATCAACCAGATTCGACTGGTTTGGGTCATGAAATGGGATTTTCTCATCTCTGATCTGGATTTTTCCTAACATTGAGCCTTTCTCACGGAGATGCTTGGTAAGAGCCCGGGTATCAACTCCATAAATGCCTGGTATTCCCGATTCTTTAAGCCAGTCAGCTAAACTCTGGTCTGCATTCCAGTGACTGAAATTAAAAGAGTAATCTGAGATAACTAAGCCTGAAATGTGAATTTCATCAGACTCAAAATATTTTAGCAGCTCAAATTCCACCTGTTTTCCCGGAACCCCATAATTTCCAATCAAAGGGTAGGTGAGAACAAGAATCTGCCCTTTATAGGATGGATCGGTGATGCTTTCAGGGTAACCAGCCATCGAAGTATTAAAAACTACTTCTCCGGCCACCGATGATTCATGTCCGAATGACCGGGCTTTGAAAACTGTTCCATCTTCAAGGACTAATTCAACAGGTATTGTATCAGTATTTTGCGCCATATTATGCATAGTATTAGGGTTCATCCTTGTATATTCGGTTCATCAGAATAATAGGCCAAAGCCTTGTTTCGAAGGTTATATTGTGAACTCATTACTTCACCATATGCTCCTGTTGAGCGAATTGCAAACAAATCACCTCTTTGAGTTATAGGTAACTGTACAGCTTTGCCAAAGCAATCAGATGATTCACAAATAGGTCCTACAACATCATAAACCTCATCCTGTTTTTTTGATATAAGGTTTTCAATTTTATGATATGACTGGTACAAGGCAGGTCTTATTAGCTCAGTCATTCCTGCATCCAATATCACGAAATTGGTTTTAATCCCATTTTTTATAAACAGCACTCGTGATATTAATGCTCCTGATTGTGCTACAAGGGCTCGACCAAGTTCGAAATGAAGCTGTTGATTTGCTTGAAGTTCAAGAAATTGAGGAAAGATGTTAAAAAAGGCTTCAAAATCCGGTAGGATATCAGGATTATCATAATCAATACCTAGTCCTCCTCCGAGATTAATATGAGAGGGTAGGATTTGATGGTTCAAGAACCATTGTTGGATTTCATTTACGCGTAAACACAATCCTTTAAATACATCTAAATCACGAATTTGAGATCCGATATGAAAATGCAATCCGGTTAATTTCAGGTTTCCGGATTTCTCAAGGCAGCGGATAACATCTTCAAACTCCCAGGAATTGATTCCGAACTTATTTTCTTCAATTCCAGTGGTAATATAATGATGGGTTTTGGCATCAACATTTGGATTTATACGTAATGCTATTCGTGCTGTTTTACCCATCTCCGAAGCCAGATCATTGATGACCTCAATTTCCTGAATAGATTCTACATTGAAAGAAAAAATATCATTCTCTAAGCCGGTTTTTATTTCTTTGTCGGTTTTACCTACTCCGGCGAAAGCTATTGTGTTGGGCGAAAAGCCCGCATTAATTGCTTGTTGAACCTCATTACCACTTACACAATCGGCTCCAAATCCTGCTTGTTGCATTGCCTCAAGAAAACGATAGTTCGAGTTGGCTTTCAAAGCGTAATGCATATGATAACCATGTTTCTCTGTCTGCTTTTTAACAGCTAAAATAGTACTGTTCAAAAGCTCCATATCATAATAGTAGAATGGGGTAGAGAGACTTTGAATTTTATCAAGAGGAAAGATCATGCTCATACTATTGAAACAAATGATTTGAGAGCTCGTTCAAGGCCTTTTCTTTGTTATCTGTGTTGATCAGCAGACTGATATTATTGCTACTGGATCCATATGATATCATTCTGATGGGGATGTCATGCAATGCATCAATGACCTTTCTTGCCATACCTGAACTTTCAGCAATCAGGTCGCCCACTACACACACGATACTCTGATCAGGCATAAGCTCAACAGTACCGTATTTTCGTAAATCATTTTCTATCTCGTCAATATGTTTATCATCATCTATCGTAACCGAAACAGATACTTCAGATGTAGTTATCATATCGATAGCTGTTTGGTGCCTTTCAAAAATCTCAAATACTTTCCGCAGAAAGCCATATGCTAATAGCATTCTGCCCGATTTGATTCTGATGGAAGTAATACCATCTTTTGCAGCCACGGCTTTAATTCGCCCGTAAGTGTCAGTACTTGCTGTTATTATTGTGCCAGGTGATTCAGGATCCAGAGTGTTTTTGAGGCGGACTGGAATATTGCTCATTTGAGCTGGTTTAACGCTGGTGGGGTGCAGGATTTTTGCCCCGAAGTAGGCAAGCTCAGCAGCTTCATCAAAACTTAATTTGTCAATACGTTTAGTACTACTGACAAATCTGGGATCATTATTATGAAAGCCATCAATATCAGTCCATATTTGAATTTCCTGAGCGTCAAGTGCCTGTCCGATGAGAGAAGCCGAATAATCAGATCCACCCCGTTTCAGGTTATCAACCTCTCCGAAAGCGTCACGACAAATAAATCCCTGGGTAATAAATATATTGCATTCAGGTGATTTGCCGATTTCTCGTTTAATATTTTCTCTAATATAAAAAAGGTCTGGCTCATGATCTTTGTCGATACGCATGAATGAAAGTGCAGGTAAGAGAACTGAAATACACCCTGATTCTTCAAGATAGAAATTCATAAGGGCTGTACTAATCAATTCTCCCTGAGCTAAAACAGCTTTCTCCTCGTACAGGGTGAACAAATCTCTGTTGAAAGATTCTAAATAATCAAAGTGATGGCTAATAAGTTCCTGGCCTTTCTTCTTATGCTCTTCTGTTGAAAAAAGTTCACCGACAGTTTTAAGGTATTGGCTTTTCAGGCTTTCAAGAAGCTCTCTTGCATCGGTGTTCTCATTTTTGTATAGCAGATGAGCGTACTTCTCTAAGAGATTTGTTGTGCCTGATATAGCTGACAAGACAACAATTTTGCGCCCTCCAGCTCTAATCAATTGTCCGACTGACTTTATTCGCTCAGTAGATCCAAGTGATGTTCCTCCAAATTTTAATACAATCATTATGTTGCTTTGTGCTTTCTACCAAGAAGACTTACCCGGCTTGAGTAAATGGTCAATGACTGGCTTGGGAAGATTCCCCGGTAGATGTTACATTCCGGGGTTCAAATATAGGCATAAGCCTCCTTTTCCCCTTATCATTGTTTAAAAAAAGCTAAATTTGTTTGATATTTACATGCTTATCCTATGCTAAAGAAGCTACTACCCTTTGCTGTTGTGTTAATTCTGGTCATTCCTTTAGGATTATTCTATTATTTCTTCAAGGATAAGACTATTCCAGATAATCGTATTGATGCTATTGAAGCGATTCCTATTGATGCTATTATGATCACTGAATCCAGATCTGTCGCTTCGCTGATTCAATTGTTTAATACTCAGACACAAATTAGGAATGATCTGATCTTACTCGATGCTGCAAAACCAATTTTGGAGAGCTTTAAGCAACTTGATACCCTGTTATTGAGTGATAGAACAATTGCTGGTCAACTTGATCAGGTTCCGGCTGTCTGGTCTTTGCATCAGACTGGTGATCAGCAATATGAGTTTGTGTTGGTGTTGCAGAGTAATAACAGAATGTCACCCAAAGAAATGTCTCATATTATTACAAAGGTGACAGGGATCGAAGGAGATACGCAGGAAAGGACTTACAATCGCTCGAAGATTTCTGAGATAAGCTTTCCTCAGGCCATGGTTGATAAACTTAATCTGGCACTCGTAAAAAAATACCTGATTATCAGTTCCTCTCCAATTTTGGTTGAAGAGGTTATCCGGCAGGTGAAATCAGGAATGAGCCTTAATCAGTCAGATGAATTCAGAAAAGCTGCATCTGTGGCCGGACAAAATGCCGACGCGAATATCTATTTTAACATTAAGCGTCTCTCTTTGATGCTAAGAAATATTCTTAATCCGGGATTGAAGAGTTACATTGAATCTTTTAGCAGATATGGATCATGGATGGAGCTGGATATTAAATTTAAGCAAGATTTGTTATTAGGCTCAGGCTTTGGTTTTTCAGGTGATACACTGGCCTGGCTCGACGCTTTTAAAAATCAAGCACCGCAAAAAAATCAGCTCGACAAAGTACTCCCCTCAAATACTCTTGGCTTCATGTCTTTTGGTATTGAAGATAATGAGCGATTTTTTCGTGAATTAGATGAAATATATCGCGGTACTGATATAGAAACCAGGCGAAGTGCTGTTTATACTAAACTAAGCAGAACAGCGGGCGAAGATTTGCGTCTGGCCTTTTCAGAGATTTTGCATCAGGAGGCGGGGCTTGCATGGTTACCTGGTAAAAATGGACAAATAATGCCAGTGGTACTGATGAATACTCCTAGCAGAAATCTGGCATCGAAACAACTGATGGATTGGCTACAGCTTAAGGCAAGAGGGGAAAATAAAAGAATACAGGACTACCGTTATAATTATTCTATTGATCAGGATAACAGACATTTTATTTATCGAATGCCGATCGAAGGGATTCCTGAAATGCTATTCGGAACTTTATTTTCTGATGTGAAAGGTAAGTACTTCGGATTTGCAGGCAATTATTTGATAATTGCTGAGGACAGAAAAGCTATTCAGGATGTAATCTATTACAGTACACTGAATAAGACTTTGAGTACTGATAGGGTGTACAAATCAGTACTTGAACAAATCAGTACCAGAAATAACTTCCAGTTTTATCTTGCCCCGAATAAGTCGGGCGCTTTACTCAAATCTAAAGCTGGTGAGCAATGGAAAAAATATTTGTCATCCAATGAACAGTTTACTCAGCAAATTGGTGCAGTTTCATTACAGATTCAGGCCAGGAATAACAACTATTATCATACTGCTTTTATCAAGTTCTCTGAGGCACAAACTGATCAACCTGAAACCGCATGGGATAGCCGACTGGATACAACATTAAATTTCAAACCTGTATTCACTGTTAATCATAATACTAAGGCAAAGGAAATTGTGGTACAGGATGAGCAGAATAACATTTATCTGATCAATACTTCAGGTGTGGTTCTTTGGAAAATAAGACTTGAAGAAGCAATCTTGTCACAAATTTATCAGATCGACTATTATAAAAACGGGAAGCTGCAATTGTATTTTTCCACCAAGAATTCAATACATCTTATTGATCGCAACGGAAATAATGTTGGTAAATATCCCATTAAACTCAGGGCACCGGCTACTAATGGGATAGCATTATTTGATTATGATAATAATAAAGATTATCGTGTGTTTATTGCCTGTTCTGATAAGAAAGTCTATGTCTATGACAAAACTGGCAGCATAGTTAGCGGGTGGAAGTTCTCAGGTACTGAGGGGATTGTAGATCACGATATTCAACATTTCAGAATTGGCACAAAAGATTATATAGTGATGGCTGACCAGATGAGAGTTTATATTCTTGATCGACGTGGAAATCAGAGGGTTATTCCCAATGGCCAATTTGCCAAGTCATCAAGAAATAACCTGCTTCTCGACGGACAGACATCTTCCAAAGGGCCACGGCTCGTTACAACAGATGTGGAAGGAAAAGTATGGTATACCTATTTCTCAGGTGAGGTGGAATCGCAGGATATAACTAAATGCAGTGCGGATCACTTTTTTCATTATGAAGATCTTGATCTCGACGGAAGGAAGGATTATATCTTTTGTGATAAAAAACGACTGGAGGTTTATGGGTCAAATGGAAAACTTCTTTTCCAAAAGAAACTTGCCAGTCCAATATCCCATCTGCCTAAGATTTATAGATTCCCGGGCAATCTAAAAGAGATTGGTGTGCTTACTCGTGAAGATGAAAAAGTATATCTCTTCCTGCCGGATGGTAAACTTCACGAAGGATTTCCATTAAAAGGAAGAACACAGTTCTCAATTGGTTACCTTGACCGATCAAGCAAGCAATTTAATTTACTGGTTGGTGGTGATGATCTGTTCCTATATAATTACCGTGTAAAGTAGTTTTTAGAACATTGACACAGAATAAAAAATGGGAATTATTAAAGATGGGCTGTGTTAGATTTGTTACTTATTAATACGATTTTATTATGTTATTATTACGATATATAGCCATACTTGTTTTATTTATTGTTCTGGTTCGATTCTTCCGGAATCTACTGTCTGGCAGCAGAAAACGCAAGAATCAATTTGAACAAAGTGCTGAAAATGAGTCTAAGAACAAAAAGATTATTCGGGATGATGAAGGAGAGTATGTTGATTTTGAAGAGATGAAGAAGAATTGATCCTGATTCGAAAACAATGTTGATGACTCATTTGTTAAAACAAATATGAATTGGATAACAGTTTTCTTTTCAGAATTTTATTATCTGGTGAGTGAAATGGCCCCGTATTTATTACTGGGATTTTTATTTGCTGGTTTATTGAAAGCATTTTTCCCACAGAAGGGGATATCAAAATTTCTCGGACGCAAAAACTTTCGATCTGTTGCAAACGCAGCGCTTTTTGGTGTGCCTATGCCCTTGTGCTCTTGCGGCGTAATACCAACAGGTGTGTCTCTGTATAAAAGTGGTGCAACAAAAGGGGCAACAACATCATTTCTGATATCAACACCTCAAACCGGTGTTGATTCGATAATGGCAACATATTCATTACTGGGTTTGCCTTTTGCAATACTCAGGCCTGTTGTGGCCTTTGTAAGCGGAATCATCGGAGGAGTTTTAAGTCATGTTTTTGAAAAGGATCAATCAGACCTTGACAATTCAGCACAGAATTCTACGTCTTCAGGTAATGGTTCAGAAGAGAGTATACCTCAGAATGGATGGTCAAAGATCGGCTTAGTTTTTCGATATGGGTTTGGTGAGTTGGTTGAGGATATAGTTAAGTGGATGGTGATCGGACTTTTAGCTGCGGCATTTATTAGTGTAATGATTCCTGATAGTTTTTTCAGTCAATACATAGGTAGTGGATTCATTGAGATGATAATTGTTCTGGCAGCATCAATACCAATGTATATCTGTGCAACAGGTTCCATTCCGATGGCAGCTGTATTGTTGATGAAAGGATTGTCTCCTGGTGCTGCACTGGTACTCCTAATGGCAGGACCAGCAACCAATATTGCTACGATTACAGTTATTGGTAAAGTTATGGGACGTAAGTCATTGCTGATTTATCTGTTCTCGATAATAGGAGGAGCTCTTGGTTTTGGCCTTTTGGTTAATGCAATATTACCATCTTCATGGTTTAGTTTGGCATCAATAGCCGGTCATCAGCATAGTATTCTCCCGGTATGGCTTAAACTGAGCTCCACCATTTTGCTTGCAGTGATGATTTTACTTGCAAGCTACAGGAAGTGGTTTAGACATTGGTTTTTGCATGGGTTTGGGAAGAATGGAGTTCTAAAAAGTGATACTAATTTGAAAATGAATACAATAATTAAAGTGGATGGCATGACATGTAGTCATTGCAAAGCTAACGTAGAAAGCAAGCTGGCAAATGTGCAGGGTGTTAATGAGGCAATAGTTAATCTTCAGGATGGAACAGTTTCAATTGAGGGAGATATAGATTTTGAGGATGTTGATCATACAGTTACAGGCTTGGGATACAAATATAAAGGCATTATTAATCAGCAATAAAGTAGATATGCGCCAAATTATAGATTTCTTATCTGAGCTTAAAACCCACAATGAACGTGACTGGTTTAACGCAAATAAGGAGAAGTTTTTGATTGCAAAAACCAGCTTCGAAGAATTTGTTCTGGATCTTATTTCTGAGCTACAATTGATGGATCCTACCATTACAGGAGCGACACCCAAGAATACGATATATCGTATTTATCGTGATGTTAGATTCTCTGCAGACAAGTCACCTTATAAAACTCATTTTGGGGCCTATATTGCCAGAGGGGGAAGGAAATCACCACTTCCTGGATATTACATTCATATTGATCCGGATGAATCCTTTTTAGGTGGAGGGATTTTTCAGCCCGGGCCAGAACAACTCAAAGCAATCCGGAAGGAAATTTTTGATTTTCCTGAGGATATTGATTCGATTATGGGGCATGATGATTTTGGCAAATCATTTGTTTTATTTGACCGTGATAAACTAAAAAGACCTCCTCAGGGCTATTCTGCTGATTTCTCTCACATCGATTTCCTCAAGTACAAACACTTTGTGGTAAGTCAGACTTTCCCAATAGACTGGGTAAAAAAATCTGATTTTTCATTGAAAGTTATAAATCAGTTTCACCGGATTCTGCCATTTAATCTCTTTCTGAAGAGAGCGATTGATAGTATTGATGATTAGGATGTACTACTACTACTATTATTATTATTCATTATCAGATTGATTTTTCGATACTCAATTAGGGCTTGGAAAGCACTTTTTTGGTTTTTACTTAACAGTTAAAGATAGTGGAATAATATTGGTACTTTGCAAGTAATATACAGAAAACAAGATAGTTAAAGTTGGTCGCTTGAAATTTGTAATTAACTAAACCTGTTCAATATCACTTTGAGAAAGATGCTAATAATACTATCTTTAGCGCCAGGCGAATAAGGAATATGGTAGCAGTAAAACCTGTTACCGGGGAGAATAATTAATCTTAACTGGGAATAAATTTGCTATTATGTTGAAAAGAGCTATAAAAATGTTGTTATCCATGCCATTTGCTGGTGTGTATGTTGGAATATTGGCTATTGCCATGGCTGTTGCTACCTTCATTGAAAACTCTCACGGTACCATTGCTGCTAAAGGTTTAGTATATAATGCAAAATGGTTTGAGTTGGTAATTGTGCTAATGGCTCTGAGTATTTTTGTGAATATATTCAGATCAAAACTGTATAAATGGTCAAAGCTTCCGGTTTTTCTATTCCATTTATCATTCCTTGTTATTATTCTTGGCGCATCTATCACCCGTTATATTAGCACAGAGGGTATGATGCATATACGAGAAGGGGGAATTTCAAATGTTATAAGCAGTTCTGATACCTATTTCTATGCTCAGATTGAGGATCAAGGGAAGGTATATAATACAAAACAGGCCGTTTTTCTTTCTCCTAAAAGTAAGCGTCAGGTTCGAACAAAACTTAAAACCGATAATCATTCCATAAATTTTAAAAGTGTAGATTATGCAACAGGCAGGATGATGGCAGCCCGGATGGGAGCTGATCCTAATCAGAGTAATCAGCCTGATGTGGTAACACTTAAAGTTAAGGCAGATGGTGTAAGTCAGGAAATTATGCTCCGTGGTATGCAGGGGAGGGATATGCAATTATTTGATTTTGATGTAAATGGTGTTAAGATTACTGCTGGCTTCGGCTCAATGCATACTGAGTTGCCATTCTCCATTCAGCTAATGGATTTTCAACTGGAAAGGTATCCGGGCTCAAATAGTCCTTCATCATATGCATCAGAAGTATTACTGGTTGATTCAGAGGATGGAGTTCGAAAACCTTTCAGGATATTTATGAATAACATTCTGAAGTACAAAGGGTACCGCTTTTATCAATCATCATATGATCCTGATGAGCAGGGTACTGTGTTGAGTGTAACTGATGATTATTTTGGAACTTTGGTTACATATATTGGCTATGCCATGATGATGCTTACTTTGCTAGCAGCTTTTTTTGCTCCTGGCAGTAGATTTGTTGAGTACATCAAAGGTTCTAAAAAGGTTCAGGTGATTGGTATCGCATTGATTCTATTGAGCCTTGGATTATCCTCTAATGCACAGAATACAAAAGTTTCTGATCTGATTAAAGCAGAATCTGTTGAATTTGGTAAAATCTGGGTGCAGAGCTCAGGTGGCCGTTATCAGCCAGCGAATACCTTATCGCAAGAAGTAACTCGTAAAATTCTGAAAAAGAACAGGTATGGAAGTCTGACAGCTAATGAATTTCTTATCAGTTTAATGTTGGATCGCGATAAATGGGAAAAAATACCATTATTTGAAGTAAAGAATTCAGATATCAGGAACTTGATTGGTGTTGGCACATCAGAGGTTCCATTTATTCAATTCTTTAATCAG